>Ga0207700_10000184_pt1 | contig 37705 bp, 39 predicted proteins | sample LARL82metaG_FD_184348 | JGI IMG/M metagenome (GOLD analysis project Ga0207700, IMG submission 184348) | Corn, switchgrass and miscanthus rhizosphere microbial communities from Kellogg Biological Station, Michigan, USA - LAR L8-2 metaG... | ecosystem: Host-associated > Plants > Roots >...
CTAGGCACCCGCATATGATGCGTTCGAACAACTCACCGGACCATCAAATGCGGAATTCCCGTCGTCCGACCTTTAGCAGCCCCATTCGATTCTCAGCTTGCGTTGCCGCGTTCGCGGCCCTATGGGTGGGTCAAGCGCGCTGCGAAGACATAGGGTTCGACACCGCGGCGCTTCAACGTGCTAGTGAATTCTGTAGCAAGCAGTACGCAGACAAGCGCCTCGATATTTTGCGCCAGAAAATTCCCCTAAACGGAACGGCATTAACAACTGAAATGCTATCACTTGACCGCCGCCCGACGCCCGCGGAGGCCTCGGCGGTAATGTCGCTTTTTGATCTGGAAACGACCTGCTCTATTGCCACGGCAAATGCGCTGAACCCAAAGAATCCCGTTCAATCGATTTTGGACGTTCCCCCGAGTTGGACGCAGTCTCTAGCGGCCTTAGCGGTGTTGGGACGTGGAAAAGTAACCTTCGCTCAATACAATCAATCGGTGCAGAAACTTATTGCTGATCTGGAGGAAAAGCGCCAAGCGACGAAGCAAAGACTGGACTTGGCGATGGACCAGGAGGCGGCGGCGAGGAAGGCCGACGAAGCGAGCCGTGCACAAATCATGCTGGCGTGCGTTTTGGAATCACCGGATACTTTTCGTGGAAGGGAGTTTCAGTACCGAGTCGACACGCAGAGTAACGCTGTGTATGCAAACCGCGGGCCGGCCGCGCCTGCGAACATTCAAATTACCGACTCAGAAATTCGTTTCACCCAAGAAGACCTAGTCGTTTCCATAAGCAGGCTTAGTGGCATATTTTCAATAAGCCGAAATGGTTCCGCGGTAACTGGTCACTGCACAAAAGTCGCTTCGAGGGCTTTCTGAGCGCGATCCTGTCTGACCGCTGGTCGGGAGCAGGCCAACTCCGTGCGTTTGTGTTGGCGGCATCCGTTTTGGCCGTCGCTTCAGTAGGCTTGGGGTGTATTGAAGTCTACGCAGCAACGAATCGGAGTAGCAGCGCAAAATCAGAATTTAAACGCGAACACCGTTGCCCAGCGACAGGGCGCAAATCAGGGCCGTGCGGCGGCTACGTCATCGATCACATTGTTCCGTTAGCTTGTGGTGGCCCAGACGCGGCTACCAACATGCAGTGGCAAACCGCGGCGGAAGCTAAGGCGAAGGATCGATGGGAGTTGAATGCTTGCCGACGGTAAGTGCTCACGCGTGGAAGAACATCGATGGCGCTACTTACGTGCAAAGAATGTGGGAAACAGATGAGCAGCACTGTGTCGGCGTGTCCACATTGTGGCGCAAGACGACCGTCGCCGCTCTCTGCCGTCTGGACAGTGGTCAAGATTGCAGTCGCGCTCGTGGTGGGACTGTTTGTCTATCAATGCGCTACGATTACAAACCGAATTGCAGATTCGAGCAGCACGCCGACGGGCAGCCCCACCACGGCGCGCCTTAGTGTGGCGAAATGCTCCGCTAAAGACTTTACGATAAGTGGCGTAAAGCTTCGAAGGCAGTCCGATTACCTAATCTTCACAGGAACGGTGAGCAACAGCGGAGTGAATGCGTGTGGCGTAGAGCTAAAAGCTTCCACATACGACGCCCAAGGAACGGTCGTCGACACTACCGACTTCTGGCCCGCGAGCATTCGGAATATCGCTGCGGGCGCGAACGAGAATTTTTCTTATCATATTCGTTACGATAAGGCGGTAAAGACATACGACGTCCATGCAATTGATGCTAGGGCGTGGTAGCTACGGAGGCTATCGAGCCAGAGGGTACCGCTAATGTCGAGTCGAATCTTCGGGATAGCAGGTTTGTGAGCACGGTTGCGCGCGCCTGGGATGCGTTCATGGAAGCAATCATCGACGCGCGCGACATGCACGCGCGGGGCGCTGACGCGGTGATCGTCGCTGACTTAGTCCGCGACGCGCGCGAGCTGCTCGATATTATCGAAACCGAGATCGCCGAGCATCCCAATCGAAATTCCGGCCGCCGCTGGTGCAGTCCTGACTCAACTGCGTGGCCGCCTTCGATCGTTGGAGCAGGACGTGAGCGCGCCTGGAACCCGCATCTGCCGCGGCCGCGCCTTCGAATCCTCGGCGAGGCACCACGCGCGCCGCAATCTCCTGCGCCGGCCCCTCCATGGCCGCGATCGTTTGATCGCGACGCGCACGCGCAGCGTCTGGTTATGCCGCTTCTTGTCGAAACTAAAGGAGTATCCCTTGAGCGACGCACACCAGCACGACCTGGTCTACATTCAAATGACGGCTTGGGCAACCGTCGCTCTCGTGGCCGCCACGATATTCATGATCGTATGGCAGATTCAATCCGCAAAGAGGGTCGCCAAAGCGCAACTGACGATCGATCTAATGGATCGTTATGACCCCCAACAAGTGCGTGTGTATCGGCAAACTCTTGCGAGCGCCCTGCTCGCCGGCACGCCCCTTCCAGCAAGCGTCATGGAGCCGGTCATCGACCAGCTTGAAACTATCGCCGCACTTTACGAGAGCAAGTGGCTCGACTATGACCTAGTGGACAACGCTTTTGCCTCGCAACTGCGTTTCTGGTGGGCCGCACTTGAACACCATATCAGAGCAATGCGAGTCGGCTTTAGTAACGATTCCTATTATGAGTGTTTTGAGCGCTTAGCCATGAGCTACGACGCCAAGGAGCCGGTGAACGCTCGGGCGCAAAACAATCGAGAGCGCGTCGCATTGTTTCTGCGGACGGAAGCAACTTGAAATGGCCGGACTCGGTGCGTCACTCGGTACGCGAGCAGGCGGCGCTCGGCCGGGACAGGCGGCTCGCAATTAATTGCTCCTGATCCGAGTTGGTTGCGTAAACGTACTGATCAGCTGATCCGGCAGTCGCAATATTGGTCTCTCGAACGAAAACGCTACCTGGCAGCCTGCTCATTCGACGTGCGGTCTCGTCGTGGCTCAGAGCGACAAATGCGATCCTCGGGCAAATGGGGAGAATGACCAAAAAATTGGTCTCCATCGTGCCGATATAAAGTAATGGGTGGTCCGCAATTAACAAATCATGCTGGGAGCGACGCGGGTTAATCGTGCCCCAAGTGGCTTTCCGCATTACATCGTGAAGAAGTTCGGATTCGACGATTGATGGAAGAGCCGCGAGCGCGAAGTTGTCGCCTGTTGTGATAGAAAGATGGGCACCGACCCACTCCGACAGAGTGGCGGGATCTGCATCTGTCCTAAGCTCCTCATACTCTGCGGGATTTGCGTTGAGCTCTTTGCGAAACACCTCGGCTCCGCGGGATTTCAAGAGGGTCATCATCCGTGGTACACGAAGCATTTGCGCGATCACGAATCGACCCCACACGACACGGTCTTCAACGGTCAGCGCGCCAAGCCCCGAATCGATCATTCGGCGATGCACGACGGCTGCCGCATCGTCGATTTGCCGAGCGAAAAATTCGCGCTCGAGAACGTTGTCTCGGCCGCCATGCTCATCGCGCATAGCGTACAGACCGAGCTCTTTGGCTACGTGCTTCGCTTTGTAGCGCTTGTGAAGCAGTTTGTTGTTAATCCAGTGAAACGAGCTTAGCTTTTTGTCCGAGCCGCTCTCCCACTCCCTTAGCAGAAATGCGGGAACAAAATGGTGTTTGTCGTGAGCTGGCATCAGTCTTCGAATGTGTCCGCGTTTGTTTCAAGAAGTCGATCGGCCGAGCGATACAGCACCTCAAACAGAGCACTCGCCAAGTCAGGTCCCGAGCGTCCTACTGTTCGACTACCGACCTATGGTGGGCAATGTACCCGATGGCCCAAAGATGATCGTCGGGTACCCGGGATGGCGTGAGGGCCGTGATTTCGCGCGGGAGGTCTTTGGGCTCAGGGCATCGTCAGCGCGAGTCAGCTTATTGATCAACCAGCTTCTTTTCCACGAAGCCGCATTCGCTACACCGGTAGGTTCTACGAATGCCGCCGAGTGGGCCGAAAGTCTTGTCGGGCTCGCTGCTTTCAACCGACCAGGTGCGTTTGCGGCATCGTGGGCACGGATCGCCATCCGCCGCGAGTGCTTTCGCTTGCTCCTTGAGCGCGATATTTTCCTCGAGCACCCCAGCTAGTCGTGTCTTCACCTCTGCGAGCTCCAGCGTCAGGTCCGCAATCACGCTCTTGAGTTCGGCATCCTTGATTCGGTCGCCGATCTCTTTGAGCTTTTTGAGGATGCTAATGGCTGTCGAAAATGTAAGCGGGTCTGGCATGTCCAACCGCGAAGGGAACTCTACGCACCAATTCTAAACCGCTATGGTGCGTGCCGACTCGCTTGAGAAACGCCCGTGTTTAGTGGCACTACGCTGGCACCGCACTGGCCCAAAGTCCTGTTTCCATGGTCGTAGCTCCCCGATGCGTTACAGAATGGAGCGGCTGGGCATCAAATAGAACGCGCCGGGATTACCGGCGCGTTCCGAATGAAGAAAGGGGGCAAGCGACGTCACGCGGTCTCACGCGTCCGTTTACTTGCCCGACCTAGCGCCGCCCGGGGCCGGTGCAGCTCCTGCTGGAGCACTCGTACCTGATGCGCCGCTCATGGGCACCACGACATCGCTCGGCGGCGACACTCGACCTGGTGCAGTCGTCACCTGCCCGCCCTTTACCGGAGCTGAGTCACGCATGGTGGCGGACGGCACCGTCGTGCTCGTCGACGCTCCTGTTCCGCTCGGGACGACAACGGTCGTGCCATCGGAAAAGGTGATCGTTCCGGTCCCGCTTGGCGGGACGGGGCTGGTACCTGCAGTTGGCGCCGTCGTCCCGGTGCCGCTCGGCGCGGTCGGGTTGGTTCCTCCCGGCCCTGCCGTCGTACCGGTGCCGCTGGGAACGATCGGATTCGTGCCGCCGGTCGTCCCCATTGCTCCAGTACCGCTCGGCGTGATCGGATTGGCTCCGCCAGTCGTCGCCATCGCTCCAGTACCGCTCGGCGTGATCGGGTTGGTACCGCCGGTGGTCTGTTGCGGGATCAGCGTCGTGGTTTGCGTCGCGGTGTTGGCTGTCGTGCCGTCCGCGGGCTGCGATGGCACGACCTGCGAGCCCGTCGGAAGCGAAGGCACTCCGCCATAGGCCCCGCCCGCGCCTGCGACTCCAGGGGCGACCGCATTCGGAGCGCCGTTGAGATCGCGGCAGGTCGCGAGCGCACCTCCCGTCATTCCGGCACAGTCATGGGTCGTGTTAACGGACGCGTCGTTGTGCAACGTTGCCCCCTTGACGGCATCGGCGTTGAGCTGGCGGCAACTGGTCAGCGCCACACCCGCCAGCCCGCTGCAATCGTATTCCGCGGGACGGGTGGTCCCGATGGGCGCCGTTTGCGCGCTCGCCGCGGCGGCGACCGCCCAAAGCGCAACACTCGTGCTGCGCAAGCCGCAGCGCCCGCGCCGTCTGGCCTTGATCGATATATCCATCGCTCGCTCCTCGAATGATCGCGAGGCGTTGCGGCCCCGCTGGACACCCAGACTATGCGCGCGGCCGCCCGGCGGAGAAATCAGCTGAATGCTCTTTTTCCGTCGGACCCACTCCGACGCTCAGCAAGCCTTGGCAGCCAAGGTTTACCGCGCGCCCGGTATTGGGACATACTTATCCATGCTGCGAGTCCACCGCGCCGCCCTCGAGCCAGCGCGGCGGCTTCTCCACAGGGGGTTGTAATGCTCGTCGCCCAGTTGGGTGCGTATCTGCGCCGGATAAAGACCTAATAGGGCGGTCATGGCCGCTCCCGCGCCCAAGCTGCACGTCGATCGCTCCGGCATCGTACGCGCCGCTCCGCAGATCCCTTCTCCGAACTTCGACGAGCGGCCGCCCGGAACGCGCATCACGCTTCTGGTCGTGCACGCCATCTCACTGCCACCGGGCGAGTTTGGGGGTCCATGGATCGTGGAGCTGTTCACCAATCGCCTCAACACCGCGGCGCATCCTTACTTTGCGTTGCTGGAGAGCCAGAAGCTGTCGGCGCACTTCCTCATCCGTCGTGAAGGATCTATCGCGCAGTTCGTACCTTGCGCGTTGCGTGCGTGGCACGCTGGTCTGTCGTCATGGCGCGGGCGCGATCAATGCAACGACTATTCGGTGGGGATCGAACTCGAAGGCACCGACGACATCCCCTACACGGACCTGCAATACGCCGCGCTGGCCGCCCTGACGCGTGCACTAAAGCGCCGGTACCCCATCCGCGACGTCGTCGGTCATTGCGATATCGCTCCGGGACGCAAGACCGACCCTGGCGCCTCCTTCGACTGGAAGCTGTTTCGACGTCTCAGCGCGCCGCGGCGGCGACGCATCGCGGCCGCTTGCTGACGACCTTCGCACGCCAGTCGTGGCGCCGCTACTCGCTGCGCGTCCGGCTGGGAGTCCAGCTTGACGCTTCTTGAATCGGGCCGGCTTTTCGAGGTAAAATAACAGGTTATGCACTTTCTGGCCGAATATTTCCCCCTTATCCTGTTCTTCGTGGCGTTCAAGCTGGCGGACATTTACGTCGCCACCGCGGTCGCGATCGCTGCGTCGGTCGCGCAGATCGTCTATTTTCACAGGCGCCGCGGCAGGGTGGCACCCATGCACTGGCTGAGCCTTGCGATCATCGTGATCTTCGGCGGGGCAACGCTGCTGCTGCACGACGAGACCTTCATCAAATGGAAGCCCACCGTGCTCTACTGGCTCTTCGCCATGGTGCTGCTGGTCGGGCGAGCATTTTTTGGTCGCAACCTCATCTCGGCGCTGCTCCCCGACCTAGTCCTGCCCGAACCAGTGTGGGGCAGGATCACATGGGCATGGGTGGCCTTTCTGACGGCGATGGGCTCTGCAAACCTGTACATCGCGGCGCACTACACCACCGACGTCTGGGTCAATTTCAAGATCTGGGGCGGCATAGGCATGTTCATGCTCGCTGCCGTCGGCACGGTGGCATCTGTTGCGCGCTACCTGCCGGAGAAATCATGAACGACATCGCGACCACGCTGGAACAGCGACTGGCGGATTTGTCCCCGATCGCCTGCGAAATCCGCGATGACAGCGCCGACCACGTGGGCCACGCGGGTGCGGCAGGCGGTGGAGGGCACTTTTCGGTGTACATCGTGTCGAAGGCTTTTTCCGGAATTTCCCGCCTGCAACGCCACCAGCAGGTCCTCGGCCGGGTCAAGGATCTGCTTCCCCACCCGATTCATGCACTACAAATAAAGGCGCTCGCGCCCGACGAACTTTCTTAAGCCATTTCAAACGTCAAAGGAACCACATTCATGCATAAGACCCTCCGAATTGCCGCTGTGATATCTGCCTCCGCGGCATTGCTGGCGGTCCCGATCGCGTTCGCCCAGGAGGCCGCAAAGTCCAAGGCACCTGCTCCGGCAGCCCCCGCCAAGGCCGATGCGCCCAAGGGGAAGGATTTGTACCCTCCAGGCTTCTACGATTTCATGATCAAGCAGCGCCTCGCCCAAGGGCAGCCCGATTCGCCCGAGCTGCGCGCGGCGGTGCGCGATGAGCTCAATACTCGCGAACTCCTCGTACGCGAAGCCAAGAAACAGGGCATCGACAAGAATCCCGCGGTGAAGACCGAAGTCGATCTCGCCGGGCAGACCGTGATCGTGCGCAGCTACATGGCCGAGTATCTGAAGGCGCACCCGGTTTCCGACGAGGCGCTGCACAAGGAATACGATCAGATCAAGGCGCAAATAGGCGACAAGGAATACAAGGTCCGCCACATCTTGGTCGAGAACGAGGCCGACGCGAAGGAAATCATCGCCGCACTGCAAAAGGGCGAGAAGTTCGAGAAACTCGCGGAACGTTCCAAGGATACCGGCTCCAAGGTCAACGGCGGCGATCTCGACTGGAATGCGCCCGCGAACTTCGTGAAGCCCTTCAGCGACGCGATGGTGGCGTTGCCCAAGGGCAAGTTCACGACCACCCCGGTACAGACGCAGTTCGGATGGCACGTCATCGAAGTCGACGACATCCGCGATGCGAAGGTACCTCCGTTCGATGACGTCAAGCCGCAGCTCGCGCAGCGCATGCAGGGCCAGGTGGTCGACGCGTATCTGAAGGATCTGCGCGCCAAAAACGGCCTTTGACAGCGGCAGTCGAGTGAAAGCAGGCGGCGCGGGCCGCCTGCTTTTTTTTGGCGGGTCGCCTTGCGCACCGGGTGCTTGACCGTCGGGCTTCGATGTTATTCTTACGCGGCCTGAAGATAGCCGCGACCCAGCGCAGAAGGAGGACCCCGCGATGTCCATAATTCGCCACCCCAAGGATTTCTATTCGGGGTTGATCTTCATCGGCTTCGGCGTCGCCGCTATCGTCATCGGCAGCAACTATGCACTGGGCACCGCAGCGCGCATGGGCCCCGGCTACTTCCCGCGTATTCTAGGCATCCTGCTCATCGTTCTCGGCGCAGCGCTATCGTTGCGCGCGCTGCGGCTACAGGGAAGCCCCGTTCCCGCATGGAAGTGGCGGCCGACGCTTATCGTGCTCGGCAGCGTCATCCTTTTCGGCGTCATCGTGAATACTGTCGGGCTTGTCCTCTCGACCATCATTCTGATCGTGCTGTCGAGTGCGGCAAGTCACGAGTTTCGCTACAAGGAGGCGCTGGTGAGCGGCGTGCTGCTGGCTACCCTCGCGGTTGCCGTTTTCGTGATCGGTCTCAAGCTTCAGCTGCCGATCTGGCCAGGATCGGGCTGAGCACATGGACCTGTTCAACCATCTCGCACTCGGTTTTGGTGTCGCCCTGACGCCGATCAACCTCGTCTATGCGCTGGTCGGATCGCTGGTCGGCACGCTGATCGGTGTGCTTCCCGGTATCGGACCCGTCGCGACCATCGCCATGCTGCTGCCGACCACCTATGCGCTACAGCCGGTGTCGGCATTGATCATGCTGGCAGGCATCTACTACGGCGCTCAGTACGGCGGCTCGACGACGTCGATTCTGCTCAACATGCCGGGCGAGACCTCGTCGGCGGTCACGTGTCTCGACGGTCACCAGATGGCGCTGAAAGGACAGGCGGGCGCGGCGCTCGCGACCGCGGCGCTGGGATCCTTTTTTGCAGGATGCGTCTCCACGGTGTTCGTCGCAACCGTCGCGATTCCGCTCTCGGAACTCGCGCTCAAGTTCGGGCCGGCCGAGTATTGCTCACTGATGATCCTGGGTCTGATCGGCGCGGTCGTGCTGGCACACGGCTCGCTGCTCAAAGCGATCGCGATGATCGTGCTCGGCCTGCTGCTGGGACTCGTCGGCACCGATGTCAATTCGGGGACCGCGCGCTTCGCGTTCGGCGTACCCGAACTGATCGACGGCCTGGGTATCGTCAGCGTGGCGATGGGGCTTTTCGGATTCGCCGAGATCATCACCAACCTCGAGAGCACCGAGAAGCGTGAAATCATCAAAGGCAAGGTCGGCGGCCTCTGGATCACCAAGGAGCAGTTCAAGAAAGCGTGGCCAGCGGTGTTGCGCGGCACCGGCATCGGCTCGATCCTCGGTTTGCTGCCTGGCGGCGGCGCTATGCTCGCTTCGTTCGCGTCGTACGCGCTGGAAAAGAAAGTCTCGAAGAATCCCGGCGAGTTCGGCAAGGGCGCTATCCAGGGCGTCGCCGGACCGGAATCGGCCAATAATGCGGGCGCGCAGACTTCCTTCATTCCGCTGTTGACTCTTGGCATTCCCGAGAACGCAGTGATGGCGCTCATGGTCGGCGCGATGACCATTCACAACATCCAGCCAGGTCCCCAGGTGATGACGTCCAACCCAGGTCTGTTCTGGGGGCTCGTCACATCGATGTGGATCGGCAACCTCATGCTGGTCGTGCTCAATCTGCCCTTGATCGGTATTTGGATCAAGCTGCTCAAAGTGCCCTACCGAGTGTTATACCCCGCCATCCTTTTGTTCTGCGCCATCGGCGTGTACTCGATCAATAACACGAGCTTCGACGTATCGCAGACCGCCGTATTCGGCTTCCTCGGCGTGCTGTTCGTCAAGCTCGAATGCGAGCCCGCGCCGCTGCTGCTTGGCTTCGTTCTCGGGCCGATGATGGAAGAGAACCTGCGACGGGCCATGCTGCTCTCCCGCGGGGACCCCATGACGTTCCTTACGCGACCGCTTTCCGCCGCGATGCTGGCCGCCGCCGCTTTGCTGCTGATCCTCATCGTCCTTCCCAACCTGCGCAAGAAGCGCGAGGAAGTTTTCGAGGAAGGCGAGAGCTGATACGGCGATGAATTTCGACTGGAGTTCGCCCTACCCGTCACGCCGCTCGCCGATTTTCGCAAGGAACATCGTCGCGACATCGCAGCCGCTGGCCACGCAGGCGGGCATCGCGATGCTACAGCGCGGCGGCAATGCGGTCGACGCCGCGCTCGCCACCGCCATCGCGCTGACCATGCTCGAGCCGTGCAGCAATGGGCTCGGCAGCGACCTGTTTGCGATCGTGTGGGACGGCAGCCAGTTGCAGGGACTCAACGCCTCGGGGCGTGCGCCGGCGGCGTGGACGCCGCAGCGCTTCGCCGGCATGAAGGCGATGCCGCGCGCAGGCTGGGACACGGTGACCATCCCCGGCGCGGTCTCGGGATGGGTCGCGCTTTCCGCGCGCTTCGGAAAGCTGCCCTTCGCCGATTTGTTCACGCCAGCGATCCGCTACGCGCGCGACGGTTACGCGGTCACACCGATCGTCGCCGAAAAGTGGGCCAATGCAGTCCCCATCCTCGGCGACGTTCCTGGATTCGCAGCGCACTTTCTTCCGAAGGGCCGCGCCCCGGTCACCGGCGAGCGCTTCGCATCGGAAGGCCTCGCCGGATCGCTGGAGAGCATCGCGGCGACGCGCGGCGAATCGTTCTACCGCGGTGAGCTGGCCGAGAAAATGGTGGCACATTCGCGATCGCTCGCCGGCGCGCACGCGCTCGAGGACTTCTCGTCGCACACCTGCGACTGGGTGGCACCGATTGCACAGAACTATCGAGGCTACACGGTGCATGAGATTCCACCGAACGGCCAGGGCATCGCCGCGCTGATGGCGCTGGGCATCGTCGAGCATTTCGATTTCGGCAACCATGCCGCCGATTCCGTCGAGGTGCAGCACCTCGAGATCGAGGCGATGAAGCTCGCCTTCGCCGACGCCTACCGCTATGTGAGCGATCCCGCCACCATGACCGTCACGCCTGCGCAGCTGCTCGACCCCGGGTATCTCGCGCAGCGCGCGAAGCGCATCGATCCAGCGCGCGCGCAGGATTTCCGTCACGGCACACCGCCCAACGCCGGCACCGTGTATCTCGCCGCGGCTGACGAAGGCGGCATGATGGTATCGCTGATCCAATCCAACTATATGGGCTTCGGCTCGGGCATCGTCGTCCCGGGAACCGGGATCAGCCTGCAGAATCGCGGCACGGGGTTCTCCTTACAGGCTGAACATCCCAATCTTGTCGGTGGGGGCAAGCGTCCCTATCACACGATCATTCCGGGCTTCCTCACCCGCGCTGGTGCGCCGGTAGCGGCCTTCGGCGTCATGGGTGGCCCAATCCAGCCCCAGGCTCATCTGCAGACGCTGGTCCGGCTGATCGACTACCACGCCAATCCTCAGGCGTTGCTGGACGCTCCACGCTGGAAGGTCAACGGCGGCATCTCGCTCGACCTCGAGGCGGAAGCCTCGTCCGTATTGCGTGAAGGTCTCGCGGCGCTCGGTCACCAGTTCGCTTCTGTTCCCGATTCGTACATGGACTTCGGCGCCGGACAGTTCGTCGTGCGCGACGACGACGGCTACGTCGCGGGCTCCGATCCGCGACGCGACGGACAGGCGGCCGGGTACTGACCGTTTCCCCGACGGTGACCGTCAACCGCGCTGCTTGAGCGTCGACAACGGAAGCAGTTCGTCGACCTCGATGCGCTTTCGATCGGCGTCGACCGCCGTCAACGCCACGGTTTCGCGCATTGTCTCAAGGCTTCGGCGCGTAAGCTGCTGGTAGCTTCGCGTCCCTTCGATTTTCCAGGCGAGCTCGACCTCGGACAGCTCGCGTATGACCTTGGCCGGCGTTCCCGCGACCAGCGTGCGCTCGGGAATGACCATGCCGGCCTTGACGAAGGCCATCGCGGCGACGATGGCGCTTTCGCCGATCACCGCGTTGTCGTTGACCACTGCGTTCATGCCTACCAAAGCGTTGCGCTTCACGATGCAGCCATGCAGGATCGCAGCGTGCCCGATATGACCGTCTTCCTCGACCACTGTATCGGTGCCCGGAAAACCGTGCATGACGCAGCTGTCCTGGATGTTCGCTCCGGCGCGCACCTCCAGCCGGCCAAAATCGCCGCGCAACGAAGCCAGTGGCCCGACATAGCAACCGGGTCCAACGATGACGTCGCCGATCAGGACGACGCTGGGATGCACAAACGCGCTCGCGTCCACGACCGGGGTAATTCCGTTGATCGACCAAACCTTGACCGGCATCGAAGTTCCTTTCGATCGCGTCCTGCTGGTGTCGACTAGGCGAGCCACGCGCGCGCATTACGGAACATCCGCATCCACGGCGAATCCTCGCCCCACTGCGGCGGATGCCACGACATCTGCACCGTACGGAACACGCGCTCGGGATGCGGCATCAGGATCGAAAACCGCCCATCCGCCGTGGTGAGACCAGCGATGCCGTCCCGCGATCCGTTGGGATTGAAGGGATAACGCTCGGTGACCGCCCCGCCGTGATCGATGAAGCGAAGCATCGCCAGCGGTTGAGCGCTTGTCAGCTGCGCGGCATCGCGAAATTCCGCGAAACCCTCACCGTGCGCGAGCGCGACAGGAATGCGGCTGCCCTCCATCCCGCGGAAAAAAAGCGACGCCGATGGCCGGATCTCGAGCATCACCAGCCGCGCCTCGAACTGCTCGCTGCGGTTGCGCACGAAATGCGGCCAGTGCGAGGTCCCAGGTATAAGCTCGTGCAGATTGCTCATCATCTGGCATCCGTTGCACACGCCGAGCGCGAAGGTATCAGTGCGCGCGAAAAACGCCGCGAATTCTTCGCGCGCGCGCGGATTGAACAAGATCGACTTCGCCCACCCCTCGCCCGCGCCGAGCACGTCGCCGTAGGAAAAGCCACCGCCAGCGACGATGCCCGCGAAGCCATCGAGGCGCGTGCGCGCCTCGATGATGTCGGTCATATGCACGTCGTAGGCCGCGAACCCGGCGCGATCGAATGCCGCCGCCATCTCGACGTGACCATTCACGCCCTGCTCGCGCAGGATCGCCACCTTCGGCGCCGCGCCGGTCGCGATGTAGGGCGCGGCGACGTCGTGGTCGGGATCGAAAGTCAGATACGGCGAGAGTCCGGGCTCGGCAGCATCGAGCACGCGCGCGTATTCCTCATCTGCCGCCTCGGGGTTGTCGCGCACACGCTGCATCGCGTGCGTCGTGGCCGACCATGCGCGATGCAGGTCGACGCGCGGGACGTCGAGCAGGAGGGCTCCGTCGCGCGAAATGCGAATCTGCGCGCCTCGCTCGGGACGGCCCACGGCGATGCAGCGCACACCCGCGGCTTCGAACGTCGCAACCACGGACGCGCGATCGATCGCGGCGACCTGCACGACGGCGCCCAGCTCCTCGGCGAACAACGCGCTCATCGCATCACCAGCGAGCTCATCGAGATCGATCGTCAGTCCGCAGCGCGCCGCGAAAGCCATTTCGGCGAGCGTCACAAACAATCCGCCATCGGAGCGATCGTGGTAGGCCAGCAGCTTCCCTTGCGTGTGCAGGCGTTGCAGGGCATCGAAGAATCCGGCCAGCACCGATGCGTCGTCCAGGTCCGGCGCGGTCGCTCCGAGCTGCCCGTAGACCTGCGCGAGCACGGACCCCCCAAGCCGGTTCATGCCGTTGCCGAGATCGACGAGCAGGAGCACGGTGTCGCCGCGATCGAGCAGCAATTGCGGCGTCAGCACCCGGCGCGCATCGTCGATGCGTGCGAACGCCGTGACCACCAACGACACCGGCGCAGTCACCGACTTCTCGGCACCGCCATCGCGCCAGGTCATGCGCATCGACAGCGAATCCTTGCCGACGGGGATGCTCACACCGAGCGCGGGGCAAAGCTCCATGGCGACGGCACGCACGGTGTCGAACAGCGCGGCATCCTCGCCGGGGTGGCCTGCAGCCGCCATCCAGTTAGCGGAGAGCTTGACCTCGCTCAACGAGCCGATCGCTGCGGCAGCGAGATTGGTGAGCGCCTCACCCACCGCCAGGCGCCCCGCCGCCGCGGGATCGATGAGCGCGACCGGCGAGCGCTCGCCCATCGCCATCGCCTCGCCGGCGTAGCCATCGAAGTCGGCAAGCGTGACAGCGACATCGGCAACCGGAACCTGCCACGGTCCGATCATCGGATCGCGTGCGCACAGTCCGCCGACGGTGCGATCGCCAATCGTGATCAGGAACGTCTTGTCAGCGACCGCGGGAAATTGCAGCACACGCAGACACGCTTGCGGGAGATCGAGACTCGCAGCGTCAAATGCCTTGCCGGTTCGTCGCACGCGTGCAACGTCGCGGGTCATTTTCGGCGGCTTTCCGAAAAGGAGCGACAGATCCATATCGACCGGCGCGTTGCCGAAGGCGGGATCGACGACCACCAGGCGACGCTCGCTGGTCGCAGCGCCGACCACCGACCAAGGACAACGCTCGCGTTCGCAAATCGCTGCAAAGTGCTCGAGCGCATCCGGTGAAAGCGCGAGCACATAACGCTCCTGTGCCTCGTTGCACCAGATCTCGCGCGGCGACATTCCGTGCTCCTCGCTGGGGACACTGCGCAGATCGAAGCGCGCGCCGCGATGCGCGCCGTTGACCAGTTCCGGCAATGCGTTGGATAGCCCGCCGGCACCCACGTCGTGGATGGAAAGGATCGGATTCGCATCGCCCAACTGCCAGCAGCGGTCGATCACCTCCTGGGCGCGGCGCTGCATTTCCGCGTTGCCGCGCTGCACCGAATCGAAATCGAGCTCAGCGGTGTTCTCGCCGGTGCTCATCGATGACGCGGCACCCCCACCGACCCCGATGAGCATTCCAGGCCCGCCGAGCTGCACGATGGCGGCGCCTTCGGGGAGCGCACGCTTGTGCGCGTCGCGTGCGCACACGTTGCCGAGACCGCCAGCAATCATGATTGGCTTGTGGTAGCCGCGCACTTCACCGGCAACGCTTTGCTCGAAAGTGCGAAAGTAGCCGAGCAGAGCGGGCCTGCCGAACTCGTTGTTGAAGGACGCTGCACCGACCGGGCCTTCGAGCATGATCGACATCGCCGACGCAATGCGTCCCGGCTTGCCGATCCACACTTCGTCTGAAGCGCCGCCACTCGAGCCTGCCGACACATCCGGCAGTTCCCAGGGTTGCCGCATGCCGGGGATGCGCAGGTGCGACGTCGTGAACCCGGTGAGGCCGGCCTTGGGCCTGGCACCGATGCCGGTCGCGCCCTCATCGCGAATCTCCCCGCCAGAGCCGGTGGCGGCACCCGGAAACGGCGCGATCGCAGTCGGATGATTGTGCGTCTCGACCTTCATCAGGATATGCGACGTCCCCGCGTGCGCACGGTACCGGCGCTCGCCGTCGGGATGAAAGCGGCGCGCGCGGCCGCCCTCCATGATTGCGGCATTATCCTCGTACGCGACGATGGTTCCTCGCGGGTTGGCGGCGTGGGTGTGGCGGATCATCGCGAACAGCGACTTCGGCTGGCGAACACCATCGACGATCCAGTCGGCGTTGAAGATCTTATGCCGGCAGTGCTCCGAATTCGCTTGCGCGAACATCATGAGCTCGACATCGGTTGGGCTGCGCCCGATGCGTGCGAAGTTGTCCGCGAGGTAGTCGATCTCATCGTCCGACAGCGCAAGGCCAAGCTCGCGGTTCGCCATCGCCAGCGCGTTGTTTCCGCCGCCCAGGACATCGATCGAGATCATCGGCCGTGGGTCGACATGCGTGAACAGGCGGCCCGCGTCGACCAGCGCAGGCACGACCGACTCGGTCATGCGATCGTGGATGCGCGGCAGCAGCGCCCCCCGATCGGTATCATCGAGTGCACCATCCCGCGTCACGACCCGAAAGGCGACGCCGCGTTCGACGCGCGTGATCGCATCGAGGCCGCAGCTATGCGCGATATCGGTCGCCTTGGACGCCCAGGGCGAGATCGTGCCGGGCCTTGGAATGATCAGGAACAGCTCGCCGGCGTCGCCGTCCGCGGCAGCTCTCGGTCCGTAGGTCAGCAGACGCTCTAGCGTTGCGCGTTCCGATCCGGAAAGCGTGCGTGATGCAGCGACGAAGTGGAAATAGTCGGCGGCGATCCCGGCAATGCGGGTTCCGGCGAGGTCGGACAGCAGCTTGTTGACGCGAAACGCCGAGAGCGCGGAGCGCCCACGAAGCGTAAGAAACTCGGCCATCGATCAGGACGGTGCGTAAAGCGGAATTGTACGCCGCTTCCGCGCCACCGGCGAGCGTCGATGCGCCCGAGACGCGCCTGCGCTCGCACTCAGTGCTGCAAAATCTTCGACAGGAAAAGTTGCGCGCGCTCGGAGCGCGGCTTGCCGAAAAAGTCTTCCTTGGTGGCGTCTTCGACGATCAGGCCCTGATCCATGAAGATCACGCGATGCGCGACCTTGCGCGCGAAACCCATTTCGTGCGTCACGCACATCATGGTCATGCCTTCCTTGGCGAGCGCCACCATGACGTCGAGCACCTCGTTGACCATTTCCGGATCCAGCGCCGAGGTGGGCTCGTCGAAGAGCATGCAGATCGGATCCATCGACAGTGCACGGGCGATCGCAACGCGCTGCTGCTGGCCGCCGGAGAGCTGGCCAGGAAACTTGTCCTTCTGCGCGATCAACCCGACGCGGTCGAGCAGCTTGAGACCGCGCTCCACCGCCTCTTCCCTGCCGCGGCCAAGAACCTTGATCTGCGCCAACGTGAGGTTCTGCGTGATCGAAAGGTGGGGAAACAGCTCGAAGTTCTGGAAGACCATCCCTACGCGGGCGCGAAGCTTCGGAAGATCAGTCTTCGGATCGTTGACCTTGATGCCGTCGACGACGATGTCGCCTTTCTGGAACGGTTCGAGCGCATTGACGACCTTGATCAGCGTCGACTTGCCCGAACCCGACGGGCCGCACACGACGATCACCTCGCCTCGCTGCACGCTCGTCGTGCAATCGGTCAGCACCCGGAAACTACCGTACCACTTCGATACGTCCTTGAGTTCGATCATCGGCATGGTGTGCCGCTCCTAGCGAATGATGGCGATGCGCTGCTGCAGCAGCTTGACCAGGTACGACAGGCCGAAGCTGCAAACGAAGTAGACCAGCGCGGCGAACAGGTACATCTCGACCAGCCGTCCGTCGCGCTGCGCGATTTTGGACGCCGCGCCCAGGAAGTCGGTGATCGAGAGCACGTAGACGAGCGAAGTGTCCTGGAACAGGATGATCGTCTGCGTAAGCAGAATCGGAAGCATGTTGCGAAACGCCTGCGGCAGGATGATTTCCTTCATCGACTGCCAGTAGTTGAGGCCGAGCGCGTAGCCCGCCCACACCTGCCCGCGCGGGATCGACTGGATCCCCGCGCGCATGATCTCGGAGTAGTACGCCGCCTCGAACATCATGAACGTGATCACCGAGGAGGCGAAGGCGCCCACCTGGATCGGCCGCGGCGATCCCACGATCCACGCGCCGATAAAGGGAACGAGGAAGTAGAACCAGAAGATAACCAGCAGCAGCGGGATCGAGCGCATGAGGTTAACGTAGCCGGTCGCCGGAAGCGACAGCCACTTGTGCGACGACAGTCGCATCATCGCCAGCAGCGTCCCGAAAAACACGCCACCCAGCGCCGCCATTGCGGTCAGCGTCAGCGTGAAGGTCATGCCCTCGCGGAACAGGTAGCCGAGCGAGCGTTCGATGACGCCGAAGTCGAACTCGCCCACGTCAGTGCGCTCCCTCGGCGACCTGCGGTCCGACAAAGCCGGGAATGGCGACGCTTTTCTCCAGCCAGCGCATCAGGTTCACAACGATCAGGTTCACGATGATGTAGATCACCGTCGCCGCGGTGAACGCTTCGAACACCTGGAACGTGAACTCCTGCATCGAGCGCGCCGCTGCCGTGAGCTCGATCAGTCCGATGGTGAGCGCCACCGACGTGTTCTTGATCAGGTTCATCGTTTCAGAGGTGAGCGGAGGCAGAATGATACGAAACGCCATCGGCAGCAGGACGTAGCGATAGGTCTGCGCGGAGGTGAGCCCCATCGCGGTGCCGGCCATTCCCTGTCCACGCGACAGGGCCTGGATGCCGGCGCGCACCTGCTCTGAGACACGTGCCGCAGTAAAAAGGCCTAGGCCGATCACCGCCGGCACGAACGACGCCCAGGGCGGATTCATCGACTTGATCGCGCCACCGATGGACTTGGGCAGCAGTTCCGGGAACACGAAGAACCACAGGAACAACTGCACCAGCAGCGGGATGTTGCGGAAGATTTCAACGTAGCCGTTGCCGAGGCGCACCGCCCATTTGCTGTGCGTGGTGCGAATCACCCCGAGGCCGGTGCCGAGAACCAGCGCAATGATTCCTGCGCAAAGCGCGGTGACCAGCGTCCAGCCCAGCCCCATGACCAGCGTCATGGCCCAGGTGTGGCGGCCGTCGGCGGACATCTCCCAGAAGATGCCCCAGTTCCAGTGGTAGTTCATCTCGTGATCGCCGATCTCCCGCTTGCGCGGCGACAGACTGCTACGACGAACCAAAACGGGGAGCCGAAGCTCCCCGCGTTACCGTTTCTCTACGATTCCAATGCGCCTACTTATACACAGCGGGGTCGCCGCTGTTGGTCGGATTCGCGAATACCGCCTTGAGCTGGGGGCTTTCCGGCAGGTTCAGGTTGATCCCCTTTGGGGGAACCGGCTTCAAGAACCATTTATCGTAAAGCGCATTGATCTGGCCGCTCTTGTAGAGGTTCGCGGTCGCGGTGTTGACCACCTTCGCGAACTCGGGATCGTCCTTGGGCATCATGGCGGCATACGGCTCGACGCTGTAGGCCTCGGTGCCGATCGCGTAGTCACCCGGCGTCTTCGCGCTGGCGACCAAGCTGGCGAGCAGGATGTCGTCCATGAAGAACGCCACGGCGCGGTCGGTCTCGACCATCAGGAACGCTTCCGCATGATCCTTGGCGGGAATGATGTTCATGCCGAGGTTCTGCTTGCCGTTTTCCTCGGTGAGCCACTTGATGTTGGTCGTGCCCGAAGTTGACACCACGGTCTTGCCCTTGAGGTCGGCGAGCGTCTTGATGTTCGACGACTTCTTCGCAACATAGCGGTTAGCCGTCACGAAGTACGTGTTCGTGAAGGCAACCTGTTTTTCCCGGTCGAGATTGTTGGTCGTCGAGCCGCATTCGAGGTCGATCGTGCCGTTGGCGATCAGCGGGATGCGCGTCGCCGATGTCACCGGGTTCATGACGACCTTGAGGTTGGGCATCTTCAGCTCGGCCTTGACCGCATCGACAGCTTTCATGCATATGTCGATCGCGTAGCCGATGACCTGCTGCTTGTCGTCATAGTACGAGAACGGGATCGACGAATCGCGGTGCCCGATCGTGATCGTGCCCGAATCCTTGATCTTCTTGAGCGTGCCGGTCTGTGCCGATACCCCGGCGGCAACGGCCAGCGCGACCACACCCAGAACCAATTTGGCAAGCAACTTCATGCAGACCTCCGACAAATGAGAAACGCTTGAACGGCCGAACGGCGATTCGCGTCGCGGCGCGTCCGCGGAAACCACCATGCCGCTGGCTTGGGGGTGCCAGTCTTGTGGCGCAAGTGTATCGACTGCCCCGGGGAAAGTCCAACGGCCTACAAGCCCAGGAACGCCCCTCGGCACAGGTCGCTCAACCCTATAATCGGCCCATGGCGGCCGAACCGGTTTACCGCGTCAGCGAGGTGCGCTCGCTCGAGAAGAGTGCAGTCGGATTCCCCCTTATGGAGCGTGCCGGCCTGGCGGCGGCGCAGATCGCGCGCGACATGCTCGCGGGCGGCGTTCCGCGCGTGCAAATACTCGCCGGCCCGGGCAACAACGGGGGCGATGCTTTCGTGGTCGCGCGCTGGCTCAAATCATGGTATTTCGACGTCGACGTCGCGTTCGCGGGTGAGACATCGAGGCTGGGTCCCGATGCCGCCTCGGCGTTGCGCGCATGGCAAGCCGCAGGCGGCCAATCAAACCCCGAATGGCAGTGCCGCGAGCCGGGACTTATCATCGATGGAATGTTCGGAATCGGACTCGGGCGCGTCATCGGCGCGCCGTATGACGAATGGATTGCGCGAGCCAACGAAAGCCGCGCGCCGGTGCTCGCGCTCGACATTCCCAGCGGACTGGACGCCGACACCGGTATCGCGCAGCCGAGGACGATTCGCGCAGCCGCCACCGCGACCTTCATCGCCCTCAAGCCCGGCCTTCTGACTGCTGACGGACCCGATCATTGCGGCACGATCAGCGTGCATGCGCTGGACCTCGACGTCGAGACCGCCCTGCCCTCGCGCGGCGAGCGGCTTCGCTGGGAATCGCTGCGCGATGCTTTGCCCGCGCCACTGCGGCGCGCACGCCGCAACGATCACAAGGGAAGCTTCGGAACGCTCGCGATCATCGGCGGCGCCGACGGCCTCGTTGGCGCGGCGCTGCTGGCGGGGCGCGCCGCCATGCATGTCGGCGCCGGCAAAGTGCGCATCGGACTCGCCGCGACCGACAGGCTACTGGTCGACGCACTGGCGCCCGAGCTGATGCTCGACAGCGCGCAGCGCGTGCTGGACATGCCGTGTGATGCACTGATCATCGGTCCGGGACTCGGCTCGCTGCCGCAGGCGCGCGCCTTTCTCCAATCCGCGCTGGCGACCGCTTCACCGCTGGTGATCGATGCCGACGCGCTCAATCTCATCGCCGGGGATTCCAGGCTCGCGCGCGCGCTCGCGGCACGCACGGCCGAATCGATCATCACGCCGCATCCGGCCGAAGCGGCGCGCCTGCTGCAGCGCGACACGGCGTCGGTACAGCGCGACCGGCTTACGTCGGCGCTCGATCTGGCCGGGCGCTTCAACGCCAGCGCGGTCCTCAAGGGCTCGGGCAGCGTGCTTGCGTTCGTCGATGGGACGTGGGCGATCAACGCAAGCGGAAACGTCGGGCTCGCGAGTGGGGGAACCGGCGACGTGCTTGCCGGAATGATCGGCGCACTGGTGGCGCAACGTATCGCTGCGCGCGAGGCGCTTGAGCTCGCCGTCTGTTTGCACGGAGCTGCGGCCGACGCACTCGTGGCGAGTGGCCACGGGCCCGTCGGCCTGGCCGCTTCCGAAGTCGCGCCGGCCGCGTGCGCGCTCATCAATCAGGCCGCGACCCGACTGCGTTTTGGCGAGACCCCGGACGCGCGCTGATCCTGCAGGTAGTTGTTACGCGTAAACCGGGAAAGCTGCACTCCCGTATTTATCAGCTTCCACGCTCGCGCGGCCCCAGTTCGATGTCAGTCTCGTTGCTGCCGGCGTCGACTTCCTCGGCGAGACGGTCGGGCTCGCTTTCGCGCTCGACATCCCCGCGTTCGCTGCCGCCTTCGACGTGATCCGGATAAAGGTCGTTGGCATCGCGCGTCGCGACGTCGCGTCCCGCGCCAGCGCGTTCGCCGCTGCCGTTCGAATCGCTGTCGCTGTCGAGATTACTGTCGCCCACATCCTGCCCCGCGCTGCGATGCGAATCGCGCTCGATGTCTTCATGCGTGCCGCGGTCGAGGCCGATCCCCGGATCGTCGTACAGTCCCGGTCCGCCCTGGAGGTCGCTGCCCGAATCGGAGGTATCGCTCGGCCCCAGTGCAGCGGTTCCTTGTCCCTTGCGCGCGGGCTGCTGCTCGCCTGTCTGCAATAGCGTGCTGGTTGCCATGATGTCGCTCCTCGCGGTTGATACCCGCGAGCAGCAGCAATCGACGTGCCAGTGCCGGAAGCTCCCGCGGTCAGGGAAGAAGGATCGTCGAGCCCGTAGTCTTCCGAGCTTCGAGGTCGCGATGTGCCTGCGCGGCGTCCTTGAGCGCGTACGACTGTCGTGGATCGTTGACGAGCTTGCCGGTGCGTACCAGCTCGAACATCTCCGCGGCCATCGCCAGCAGATCGCTGCGCTTTGACGTGTACGTAACCAGCGTCGGGCGCGTGACATAAAGCGATCCCTTTTGAGAGAGCAGCAGGATGTCGAAGGATGGAATCGCCCCCGACGCGTTGCCGAAACTGACGAACAACCCGCGTGGTGACAGGCAGTCGAGAGAAGCGGGAAAAGTGTCCTTTCCGACCGCGTCGTACACCACCGGCACGCCTTTGCCACCGGTGAGCTCCTTGACGCGCTCGACGAAGGGCTCTCGTGTGTAGACGATGGTGTGAGTGCAACCGTTGGCTTTGGCGAGCGCGGCTTTTTCGTCGGAACCCACCGTCCCGATCACGGTCGCGCCGAGAGCGCGCGCCCACTGGCACGCGATCAATCCGATGCCTCCCGCAGCCGCATGCAGCATGATGGTGTCGCCCGCCTTGACTCGGTAGGTCTGGCGCAGCAGGTACTGCACCGTGAGTCCCTTGAGCATCAGCGTCGCTGCCGAGCGATCGGAAACACCCTCGGGAATCTTGACCAGGCGATCCGAGGGCAGGACGCGTACTTCGGCGTAGGCGCCGATGGGGCCGCCTGAGTACGCAACGCGATCACCGGGCTTGAACTCGGTCACGCCGGCGCCCACCGCCTCGACCACTCCGGCCCCTTCGCTGCCGATTCCCGACGGAAGCGCCACCTTATAGAGCCCGCTGCGATGGTACGTATCGATGTAGTTGACGCCGATGGCCGTGTGACGGATGCGCGCTTCGTTGGCGCCGGGCTCGCCGACGGAGACGCTTTCGAATTTCAGGACCTCGGGACCACCGACTTCATGGATGCGAATGGCGTTGGGCATGCGTATCTCCGTGGGTGAAAACGTGCGCTACGCCGTCAGCAGACGCAGCGTGGCAAAACCTGCGGCCGTGAGCAGCAGCGAGCCGAACAGGTGAACTGCCGCGAGCCCGACGCCGGCAAGCAGATCGCCTCGCGCAAGCAGTTCGGTCACTTCGGCCGAGAACGTCGAGAAGGTCGTCAGCCCTCCCAGAAATCCGGTGATGGCGAACAGGCGCCATTCCGCCGGCAAATCCGGGCGCAGCGCGAAGTACGCGACCGCGATGCCGACCAGATATCCGCCGAGCAGGTTGGCGGCGATCGTTCCCAGCGGCCACGGTCCCGAATGCGGGCCCAGCCAGAAGGCGAATCCCCAACGCAGCCACGCGCCCAGCGTGGCGCCGATCGCAATCGCGACGAGTTGCAAAGCCATGCGCGGATTGTATCGAAGTCGAAGCAGTCGGCAGCTAGCGGATGAACTGATCGACGTACCCCGCCCCCAGGCCGCACGCGACGTAGTGTGCGCGGCACATCTCGATCTTCGAGAACACGTCCTCGTAGCCGGTTTGCCGGCCATCCTGGTCGAGATAGATCATCGCGCCGCTGATGCTGAAAAACGTGATCATTTCCGAGCAATCGTCGGGCACGACCAGCGTGTGGATCTCGCCGGGCGGCTCGTAGACGAAACTGCCCTCCTCTGCGGTCCAGTCGTGCTCGAGGTAGCGCCACTTGCCGCGGATCACGTAACCGATCACCAGCATCGGATGACGGTGCCGGCTCAGCACGCCCGACTTGCGCACGCGAAGCAGATTGCACCATCCGCCGGCCACCGTATTGAGCAGCAGCGGGCGGAACCACACGTCCTTCGCCTGCGGCACCCACACGCGCTCGTCGTCGGGGAGCGCGCGCAGCGCGATCTCGGGGACGATCCCGGTCGACGGCAGAATCGGCGGCGCGCTCATCGCCGACAGAGCGCTGCGCGCCGCCGCGTACTAATGATCCTCCCTTAGCGCCCGCGTGAGCTCCGCGACTTCCCGATCGACGTCGCGATCCTTGGGAAAAGGCCGACTCGCCCGTCGATACCAGTAGCGAGCGTTGCCCAGGTCGCCCTCCACCAGGTGCACGATGCCATGGGCCCAGCAGCCAAGCTTGCTTTCATCCTGCTGGACCATGTCGTGCGCGCGCTCCCATTCCCCTTTTTTCAGACAGCGAATCGCCGTACCAATGGTCACGTTTCCTCCTTGCACGATCACGCGACGAGATAGCCGCCGTCGACGGGCACGATGGCGCCGGTCATGAATGCGGCCGCTGGCGAGCACAGGAACACAACGACGCTGGCGACATCGTCCGGATCTCCCCATCGCCCGAGCGGCGTGCGCGACAGGATGGCGGCGCTTTTCTGTGAGTCCTTGCGTACGACCTCGGTGAGCGGTGTAGCGATCCAACCCGGCGCAATGGCGTTGACGCGTATCCCGTCGCCAGCATACGCCACCGCCAGCGACTTGGTGAGCTGCGCGACGCCGCCCTTGCTCGCGGTATATCCCGGCGCGTGAGGACCGCCGAAAAAAGAATACATCGACCCGGTGTTGACGATGCATCCCCTGCTCCTTGCAAGCAACGCGTGCGCCGATGCGCACGTGCGCATCGTCCCGTTGAGATTGACATCGATCACCTGAGTAAATATCTCGGCGTCATGCTCGTCGGCGCGGCGGATGATGCCCGCGCAATTGACCAGGATGTCCAATTGCGGCAGCGCATCGATGAACTCGCGTACGGCGCCGGCGTCGCGGACATCGAGCACGCGCGCGTCGGCGGCGCTGAAACCGGGCGCGCTGCGCGCGGCTTCGACTTCGCGCGCGCTCACGCCCGTCACCGTGACCCGCGCGCTGCAGCGCGCGAGCGCGCCGCCGATGGCCGCGCCGATGCCACTGCTCCCGCCTACCACCAGCGCCGTCTTGCCGGCAAACAGGTCGTCGCGAAACGTCGCATTCATCGCGACGCCTTCATGAAGCCGACGACGTCCGGGTGGCGCGGCAGCGGCGCAACTGCGCCGTAACCGGTGGTGGCCAGCGCCGCGGCGGCGTTGGCGTAGCGCGCCGCATCGATAGGCGCGTCTCCAGCGACAAAGCGCGCGACGAAGGCGCCATCGAAGCAATCGCCTGCACCGGTAGCGTCGCACGCGTCGACAGGGTTGCCGCGCACGTGCTCGCGCGTGTCCTGCGCCGATACCCAGCATCCGTCGGCGCCCATTTTGAGCACCACGACCGGCGCGCCACAGGCGTGCGCCCAGTCGAGTATCGCTTCGGGCTCGTGCTTGCCCGAAAGCAGCATTGCCTCTTCGAGGCTGGGCAGGAACCAGTCGCACAGTGCGATCGTTGCGGCGATCACCGCGCGTGCCCGCGCCAGCGACCACAGCTTGAGGCGCAGATTGGAATCGTAGGAGATGCGCGCCCCTGCTGTGCGCGCAACGTCGATCGCCAGGAACACGCTGTCGCAGGCGCTGTCGCTGATTGCCTGGCTGATGCCGGACACATGAAGTACGCGTCCGCCGCGTATCACGTCGAGCGGAACATCGTCGGGGCGCATGCGCGCCGCGGCGGACCCGGCGCGACGGTAGCTGAACTCATGTCCGTTCAGCCCGTGCGTGACGAAGTAGATGCCGGTCGGCGCGAAAGGATCAACCCCAACACCGCGCGCGTCGACCCCTTCGCGCTGCCACAGCTCGAGGAACATGCGTCCGAACGCATCGTCGCCCAGGCGCGTGACGTAGGCCGTGCGCGCGCCCAGCCTCGCTGCGGCGATGATGCAGTTCGACGTGTCGCCGCCGAATCCCTGCCGGTACGACGTGGGGTCGTCGCGATGCACCTGGTTGAACTCGAGCAGCGGCTCGCCCAGCGCGACCACGTCGAATTGCACATCGGCCATCGGACGTGTCAGCGAGGCTTTAGCGCAGCGAATCCAGCCGCGTAACTCGCGGCAGCGGCGCGCACCTCATCGGCGTGCGCGCCCGGCTTGTACAGATTCGAACCGGTACCGAAACCGTCGGCGCCGACCTCCCAGTAGGGACGCATGTTGTCGGCGCGAATGCCGCCGACCGCGAACACCAGCGCCTGCGGCGGCAGGACAGCGCGCCACGCCTTGAGCACCGACGGGGTCAGCAGCTCCGCGGGAAACATCTTCAGGCCGTCCGCGCCTGCATGAAGCGCAGCGAAGGCTTCGGTCAGCGTCGAAACGCCCGGCACGCACACGAGCCCGAGGCGCTTCGCCTCGCGGATGATGGCGACGTCAGCATGCGGCATGACGACCAACCGGCCGCCGACTTGCGCGACCTTCGCCACGTCAGCGACCTCGACGACCGTTCCGGCGCCGGTGAGACATCGTTCGCCGAAACGTCGCGCGAGCAGCGCGATGCTTTGCATCGGGTCAGGCGAGTTGAGCGGGACCTCGAGGATGCGAAACCCGTTGTCGACCAGAGCGCCCGCGACCCCTGGAATCTCCGCCGGAGAAATGCCGCGCAGCACGGCGATCAGCGGCAACGGTGACAAGTACGGACTTAGCGCGGACGCGGTCATGAATGCACAAGTCCTGCGTGGAGTGCGATTTGCCACAGGCCCCGCGCCGACGCCGTCGTGGCACCGATGCGGGCATCGAGATTCGCAAGGTGTAATGCCACCGCGTAGCGCTCGCACAACGCGGCGTCGCCGACCAGGGTCACCGCGGCGTCGGCAGCCGCGTGCTGCGCGATCCAGCGCCGTGCGGCAACGATCTCGGCGCCCAGCAGCAAACCCGAAAGGTAATCGGCCGCGGCCGACTGCGCAAGCGCGCCGGTGAGCGGCAAGGTTCGCGCGGAAAAAAGATCGTGGGTCAGCGCGGCATTTTCGCGAAGGCTCCACGCGACGCCACGCGCGAGCGCTCCCGCATCGTCACCCGCAGTCATCAGCCGGCCCAAGATGCTGTGCTCGCGCAGCACCGCGAACAACTCGCCCGTCATGAAAGTGCTGAAGGCGACGATCGTGCGCTTGCGCACCAGTGCCCACTTGCAGTGCGTGCCGGGGAGCACCACGAGCTGAGGCGCGTCGTCCAGCACCGTGCCGACGATCTGCGTTTCCTCGCCACGCATGACGTCGGCTATGCCGGCGTCATCACGATGCAGCAGTCCAGGCACGATCGAAAGCCGTGTTCCGGGAACTGCGACGACTCCGGTAGCGATCTCCTCGAAGCGCGCCGGACACCCCTCGTAAGGAACTTCGACCCATCCCTGCCGACTGCCGATCATTCCGCAGGCGAGCATCGGCGCAGCGCCGGACAGTCCTTCGGTCAGCGTCGCGAGCGCGCCGGCGAAGTCGCCGTTCGCCACGTACTGGACGCCGAGTGTCGCGCTGCGTCGCGCGAGGACCTCGCCGGCGGCGTCGAGCGCGTAGGCGCGCGCCGAGGTCGTGCCCCAGTCGATGGCGATCAGCCGCGTGCTGTCGAGAATCGTCGCTGCCGGCTTAGCCAATGCGCTCGTCGCCGCCGCGTCGCGCATCGGCGCGGCGCGACGCTCCCCTTGAATGTCGCTACCAGCGTGCCGCCGCGTTGTCGTCGCTCTCGCGCGCCTCGACCCAGCGTTCGCCGCCGGGCGTCATTTCCTTTTTCCAGAACGGCGCGCGCGTCTTCAGGTAATCCATTACGAACTGGCACGCGGCGAAGGCCTCGCCGCGATGCGCACTGGCAACCAGCACGAGCACGATGGCGTCGCTAGGTGCGAGCGCGCCCACGCGATGAACGACGCGCACGTCGGAGACATCCCAGCGCTGCCGCGCGTCGGCGACGATCTGCTCGAGGGCCTTTTCAGTCATGCCCGGATAATGCTCGAGCGTGAGCGTGCGCACTTCGTCGCCGTCGTTCAAATCGCGCACGAGGCCGATGAAGGCGACGATCGCGCCGATACGCGTGCCGCCGGCGCGCATGTTTGCGATTTCTGCGGCGACGTCGAAATCCTCCTGCTGGACGCGAACGCTGGTCATCCGCCGGTCACCGGGGGGAACAGCGCGATTTCATCACCCGCGCGGACAGGAGTGTCAGGACGGGCGAGATCATGATTGACGGCGACGCGCACTGCACGCCCGGGCGCGAGCTCCTGCGCCCACGCGCCGCCGCGCTGAGCGAGCCACGCAAGTAGCCCGCTGACGGTTCCTATTTCCGCGGGCAGAGCAACGCTTTCACCGGGAGTGCCGAGCACATCGCGAAGTCGCGCCAGATAAACGAGGCGAATCATGGTGCAATGGTAGCGCAAGGCGGCGTACCAATGAAAAACGCCGGCGCTTAATCTGGCCGGCGCTTCGGGCAAGGTTCGGAACTAGAATTTGAACTGAACGCCGATCATGACCTGATCGGATTCGGGCAGCGGTCCGGTGGCCGACGCCTCGCCGGCGAAGCGACCGAAGCGCGCGTACTCGACGCGCAACCCGAGCGACTGGCTCATGTCGTAGCGGAGACCGACGCCGTAGTTGACGCCGTCGCGCGTACGACGCACGTCGCCGGGCGTCAACGAAGCGCCCGCGAACAACGGGCGCGTTTCGGTTTGCGCGTAGCCCAACCTGCCGTACAGCGAAAGGCTGCGCACCATTTCCCAGCTCGTATAGACGTCGGCGTTCCAGGTGTGCGCCGCCGCGTCCGGAGCCATCAGCCCAAAGCCGCCCCCGGGGGACGCGGTGCGCGGTTGCAGCGAATACTTGTCGCCCGTGTTGAATGCGGCCTCCAGAGCGAGATCGTTGCTCCAGCGATAGCCTCCGAAGGCCAGGGTGCGTTGCACCACATCGTCGGCCACCGGAGCCGCGAAGCGGTTCCACGTGAGGGGAACGTTACCTAGCTTGAGCCCGTTCGGATCCGCCGCCCCATCGCGCAGCGAAATCCCGCCGTAAAAGCCGGCATCGGCCGCGCCGCACACGCCGGCGACGAGCGCCAATGCGAGGGCCGAAAGGGTGCCAAGTATTTGTTTTTTCATTGGATTACGATTTGCTGCAGAAAGCGCCCGGCCGACCTGCAACCGAAAATCCCCCCTATGCTTTGAAGTTACCCCCACCCCCAAGCCAAGTCAATTTCGAGATGTACGACTTACCGTCCATCGGGGCGAGGTGTTGCAATAGCCCGACACTTCTTGGAGGTCGCACGTCTTCGGGAGTTCCGGCCGCCATGAAGCTCCCGCGTCAGTATGCGCGCGGCAGAGGCGCCGCCGCATGGGCAAGGATAAATGCGGCGATGTTGTCGATGTCGCCCAACGCGAAGGTTGGGAGCGAAGTCGCGAGCGCAACGTCGCTGGCGATTCCGGCTATATGAGGGTCACCCGGGTGCAGTAGCGGCTTGCCCACGCTTTCGCGATAAATCTCGAGCTTCGGGATGGCGGAGGCCTTGAAGCCTTCCACCAGGACCAGGTCGCAGGGCGAAAGCCGCTCGAGCGCTTTGCCGAGGCCCAGCTCGCGGTCACCGCGCAGCTCATGGATTAATGCCCAGCGCACCGCCGAGGTGATCATCACTTCCTGGCAGCCTGCCTCGCGGTGGCGATACGAATCCTTGCCGGGCCTGTCGATGTCGAACTCGTGGTGCGCGTGCTTGACCAGCGAAACGACCACGCCCTGCGAGACGAATCTCGGGATGAGTCGCTCGATCAAGGTTGTCTTTCCGCTGCCCGACCATCCGGCGAATCCGAAGACCTGCATCACACCGTCCGTGAAATAAGCGTCGTCCTTGTACTGGAGATGGAGCGCGCTTGCAAGCTAGGGCCACGCCGCGGCGCAGCGCAGCTCATGCCTGCGCGCGCACCGGCGGCATGCCACGCGCGCGGTCAGCTGCGAGGCCCGCGTGCGTGACAGCGCCATCGCGCACCTGCAGGCCGGCGCGAAGCCCGGCGTCGGCGCGAAGCGCAGCATCGACGCCGATCTGCGCGAGCGTCCGCACATACGGCAGCGTCGCCCGGGTCAGGGCGAGCGTCGCGCTGCGCGCCACCAGCGACGGCATATTGGGGACGCAATAATGCGTCACTCCCTCCTCGACGTAGGTAGGGTGCGACAGCGTGGTTGCCCTCGACGTCTCGGCGATGCCTCCCTGGTCGATCCCCACGTCGATGAACGCCGATCCGGGACGCATCGCCCGAAGCATCGCGCGCGTTACCAGCGTGGGTGAGAGCTTCCCCGGCTCGAGCACCGCGCCCACCACGACATCGGCATCGGCGATCGCCGCAGCGAGCGCATGCGGCTCGAGGATCGCTGTGCTCGGCAGTCCACGACAGTGACCACGCAGCGCTTCAAGTCGGTCGGAACGACGTCCGAAGGCGCTGACGCTTGCCCCCAATTCGACCGCAACGCGCGCCGCTTCGCGCGCGACAACGCCCGCACCGATGACGATGACACGCGCGGGAGCGACGCCTTCCGTGCCCGGAAACAACACGCCGCTGCCTTCGTGATCGGTCATGAGCAGCGACGAGGCGATGAGCGGCACGAGTCGCCCCGCGATGGCGGACATCGGCGCGAGCAAAGGCAACATTCCGTCTTGCGCGGTGACGGTCTCGTAGGCGATGCAGGTCACGCGCGCAGCGAGCACCGCGTCCTGCAACGCTCGGTCGCGACCGAGCTGAGCGAAGCCGAATACGGTGGTTCCGGCACGCAGCAGCCGGTATTCGTCGGTCTGCAGCTCCTTGACCTTGACGATCAGCTCGCAGTCATAGACCGGACGCGCATCGCCGACAAGCGTCGCGCCGTGCTGCGCATAAGCAGTGTCGTCGAAGCCGACCTCCTCGCCGGCGCCGCGTTCGACGACGACCTGATGGCCGTCGCCCAGGAGCGCGGCGACCGCGGCCGGCACCAGTCCGACGCGCCGTTCGCCGTCCTTGCGCTCACGCGGTACGCCGATGCGCATCGCGGCGCGCGCTCAAGCCGCGCGACCGAGTACCGCGGTGATGAACTCGCCCTTCTCTCGCGTGTACCCGACCGGCTCACTGAGACCCGATTTCAGGATCGCGCGCTTTTTCTCCTGGTAGGCCTCGCTCAGCGCGTCGTCGGCGCGCAGTACGTCGCGAAAACGCCGCAGGTCCCCCGCCTCCGTGCTGTCCTGGGCGACCACGTGGATGTGCAGCCGGAATATCTCGCCGCGGTGGTCGATCGCACCCACACGCATTGGCCGGGTTTCCGGAAAAATGTGCCCCGCGCGTTGGCGCTGGAAACCCAAGCCATCGAGCGCGTCGCGGGTGCGTGCCAGCGAATCCGGCGGATAGAACGCCGCGAGGTCGACGATGCCCTTGCCCGCGCAGTTCGGAATAGCGGTGCTGCCAATGTGCTCTGCCTGTACCCAGGGTGCCACCGCGTGGATATTCTCGATCACGCGCGTCGCGACGTCGATGACGGTGGGGTCGTACTCCACATACGCTGGAGGCATGATGCGATATTCGAGAATAGGCGAGTTCGCCAAGGCCCCTCCCTGCCAAGCTGTCCCTGCGCCGGATTGTAACCTTATACTGTTGGTTCCTCTCTCGGTTCCAACGCGCTCGAGCTTAGATGTCGGCTGTAACATCCTTCACCGCGCCCTGGATCGATCGCGTCGTCGACGCGCTCGAGAATGTCGTTTCCGGGGTGCCAGCGTCGCGTGAGATCGCGGTCCAATCGCCTGCGCATACCGCGCGGCTTCTCGCGCGCAAGGCGGCCAGGCGCGCTGCCGCTCTCTCCGGCGCGCTGGCGCTCCCACCCGGCGTGCTCGGCATGATCACCGTACTCCCGGACCTGGTTGCGATCTGGCGCATCCAGGCGCAACTGGTGGCCGACATCGCCGGTCTTTACGGCCGCGACATGCAACTCACCCGCACGCACATGGTGTATTGCCTGTTTCGACATGCCGCGACGCAATTCACGCGCGACGTCGTCGTCCGCACCGGTCAACGCCTGATGGTGCGGCAACTCTCCGGCGGCGCGCTGAAAAGCGCGTTGACGAGCGTCGGCATAAGCGTCACCCAGCGCGTCGCAGGTACGACCGCCAGCCGGTGGATTCCGGTGGCGGGCGCGGCGGCGGTGGCCGCGTATGCCTATTACGACACCGTGCAGGTGGCGAAGACAGCCGTGACGCTGCTCGAGACGCCGGCGCTAGTCGCACCCGATTGATCGGCCGCTCAGTCGCGCACTGTTGCGCACTGTCGTCGTACGCGCAATCTAGCGGCGCTTGCCTCGGTCGGGTTCCTCCTTTGGGAGTGCCGTCAACCGGTGCGCATGAACAAAGGAGTTCATCGCGGTGGCGCACCCGCAGCGATCCAGCTTGCGAGCACCGAGCGCTCGTCGTCGGTCATGCCGGTGAGGTTGCCGATGGGCATGGTCCGTGTCGCGACCGCCTGTTGATAGATCTTCTGCGCGTTGGCCACGATCAGCGCGGGCGTGTCGAGCAACATGTTCTTAGGCGCGACGGCGAATCCCTCCTGCGTGGGATGCTCCGCATGGCAGCCGGCGCAGCGCAGTGCGACGATGGATTGCACGCGGGTGAAACTCGCCGTGGCCGGCGCCGCTTTCGGCGGCGCGGGTGCGATCGCGATCGCGAGCGCCAACGTCGCGAGCGCCGCACCGACCGGAATCGCCCACACCGTCCGGCCGCGATGACGCAGGTTGAAAAAGTGGCGGACGTACGCGGCCAGCAGCATGATCGCCAGAAGCACCCACCAGCCGTGACGGCTGGCATACGTCATCGGGTAGTGGTTGCTGATCATGATGAACAGCACCGGCAACGTGAAATAATTGTTGTGGACCGAGCGCTGCTTGCCGCGCAGTCCGTAGACCGGGTCGGGCGCGAGGCCTTGTTCCTTCGCTTCGACGAGCTTGCGCTGGGACGGAATGATCACATGCGCCACGTTCGCCACCATGATCGTTCCCAGCATCGCGCCGATCTGGATGTAGACCGCCCTGCCGCTGTAGAGATGCGACAGACTCCATGCCACCGCCGCTACCATTGCCAGCATGGCCGCCGCGATCCATCGCTCGTGATCGAATCCGAGTCGCTGGCAAAGCTGATCGTAGAAAAACCAGCCCGCTACGAGCAACGCGGCGCTTACGCTCACCGCCTCGACAGCACTGATGTCGGCGATACCGCGGTCGATCATGTAGACGTCGGCATGCAGGTAGTACATGACGACCAAAAGCGCGAACCCTGAGATCCATGTCCAGTATGCCTCCCACTTGAACCAGTGCAGCGGCTCGGGAAGCGACTCGGGCGCGATCTGGAACTTGCGCACGACGTAGAACCCGCCGCCGTGCACCGCCCAGAGTTCGCCGCCGATGCCCAGGTCCGCATCCGCCTGCGACCGTGGGGGAAGAAGGTGGTTGTCCAGCCAGACGAAATAGAACGACGATCCGATCCATGCGATGCCAGTGATCAAATGTACCCAGCGCAGCAGCAGTTGCAGCCAGTCGCTGGCGTAGGCTTCCATCGTTGGCCCTAGCTGCCACGGTAGGTTGAATAGCTCCACGGTGACACCAGCAGCGGCACGTGGTAGTGGGCATGCGTGTCGGCCACGCCGAAATCGAGCGTGACCTCGTCGACGAAAGGAGGATCCGGGAGCGTGCTGCCGACGCCCCGGAAATACGCTCCGGCGGCGAAGACCAGGCGATAACGACCCGCGAGGAATGCACTGCCGTCCAGCAATGGCGCCGTGCAGCGTCCATCGTCGTTGGTAGTCGCTCGCGCAACCAGCTCGTAGCCGTCCGCTCCGGCGCGATAGAGCCGTACCGCGATCCCCGCGCCAGGCGCGCCGCGGGAGGTATCGAGTACATGCGTGGTCAACTTGCCCATGATCGATCTCAACGCATGGTAACGCCGAGCACTGCGCGCAGGTCGACGCTTGCGCGCTCCGGAACGCTCAAAGACAGTCCCGCCTCGACGTGGCGAAGATGATGATCCATGAGCCGCTCGATCACTCGCGCGGGACGCCCAGCGAGTGCCTCGACGAGCTCACCGTGCTCGTCGGGCGCGCAATCGACGCTTCCCGCGCGCTGGTACAGCGCGATGATCAGCGAAGAGCGCGCGACCAGGCCGCGAATCATGTCGGTGACCACGGTGTTGCCGGCGAGCTCGGCCAGGATCACATGGAATTCGCCCGAGAGCTTGATGCCTTCGTGGCGGTCGCGCGCCGCGCGCGCCGCCTCTTCCGCGACGACGTGCTTCTTCAGGCGCTGGAATTCGGTCATACCGAGCCGTCCCACGAGTGAAGCGGCCAGCGGTGGCTCAACCAGGCGGCGCGCCGCGAACACCGCGCGTGCTTCGTTGATCGAAGGCTCGGCCACGAAGGCGCCACGGTTGGGGTGAAGCGTGACGATGTGAGTGAGCGCAAGGTGATGCAGCGCCTGTCGCACGCGCGCCCGGCTCACCGCGAACAGCTCGGCCAGCGTTTCCTCTCCGAGCTTGGTGCCGGGCGGCAGCCGATGCTCCTCGACAGCGCGCACGATGTGATCGTAGATGCGCTGTGCCGCTTCCGGGCGCGAAGCGTGCGGCGCGCGCGCACTTTGCCGCGGCGACCGGCGCGACGAGCGCGCGTGACGACGGCGTGAATTTGGAGCGGCGTTGAGCATGACGAGCAAGCGACCGGAGTGTGGGCTTTGATTGTAAACAAAGCGGCGTTGACGGTGTCAACAACATTTGGCAGTATTGTCGACAACTAAGGTAGCGCGCGAGCGCCCTTCCCTGTGGACCTCGTACCCCCTTCCTCCCGAGACTTCGTCGGCTACGGCGAACGTCCGCCTCACGCGCGCTGGCCGGGCGCAGCGCGCATTGCGCTGCAGTTTGTGATCAACTACGAGGAGGGCGCCGAGGCTTCGGTGCAGGACGGAGACGCGGGCTCGGAAGTGTTCCTTTCCGAGATCGTTTCGGCGCAGGCGTACGCCGCGCGACACATGAGCATGGAGTCGCTCTACGAGTATGGAGCGCGCGCCGGCGTCTGGCGACTGCTGCGATGCCTGCGCGGCCACCGCGTTCCAGCGACGGTGTTCGCAGTCGCCCTGGCGCTCGAGCGCAACCCTCGCGTCGCGCAGGCCTTTCTGGAAGATGGCCATGAAGTCGCCTCGCATGGCTGGCGATGGATTTCCTATCAGCAGATCGGGGAAGAAGTCGAGCGCGAGCACATGGCGCGCGCAGTCGAGAGCCTGCGTCGACTGACGGGACAATCCCCTGAAGGCTGGTACACCGGTCGGGATAGCCCGAATACGCGGCGCCTCCTGGTCGAGCATGGCGGCTTCAGCTACAGCGCCGACAGCTACGCCGATGATCTCCCCTACTGGACAGCCGTGGACGCGCACGATGCGCGCACGCCGCTGCTGATCGTTCCCTACACGCTCGATAGCAACGATATGCGCTTCGCCACCGCGCAGGGCTTCAACTCGGGCGAGCAGTTCTACACCTATCTCAAGGACGCCTTCGACGTGCTGTATGCCGAGGGCGATCCGGCCGGGCTCGATGCGCCGAAGATGCTGTCCATCGGACTACATTGCCGCCTTGCCGGCCGCCCAGGGCGCGTCGCCGCGCTGTCGCGCTTCATTGCCTACGCGCGCCGTCATGAGGACGTCTGGTTCGCGCGAAGGATCGACATCGCGCGTCATTGGGAGCAGATGCATCCCTGGCGCACGGCGGCATGAAGCTCGCCGACATCAACGCGCTCGACCGCGCCGCCTTCACAAAAAGCCTGGGCAGCATCGTAGAGCATTCGCCCTGGATCGTCGACGCCGCGTGGAAAAAGCGGCCCTTCTCCGACGTCGACGCGCTGCATGCAGCGATGATGTCGGCGCTGCGAGGCGCGCCGGTCGAAACGCAACTCGTCGTTCTCCGGAGCCATCCCGAGCTCGCAGGCAAGGCCGCGATCCGCGGAGAGATGACGGCAGATTCGAACGCCGAGCAGGGCGGTGCCGGCCTCACCCAGTGCTCGCCGCGCGAATTCTCACGGCTGAGCGCGCTCAACCGTGCCTATCACGCCAAGTTTGGATTTCCGTTCATCATCGCGGTCAAGGGACTGGATCGCGCATCGATCATCGAGCGTTTTGCGCAGCGCCTGGATCACGATCGCGTCACCGAGTTCGATGAGGCGCTGACGCAGATCGCGAGGATTTCGCGCCTGCGTCTGGCGGCCATGCTCGAAGCGTGAGAAAACGCGGCCGGCACAGGGCAGCAGTAGTGTCTCTGCACTAATGCGATGCCGACGACGGCGAAGTGGGGATACCCACCGGCTGCACGCACTCGGCATTCTGCTTGCGCCGGCCACGCAGCAGCAGGTACGCGACTGGAATCACGAACATCGACAGCAGGGGCGCGGTGATCATGCCGCCGACCATCGGAGCGGCGATGCGCTGCATCATTTCGGAGCCCGTGCCAGACGACAGTATGATCGGCGCGAGTCCCGCGAGAATGACAGCGACAGTCATCGCCTTAGGCCGCACGCGCAGCACCGCACCGTCGGTGATTGCGACGCGTACCAGCTCCGGTCCGTACGGTTCGCCCGCAAATACGCGCCGCTCGAGTGCCTGTTTCAAGTACAGCAGCATGACGACTCCGAACTCCGCTGCGACACCCGCCAGCGCGATGAATCCGACCGCGGACGCGATCGAGAAGTTGTAATTCAGCGCCCACATCAGCCACAGCCCACCGATCAGTGAAAATGGCACCGCAGCCATGATCAGCAACGCTTCGTCAACGCTGCGGAACGTCAGGTAGAGCAGCAGGAAAGTGACAAGCAGCGCGAACGGAACGACGACCTTCAATCGCTCGCTCGCACGTTCGAAGTACTCGAACTGTCCCGACCACGACACCGAATAGCCGGGTGGGATTTTGACGTCGCGTGCGACCGCCATCTGCGCATCGCGAACCACGGAGAGCAAGTCCCGATCCCGGATGTCGACGTAGACCCACCCCGACGGTCGTGCGTTCTCCGAGCGAATCATCGGCGGCCCGTCGCTGATGCCGATCGTGGCCAGCGTACCGAGGGTAAGCTGTGCTCCCCTCTCGGTGACAATCGGCAGCGTCCGCAGCTTCTCGACCGAATCACGCAGCTCGCGAGGATAGCGGACGCTGATCGGAAAGCGTTGCAGGCCCTCGACGCTTTCGGCTACGTTCTCGCCGCCTATCGCCGAAGCGACGACCTGTTGCACGTCCGCCGTATTGAGTCCGTAGCGCGCCGCGGCAGAACGATCCACGCGAATGTCGATGTAACGCCCCCCGGAAAGCCGCTCCGCGAGCGCCGACGTGACGCCGGGTATAGTGCGCACCGCTGCTTCGATGGCTTGGGCGACTTTATCGATCGTCGCGAGATCAGCGCCGGCAACCTTGATCCCCAGCGGGCTCTTGATGCCCGTCGCGAGCATGTCGATGCGGTTGCGAATCGGCGGAACCCAGATATTCGACAGGCCGGGCACGCGCACCGCCTGATCGAGCTCCTCGACAAGCTTGGCCGGCGTCATTCCGGGTCTCCACTCCTCGCGAGGCCGGAAGCGGATGGTCGTCTCGACCATCTCCATCGGCGCAGGGTCGGTCGCAGTTTCGGCGCGGCCGATCTTCCCGAACACTCGCGCGACCTCCGGTACCGTGCGGATCATCCGGTCGGTTTGCTGCAGGATTTCGGCGGCCTTCGCCGCGGAAAGACCGGGCAGCGCACTCGGCATGTACAGCAGGTCGCCCTCGTCCAGCGGCGGAATGAATTCGCCGCCAAGTCGCATTGCGGGCCACGCGCTCGCCGCGAGAAGCAGGACAGCGACCATGAGCGTTGTCTTGGGGTGGTCTAGCGCACGCGCGAGCAGCGGGCGGTAGATCGCGATCAGTACGCGACTCAGTGGATTCTGCC
>Ga0207700_10000187_pt1 | contig 37186 bp, 31 predicted proteins | sample LARL82metaG_FD_184348 | JGI IMG/M metagenome (GOLD analysis project Ga0207700, IMG submission 184348) | Corn, switchgrass and miscanthus rhizosphere microbial communities from Kellogg Biological Station, Michigan, USA - LAR L8-2 metaG... | ecosystem: Host-associated > Plants > Roots >...
AGCGAGTCGAAGGGGGGCGACGTTGACGTCAAGCCGACAACGCTTTTCGACATAGCCTCGGTCACAAAAGCCGTCGCCACCACAACGATGGCGATGCTCCTCTACCAGCGCGGGCTCCTCGAACTCGAAGCTCCGGTCATCGGCATCGTCCCCGAATTCATGGTGGACGATTGTGGCGAGCCCGATCCGCGCCGTGGCGACGTCGCTTTTCGCATGCTGCTGGCACATTCATCCGGCCTGCCCGGCTACGAGAAATTGTTCCTCGGGGCGCACTCTCGCGAAGACCTGCTGCGAGGCGCCTTCACCACTTCCCTCTCGAACGATCCCGGCACTCACGCCGAATACAGCGATATCGGATTCATTCTGCTGGGCGCCGCCCTCGAACGCATCGCCGGAGAATCTCTCGCCGTTTTCTGCCAGAGGGAAATCTTCGGCCCCCTCGCTATGACGAACACCACATTCAATCCTCCGATAGAAATCCGCGGAGAGATTCCTCCCACCGCCGATGAGCGCACCGAAGAACAATGTAGTGCGGGCGCCCCCGCCCGCGAACTGCCGACAGAAAAACCGCAGCCAGGCGCAAGCTATAGCACATTCCGCAAGAGACTCATCCAAGGCGAAGTCCAGGATGAAAACGCATACGTTCTCGGCGGCGTTGCCGGACATGCCGGCCTCTTTTCTACCGCCGAAGATCTAGCCCGTTTCGCCCATGTCATGCTCAGCAGAGGAAACCCGATTTTGCGCCCTGAGACGGTCGCACTTTTCACCCGCCGAGAGTACGCTCCCCCCGGCACTTCCCGCGCCCTCGGCTGGGACACCCCATCCGCCCCCTCGCAATCCGGAAAATATTTCGGCCCCCGTTCCTTCGGCCACCTCGGCTATACGGGCACCTCACTCTGGATCGATCCCGATCGGCAGCTTTCGATCACGCTGTTAACGAACCGCACCTGGCCCGACTGCGCGAATCAAGCGATCCGGCAGGTCCGGCCCGCCTTCCACGACGCCGTCAACGAAGCGCTTAACAAAATCGCGTAAGACGCGTCCGACGAGCTCACCTCATCGCTACAATTATCCGCGCAACGTAATAGAATGTTTTGCTCTCGACATACTCGGAAAGGCGCATGAGTTGACCCGAACCCGCAAAGCGAAATCTGATCTTCGGCGCCTCACCACGGAACAGATCCTGCCCGCCGCCACAGACCTGGACCGTATGTCCTCCCTCGAGATCGTCCGTCTCATCAATGAGCAAGATTCCACGATCGCCACCGCCGTAGCCCGCGCTCTGCCGCAGATCGCCCACGCCATCGACGTTATCGTCGCGGGACTTCGCCACGGCGGTCGCCTGATCTACGTAGGCGCGGGAACTAGCGGCCGGCTCGGCGCTCTCGATGCCTCCGAGATCCCGCCGACCTTCAACACCGATCCGCGCACCGTGCAGTACATCATGGCGGGAGGTGCGGAAGCTCTTGCCTCGTCCACCGAAGCCAGTGAAGACGACACTTCGCTAGCCGTCGCTGAAATCAAGAAACGCAAGCCGCGCAAACATGACATCGTGCTCGGCATCGCCACCAGCGGACGCACGCCCTTCACCATTGCCGCCATCGAATACGCGCGCAGCCACGGTGCACGCACCATCGCCCTCACGTGCAACCGCAATTCCCCGCTCGAGCGCGCCGCGGATTTCGCCATCGTCACCGAAGTTGGGCCAGAAGTGCTCGCCGGATCTTCGCGCATGAAGGCCGGTACCGCTCACAAAATGGTCCTCAACATGATCTCGACCGGGGCCATGACGCGTCTTGGCTATGTCTACGGGAATCTCATGGTCAACGTCTGGACCAAGAACGAGAAACTCGTGCAGCGCGCCGTCCGGATCCTCGAAGAAGCAACCGGCGCCGATCAAGACGCCGCCACCTGCGCCCTGGAAGCCAGCGGCAACCGCACTCCCGTCGCAGTAGTAATGCTGGCCGCCGGCGTACCCCGATCTCAAGCCGCCGCCGCATTGAAGAAGTCAAAAGGCCACGTTCGCCAAGCGATAGCAATCGCCAAGAAATAGCGACACCGACCTCTGTTGTCCTCAGTGTCCTCCGTGGTTGATGAGCCGCCGGTCGGTGACCTTCCGATCAACAAACGCAACCAAATTCCCCGCTACAATATCCATGCAAGGAATAACTCATGGATAAGTTTGTAATCCGCGGCGGAGAGCCGCTTCTGGGCACGGTACGCGTCAGTGGTGCAAAAAATGCCGCGCTTCCGTGCATGGCCGCTGCCCTGCTCACCGACCAGCCTGTCATCCTGGAAAATATTCCTCAAGTTCGCGACATTCAGACCACCCGCAACCTTCTCGCCGCCATGGGTGCCGAGGTCGAGCTGGGCTACGGACGCGCCCAGCACCGCACAACCATTCACTGCGCCACGCTCGCCGCGCCTGAGGCCTCGTATGAACTGGTAAAGACCATGCGCGCCTCCACGCTGGTGCTTGGCCCGCTCGTCGCCCGGTGCGGACACGCCCGCGTCTCCCTCCCCGGCGGATGCGCCATCGGAGCCCGCCCCATCGACCTCCACATCAAAGGACTTGAACGTCTCGGCGCAAGAATCACACAGGATCACGGCTATGTCGAGGCCAGCACCAACCGCCTCAAAGGGGCGGAAATCGTCTTCGACAAGATCACCGTCACCGGCACCGAAGACCTGCTGATGGCCGCAACCCTCGCGGAGGGCGAGACCATCCTGCAGAACTGCGCGCGCGAGCCCGAAGTCGCCGACCTCGCCGATCTTCTGAATAAGATGGGCGCCAAGATCGAAGGCGCCGGTACACCCACGATTCGCATAAAGGGCGTGAGTAAACTGAAAGGCGCCAAGCACCGCATCATCCCCGACCGTATCGAAGCGGGCACGTTCATCATTGCCGGAGCGATGACCGGAGGCGACCTCAACATCGCCGGATGCGATCCCTCGCACCTCGACGCGTTGCTCAGCAAGCTTCACGAAGTCGGCGTCAAAACCAAGAGCACGGCGGAATCCGTTCGCGTCATGGGCGACAATCCATTCACCTCCGCCGACATGTCCACCGAAGAGCATCCGGGATTCCCCACCGACTGCCAGGCGCAATTCATGGCCCTCGCGACTCAGTCCGAGGGGACATCGATCATCACGGAAAATATCTTCGAGAACCGCTTCATGCACGCGCAGGAACTCGTGCGCATGGGCGCCAATATCAAGATTGAAGGCCGCCGCGCCGTTGTCCGCGGCAAGACTCCTCTCAGCGCCGCTGCCGTCCTGGCCAGCGATTTGCGCGCCTCGGCCTCACTCGTTCTCGCAGCTCTAGTCGCCGACGGTGAGACGATCATCGACCGCGTCTACCACATCGATCGCGGTTACGAACACATCGAAGAAAAGCTAAAGGGAGTCGGCGCCCAAATCCGCCGCATCGGCGAAATGTTCCCCAAAAAGGCCGCAGCAGTGAAGTGAATCTCAATCTCGTTGAAAGCAGCGGTTGTTCCGTGAGTCCTCTGTGTCCCCTGTGGTAAACGCTCTTTGGTTCCGAGTTGCATGATGAAACGAGTCGAACGATCTCGCTACTCTCGCGTCAACCGTTCGATCAGTTCCCGATGCTGCGGAAATCTCGCCACCAGTTCCGCCCGCTTCCCCATCTCAAAGTCCTGAAAATCAAATCCCGGCGCCACGGTGCATCCCACCACAGCCCACGATTCCCAATCCGCAACGTGTGACGCGAACCAGTACCCCGCCCGCACCACCGCCTGAAAAGCCTGCCCCGCCTCAAAGTCATTTCCCAACAAAATTGACGAATGCCTTCCCTCCGGATCAATCACGTACACCATCACCGGCGATCCCGCATAAAAGTGCCATACCTCATCCGACCGTAGCCGGTGAAACCCCGAAAAATTCTTCCCTTCCAGCAAAAAGTAAATCGCCGTCGAAGCCGCCCGCGCACCAGTGAACTCGGGTGGCAAAGCCTCTCGCGCAATCATCACCTCCGACCGGTACGTCTGCCGGAAGTATCCGCCCTCCGGATGCGGTTCCAACCGCAAGTTCTCAATCCAGTACTTGGCATCGTTGTACTTCAATTTCCGAGTCCATTCCGACCCGTCGGCGACCCGCGCTCGACCCGGCCATAACACTCGCTCAGCCTACCGCACTCGCACAAAAGAGTCGAAACCGGACGTGTTCCCACGTCCGGCTCCGCTTCTTCGAATCAACTCAGTGCCAGTTGAACCAGTCAAACAGCATGGTGGTCGTGCCCGACGGGTACACGCCCGACAGCAGATGACTTCCGTTGTACATGAAGATCTGCTGGTTGTTCGCGCCATTGTAGGTCACCCACGTACCCGCCGGCTTCTCGGCGTACGCGTCGTACATGTAGGTGTAGCTGTAGTCCGACAGATCCGGAAGCGACCCGTTCACCGTAGGACGCTCCATGATCCATTCCGCTTCCGATCCTCCAATAACCGTCTGCCCAATGTTGGTGCATGCCCCGAAGATCGAGAGTCCGCGGCAATTGTAGATCGTCGTATACTCCCCGCGCGAAACGTCTTCCACAAACGAAATCGCATACAGACCCGACAGCGACGGGCTCTGCCCGGAATTACCCACCCAAACTTCGGTGAACATCAGATCGCCTGGCGTCACCGTAAAGTTGGGCAGCACTCTTTCCGTGGCTTGCGACGGCAGAAATTCTGTCCACCCGTAGAAAGTGGTGAAGTCGAAGTGAATTCCCAGGATATTGACGTCCTGAATTTCCTGCTCCGTGCCCGCTTGCCACAGATCGCTGGTGCCATCGCCGTCCAAACCAATCCAGTAGGCCGAGTAGGTATGGACATTGTTCTCGTAGTACACCGTCGGCACGTACCACTCGCCCATTACCAGGTCGTAGGCGCCAGCCGAACCGCGCAGTTCGAATCCGCTCCAATTGCTGCTGGTTTCAAAGTTGCTTGCCTTCACCGGCTTCACGTGGCGAATGTCCGAACGCGCTACCTGCCGCGCATCCACCAGCCGTGACGGCTGGGTCACCGCCTTGAGCCACGCCGCATAGGCGTCCGGAGCTTGTTTTACATCGGGACGAATCGGATAGCCGCGCTTGGCCAATTCATCATTGGCGAGCCGCCCCGCGTCCGCCTTGCTCAGCGCGGGACGCATCACGTCTCCGGCCTGCGGCGTGCGCACCTCTGCCTGAGGCGCGGGCATATCAAAAGTCGGAACAGAGTTCGGTCGCAGTTCCAATGCGAATGTGCTGGACTTCCCATCGGCCGTGCAGTCCACCGCAAAATGGGCGGTTTGATCGGATTCCGCGGAAGGCCTTACCTGGAAACGGATATTGCCTTCATCGTCGGCAAACGTTTTGAACGAATGTTCGGCTGCGGTGTCGCCTTCTGCGTGCAGCACGCAGGTTGCTTTCGGAAGCGTCTTCATCGTAATACGCGAAGAAGACTTGGGAGCGACCGTCAATCGAACCGGTTCGCTTTGAAACATTGCGTCCTGAGAAAAGCCCTGTGGCACGCTGATCAGTACTGATCCGATCAGGGCGACACAAGGGCCAAAACTGATGCACTTCATAACTCCTCCTAGAGTCTTTGTGTGGTGTAGCGAGACAACCGGAAGCACAGCCGCAGACTCTACGAGGCGCTTTCACCACGCAGTCTCCGGAGGGGGATCCCCGAGCTAACTCCGAGACCTCACTGTCAATACGATGGTGCGAATTGATCGGAAATCGTTTCGCCGCTCTGTTCGGGAGATGAAAAGGCGCCCTCTGGGCTGCATTCTCCAGTTGTAGGCCGGACGAGCAATTCCGCGAAGAGATCGCGCCACTTCGCGAAGTCCGAAAGAAAGAGAGTTGGAAATAGTCCTGAAGATTTTCCGAAACGTTTTCCTGCCCGGCCACACTATCCCGATAAGAGACAGAATGGGGAACTCAATCACGGAATTACCCGACCTTTTCCACTTGCCGACCGCCGCCTGAAACGCAAGAGGAATCCCAACCTGACAGGTATACCTGCCTCGTAGCGGGACGCCCCACCCTCGCATCCTCTGCTAGGGTGGGGAGCACCTTTCCCCGCCGCTAAATCCAAATTGCCTTCTGTACGCTTTGTTAACATGTACTGGCGTTAACGTTAGGGTTCTGGGGATCAACATTCCTGCCCGGAGGGTTTCATCGGTGGTGGGTATCCGTGGGTGCAGTCTTGGAACGAGTTTCCTGATTTCTGTGCTGTTGCTCGCAGGTATTTCTGCGGCATCAGCGCAGGAGACCAATCCGGCCTCTCAATCCGCGCCGGAGCGCGGCAAGTCGCTTTTTGCGAGCAATTGTGCCTTCTGTCACGGGCGCGATGCAGCCGGCGGCGAATCCGGTCCCGACCTGACGCGTTCTCGTCTAGTGGCCCGCGACGTCCGGGGAGACAGGATTCGCGCGGTGGTGCACGACGGCCGGATCGAGAAGGGCATGCCGGCGTTCGCCAAGCTTACACTCCCGGAGGTCAACGATCTCATCGCCTTCATTCGCGACCAGACTAAACAATTGAATTCCAAGCCTGGGGGCCGACGCGGCGTGGACGTTGCTGACCTACAAACCGGCAACGCCGAGAAAGGTAAAGCCTATTTCAATGGTCCCGGGAAATGCTCCTCGTGTCATTCTCCCACCGGCGATCTGGCGGGGATAGCCACTCGCTACGAAGGGCTCGAACTCGAAATGCAAATGCTCTATCCCCAGAATGCGAAAGCCAAGCTCACTGTCACCACTCGATCCGGCGAAACCGTCACCGGCACGCTCACCTATAAAGACGAGTTCCACATCGCAATGACGGATTCCGGAGGATGGAACAGGTCGTGGCCGATCGGCGCAGTTCAATACAAAATTGACTCGTCCGCGGATGCTCATATCGAGCAGTTCGGCAAGTACACCGATGACGACATCCATAACCTGATGGCGTACCTGCAAACGCTGCGCTAGGAACTATGAAATCTCTTTTTACGAAGTGGATACTTTGTGCCATCGGCCTGCTGTTCCTTCTCCCTGGCCGGCTTCTATCCCAGGGGCTTGATCCCGCCACTATTGCAGCCCCGCCGGCCGACTCCTGGCCGAGCTATCACGGCGACTATTCCGGCCGGCGACACAGCCCCCTGACCCAGATCACTCCCCAGAACGTTGCGTCTCTCGGCCTGGCATGGGCGTTTCAAACCGGCCAGGAATCAATCATCAAGTCATCGCCGCTGCTGGTCGACGGCGTGCTGTATTTCACGGTGCCAGACAACGTGTGGGCTGTCGACGCCCGCACTGGCCACCAGATCTGGCACTACACCTACAAGCGAAACGAAGGGATGCACCTTGGGCATCGTGGGGTCGCCATGTACAAACAGTGGCTCTACTTCTCCACGCCCGATGCACACCTGATTTCGCTCGAAGCCAAGAACGGCAAGGTCCGTTGGGATGTGGAAGTCGGCGATCTCAAAAAGGGATATTGGACAACCATGGCGCCGTTGGTGGTGCGCGATCACGTGATCCTGGGCGTAGGCGGCGACTTGGACAACATCGTCGCCTACGTGCGGTCGATTGATCCCGAGACTGGCAAGACGCAATGGCAATGGAACACGACGCCCGATGCCGGCACGCCGAATGCGACCACGGGTGGCACCATCTGGTTGACCGGGACTTATGATCCCGACCTGAATTTGCTGTATACCGGCACAGGCAATCCGACGCCGGTGTTGAACGGCAAGGCGCGTCCCGGGGACAACCTCTATACGTGCACTATCGCGGCCCTGAACCCTGACACCGGAAAGCTTGTGTGGGCCTTCCAGCCTTCTCCGCATGACACGCACGATTGGGATGCAATCGAAGTCCCGGTCTTAGTCGACGCCGACTTTCATGGAGAGCCTCGCAAGTTGCTGATGCAGGCTTCTCGCAACGGCTACTTCTTCGTGCTCGATCGCACCAACGGCAAAAGCCTTCTCACCGCGCCGTTTGGTCCAGTGAACTGGACGTTGGGCATCGATAAGGAGGGACGCCCGATTCCGAATCCCGACAAAGAGCCGGCACCTGACGGACGCCTGATTGCCCCCGACGAAGGTGGCATGACGAACTTCCGTTCTCCGAGTTTCGATCCCAGGAACGGACTGTTTATCGTCTCCGCGCGCGAAAGTTACTCACTCTATTTCGCCAAGCCCGCCGACGGTGCCTATGGCTGGGCGGGAGCGGACTACGGACTTTGGGGCAAAGGCATGATCAAAGCTATCGACTACGAGACGGGAAAAATTCGTTGGAGCCACCAGATTGGCGAAGGCGCCTCTGCCGGCGTGCTGACTACCGATTCAGGCATCACGTTCTCCGGCGACTCCAACGGCAACGCTCTTGCCCTGGATAGCAAGGATGGCAAAACTCTCTGGTACGCCGGCACCGGCGGCCAGATCGTCAGTCCTCCGATTACCTACGAACTGGATGATCGGCAATACGTTGTGACCAGCGGCGGCGGGGTGCTCTTTGCCTGGCGTCTGCCGGAGCGCAAGTAAATACAATCTTGTGTTTCAGCGTCATCCTGCTGTAGCAGCTTCCGACTTCATGTTGCGTTCCGCTGATCGCTGCATGGCCTGCCCCGATGCCGGCTCCAAGAGTACCGCCAACACCTCATTCCAATTGTTGACGCGAATATTTGCACGTTCGCGCGCGTTGTGCGGAGCGGTAAAAAGGATCCCAGTCCCACGAAACCGGGCAAAGTGACGGGAACGGTCATCGATCAGGTAATCCGCGTCAATGACTTCCTTGTCTCCGCAAAACACGATGTTGCTCGTGGGTATGAAGGGAAAATGTCTCTGCAGCCACCTGAACTTCGCGTCAAACGAACTGGGCACTTCCATCGCGGCGCTGGCAATAAAGACGTCGTACTCGGTCGCCAATTGCTGCAAGGCATGCTGGCTGTTTTCGATCACGCCCAGGTCCTCGAAAAATCCATCGTCGTGCGGCAGACGCGCGAAAACCTCGCGGTGCTTCAGTGGGATCGACTCCTTCAATCCTTTCTCGCGGATAATTTCTGGAGTAAGGTTCTGGCCAGTCGCTTGGTTGTAGAGGCCCAGATGATGAGTGAGGCTGTCGGCGATCACCTCATCCATGTCGACCGCGACCCGGGGGCGACGCCTATTGCCGCTGGCCCTAACTGCTGCTCCCTTCCAAGTTAGCTTTCAGAATCAAAGAAGTGGCAACCAGAATGAAAGTAATCACATTTGCCCAGATCACTGCCGCAGCGTGGAACAATAGCCCGTAAATCATCCACAGGAGCACTCCTGCCAGATACACCGCGAGCATCGAATACGACAGATCTTCCCCACCCTGCTTGCGGAGCTTAACGATCTGCGGAAGGAAAGCCCCGGTAGTACATACGGCGGCAACGGTACCAACAAGAGACGTAATTCCAGCCTCACTCATATCTCGATTAAAACCGATTCCGGACGATTATTCCAATGAAACATTCTCCCTCCTGTGATAACTATTAGTTATGAATCGCCGTACCTCGCGGGTCCCGCGGGCTCTGAAGATTATCCCGCTCTCGGCTCCAGGCCGATCGGCGGCAGCCTCAAGCTATTTACGGAGGTGGAAGGAATCGAGGAAGTGCTAGCCGCCGTCCAAAAGAGCGGAGCCAAGGATCACGATGGCGTTGAAAGAACACTTCTACGGGATGCGCGAGTTGCCTTTGAAGGCCGGAAGGCTGGGTCATCACCATTGCAGAAAGAATCAAGTAACGAATACAAACCAAAAGGCACCGAAGATCACGGAGCGGTTTGCCCGGTGTCCTCAGTGCCTTTTCTGGCCGAAGTTTAGAACGTAAAGTTTAGTTATTGCACCTGAATCTTGGTGCCCGTGTCATCCAGTTTGCCCTTCACGCGGACGCGCTTGCCATCGAACTTTTTCACTTCATCCTGGTGATCGATGTCATAGGTCTTGCCGGAATCATCTTTCAATACGTACTTGTCGCCCGACTTCACAACCGTGCCTGAGAAAGTCTGGCTGTCCGAAGCGGCTGGCATCCCGGCCTTAGAGTCAGGCGCCTGAGCCTGATCCGGAGTCTGCGTGGCCGGGGGCTGTTGCGTTGCCGGAGGCGTATCGGGCGTTTGCTGCTGCGACGGCGTCGTATCCGGCGCTTGGGCAGGTGGCTGCGTCTGCTGATCTGTCGGCGTCGACTGCGTATCCGGCGGCGGTGCCGGCTGCTGTGCCTGCTGGTCAGACTGCGATGACGGTGATGTTTGAGCACTCAACGCACTGCCCCAGGAGATCATGCCGAGGACGACTGCCAGGGTGGCGAGAAACGAGAGCGAACGAATCTTGGTTTTCACTAAATCCTCCAGGAGCCAGGCGGCTCTTCCGGAAGACTTAGCAAACGGTCTGCCAACAAAACGCCGCTTCCACTTTCCATGCGCAATCGTCGTTGCAATCGAAGGATTTAGCTGGACTGCTGAAGCGTATCAGAATCGCATGTCAGGCATGTTTTCTTGGCGGCTACGGGAGACGCTGTAGTCCCTTCGAGAACCATCCTCAGGGCTTAATCGTCGTCGCTGGGAATAGTTTTCGCCCCGCGAGCAAGAAATGCATGCGTAAATTTACCAGCCTCGTTCATCGCCTCGACGGCGTGGTCCCGAACGGAGCTGTTCTTCAGGCGAAGAGAGGAGCCTGCCCTGAGCGAAGCCGAAGGGATCTCGCGCGTGTCACCCAAGTCACAACTCCGAGATCCCACGCCCCCTATTTCGCAGCTCCAATCGTGTCGACAATCTGCTTCGCCACCGCTTCTCCGGCCGGATCCTTGAAGCCCACTTGCGCCGCACACACCCCGCCGGAAACCGCTACCGCCACGTACCAGTTCGTTCCGGGCAGGTCGCCGCCATTCGACAGGTGCTTGTACGAATACCAATATCGCTTGCCGTTGTCTTCGATCGTCTTGTCCGGCGGAATCATCTGCTGCACCATCGGCTTGATTTCCGCCAGCGATTGCTGGTTGCCATGAACCACCACGTTGCTCTTCTTGTCAGCCGAGGTCGCCGTTCCGACCAGCAGCGTATCCGGCGTCCAATCCGCCGGAACGGCATACTGGCATGTCTTTTTCCGATCGGTGACTACCTTCCATCCCGCAGGCACAGCCGCAAGCACGAAAGTCGAAATCGCCAACAGAACCGCAATCCCCATCTTCTTCATTCGATATTCTCCGAATTTGTAGTTTCATGGCAGAAATCTGCCCGGAGACTTATACCATGACCGACCGCTCAAAAAGAAAAAGGACCGCAGAATATTTCTGCGGCCCCTTGTTCATTCGTATCCGTGAAAATCTGTTAAATCCGTGGGAGAGAAGTTGAGGTTCTAGTGCCGCCCCCCGCCGCCCCCGCCGCCGTGGCGTCCACCGCCACCGCCGCCGTGACGTCCACCGCGTCCACGTCCGCGGCCACCGCCGCCCCCGCCAGGACGCCCGCCGCGTCCACGATCCCCGCCTCGATCTCCGCCCCGAGGACGATCTCCACCGCCCCCAGCACTCACGGGAGGTGGACCATCGCGGTTGAAGTTCGGCTCAGAGTCCGGCTCGTCGGGGAAATCCCCGCCACCTTCAATTACCAGCGAACCAGTCATCGCCGGTTCTCCATCGCCCGACGGCGCTGCCGCAGCGACCGGAGGCACTTCCCCGCCACCCATCTTCGCGCGCTGTTCCTTCAAAATCGCCTTTCGCGACAGCCGGATGCGATTGCCCTCCACCGCTAACACTTTCACCAGCACCTGGTCGCCTTCCTTCAGTTCGTCACGCACATCGGCAATGCGATGTTCCGCCACTTCGCTGATGTGCAGCAGCCCATCCGTCCCCGGCAGAATTTCCACGAACGCGCCAAAGTCCGCAAGCCGCGTAACCTTCCCGAGATACGTCTTCCCTACCTCGGCCGTCGCCGTGATGTCGCCGATAATCTGCAGCGCCTTCGCCGCCGACTCTTGATCGCTCGACGCCACCTTGACCAGTCCGGAATCTTCTACGTCGATCTTCACTCCGGTCTGCTCCACGATGCTGCGAATCATCTTCCCGCCCGGCCCGATCAGGTCGCGAATCTTGTCGACCGGAATCTGCACGGTATAGAAGCGCGGCGCGTAGTCGGAAATCTTGTCGCGTCCCGAGGGCAGCACTTCTTCCATCTTTCCGAGAATGTGCATCCGCCCCCGCTGCGCCTGCTCCAGCGCCTCTCGCATAATCTGCGAGGTAATGCCGGTCACTTTAATATCCATCTGCAGCGCGGTAATGCCATCGCGTGTTCCGGCAACCTTGAAGTCCATGTCGCCGTAGTGATCTTCCGCGCCCGCAATGTCGGTCAGGATGGCGTACTGATCGCCTTCCTTCACCAGTCCCATCGCTACTCCGGCCACCGGAGCCTTCAATGGAACACCCGCATCCATCAACGCAACCGACGCTCCGCAAACCGTCGCCATCGACGACGACCCATTCGACTCCAGAATGTCCGACACCACGCGCATCGCATAAGGCCACTTCTCTTCTGTCGGAAGCACGGCCGAAACCGCCCGCTCCGCCAGCGCCCCATGCCCAATCTCGCGCCGTCCCGCTCCTCGCATAAATCCCACTTCTCCCACCGAAAACGGCGGGAAATTGTAGTGCAAAAGGAAGCGTTTTTTGGATTCGCCTTCGAATCCTTCGAGGCGTTGCATGTCGTCGCTGGTGCCGAGTGTGGCGGTGACCAGGGCTTGCGTTTCTCCTCTTGTGAAGATGGCGCTGCCGTGGGTTCGTGGCAATACGCCGGCTTCGATCCAGATTTCGCGGACTTCGTCGAAGGCGCGGGCGTCCGGACGTCGTTTCTGATTGATCACCTGCTCGCGGAAGATGCGCTCGCGCAGCGTCTCGTAGTAATGATTCAGTTTGAGCTTGGCTTCATCGTCATCTTCCGGCAGGTCGGCGGCCAGTTTCTTCTTGATGTCTTTGACCAGCGTGTAGCTCTCGGCCTTGGGATGCTTTTTGGTATCGAGCGCATCCTCCAACTGAGCACCGATGCGCTTCTTCAAGTCTTTGTAGTACGCCTCGTCGAATTGCGGAGGCTCAACTTTTCGCTTGGGCTTGCCGACTTTCTCGCGAAGCTCGTTGATGGCCTTACAGATCTTCTTGATCTCGGTGTGTCCAAACTCGATCGCATCGAGCACGGTTTCTTCTTTTACTTCCTTGGCGCCCGACTCGATCATCACGATGCCATCGGCAGTCCCGACTACCATGATGTTGACCAGGCCGCCGCGCATCTCGTCGTAGGTGGGATTTACGATGAACTGTCCATCCACCAATCCCACGCGCACCGCGCCGATCGGACCCATGAACGGAATGTCGGAGAGGGTCAGCGCGCACGACGCGCCGTTGATCCCGAGCACGTCCGGATCGTTATTGCTGTCGGCCGACAGCACGAACGCAATCACCTGAGTCTCGCACTTGAATCCCTCGGCGAACATGGGACGCACCGGCCGGTCAATCTGCCGGCTGGTGAGCACTTCGCGCTCGCTCATGCGGCCTTCGCGCTTGATGAAGCCGCCGGGGAAACGGCCGCCGGCATAGGTGTATTCGCGGTAATCCACGGTAAGTGGGAAAAAATCGATGCCTTCGCGCGGATCAGGGTTGGCGGTGGCAGTGGCGAGGACGACGTTCTCGCCGAGTCTTACTACGGCGGCGCCGCCGGCTTGCTTGGCAAGCTTTCCAGTTTCGAATGAGATTTCTTTACCGCCGGTGAGATGGACTGTGACGCTGGTTGCTTCTGGTTTCATAATTTCATTCCTTTGAGTTGCAGCACGCAGGCGAACCTTCCCCGAGATTCCGATGAAGACGCGCGGAAGGGCCCAGGCACCGGACTGGTGCCAGGTTGTGGCGAGGGATCAGCGCTTGAAAAACGCACGTGTAGAGAATTCCTCGATGCTGGACCGTCTCCCCAGAGACGGTTCTTCAGAAATAGCTAGGCGAAGATTCAAAGTTTCGCAGGTTTCAAAGTTTCAAGGTCTTTGAAACCTTGAAAACGTTGCCACCCTGAAACCTTGCCTTCGAACTACTTGCGGATGCCGAGTTTCGTGATGACGGTCTTGTAGCGCTCGGAATCGTATTTCTTCAGGTAGTCGAGCAAGCTACGCCGCTTGCTGACCAGCATGAGAAGGCCGCGGCGCGAGCCGTGGTCTTTCTGGTGCGTCTTGAAGTGCTCCGTCAATTGGCCAATGCGTTCGCTTAGCAACGCGATCTGGACTTCAGGGCTACCGGTATCGCTGGGATGCGTCCCGTATTGGTCGATGAGGGATTTCTTGTGCTCTCTGGCTAACACTTGCCTGGTGCACTCCTGTCTTTAATCGATTGTCTTTGTGACAGTTATGAGGATATCACGGGGAGTTGGAAAGCGTAAAGGATCGGGGTGGCTGTGACTCTCTCAAGACGCTGGGTGGCCCATCCTTTCGCGCCTTTGCGAAAGGGTGGGACGCTTATGCAGCCGTCAGCTGGAATGCCCACCCTTTGCAAAAGCGCAAAGGATGGGCCACCCAGGTTCTTGCGTTAAGGCCAGGCCTTGGCAGATTCATCATGTCTAGCTATGGAGAAGCGTATAATCCGCTGACCAGAAGTCCCTATCGGAAGTTCTGGATTTAAGCTCAATCTCACCTAGAACGAGGAAAAGCTATGTCCCACCATTATTCCGGCCCCGACTTCGGATTCCCCCACGGGGATGCCCGCCTTGACTTCACCGATCTGTTTGCTTTCCCAAAGCCTGGGGATGCTAACAAATCCATCCTGATTATGAATGTACATCCGTCCGCTGGCGTGAACCCGCCAGGGCCCACCACCGACGTCGCCTTCTCGCCCGAGGCGATTTATGAACTCAGGATTGATACCAACGGCGATAACGTAGCCGATATCGCGTACCGGGTGCGCTTCGCGTCCTCCGCGGACGGGGCGCAGACCGCGACGCTTCGCCGCGTTGAGGGCGCGCAGGCCGCTGGCATCGGCGAGGAAGGGCAAGTCATCGTCGAGGGAGCGCCGGTCTCGACGGGGACGGAGACACAGGTGGCGGAGGCCGGAGACTACCGCTTCTTCGCCGGCTGGCGCGGAGATCCGTTTTTCTTCGACGTGCAGGGTGCGCTGAACAACCTGCAATTTACCGGTGACGATGGCTTCGCCGACAAGGACGTGTGCAGCATCGTGCTGGAAGTGCCCAACTCTGCCCTCGGGAGTGGAAGGTTGAGCCTGTGGGCTCGCACAGTGGACGGCGCAAGCGGGAAATGGGTTCAGGCGGATCGGGGTGCGCGGTCCAATCAAACTCCCTTCCTCGCCGGCGAACAGAACGCCGCCTATCTCGCAGCGGAGCCGGCGGGTGACGCGCGTTTCATCCCCGTGTTCGCGCACGCGCTGGAGCACACCGGTGGATATACGCCAGCGGAGGCAACCCGAGTCGCCGCAACCATGCTGCCGGACGTCCTCCCTTATGACCCCACAAAGCCGGCAGTGTACCCGACCAATGGCCGGACACTCACCGACGACGTCGTCGATTTCTTCCTGCCTCTCCTTAGCAATGGAAAGGTGACGCAAGATAAGGTCGGACCCCACAAAGACCTGCTCGCGCAATTCCCCTATGTGGCCGCGCCGCACCAGGAGCGAGCTACGGAACGAGTCGCCGCTTAAACCATTGGGCCACCCGTCCGCCGATGCGGTTCGGAGCGAATAAAGTCCCCACTCTAACGCCGCAAACCGCGCGACGTTAGAATGGGGCAACATAGGATTCGCTGCCCCACCTTTACCGAGCAGAAACCCTGGGTGGCGATCGTTTCGATATTGGCCTACTCTGCGGTCTGGACCGATTCGCAAAGTCGTGGAACTTGCTTTTCTATTCCTCTTCGTCGGGCACGGGGTTCCAGGATTTGTCAGGGTTGAAGAGTTCCATCTTCTTGAACTCGTCGAGGGTCTTCGGTCCAAGGTCAGTGTCATACACAACCCCGTCGTGGCTGACGATGAAGGTTCTCACTCCAGTTACGCCGTATTCTGCCGGAGCTGCGACTAAAGCAAAGCCGCCGATCATTAACCCTTTCACGACAAAATCCATCGTACCGAGTGGCGCGGCGGGCCCTTGCCCCTTCAAAATCTTGAAGAAATAGCCGTGATATGGATCGGCGCCGCTGGTGTAGCCCTGCTCGATAGCGCGGGCGATCTTTTCGCCGATCGGACCATCCCAGCCGCCATCGGCGTTTTGCCAAGCCAAGCCATCCTGCTTGCCGGGCGTGCTCACGATGCGCTGAGCGTACTGGTTCACGTTGTATCCTTCACGAGGCTGAAGGGCGTATTCATGCTGTGCTTCCACGTAGCCATAGCAGATCGCGATAGCGTCCAGTTCGTTGGCGCCAATGCGACGATAGAGGAGTTCTTGCCAGCCCTCTTTTGAGTCGAACGACCACTTGTCACCTCTCTTTACCAACGGCACGGGGAACGGCCAATCCTCGTTGCCTACGAGGAGGAATGCCCGGACCCCACTCTGCGGATCGACCGAAACTCTCTTTTTTTCGCGGGCCTGGGCAACAAAATTGGCGGCGTGTTGCCGGTCCTGCGCGAACTCGCCGCTGAATACTATGTCATCTCCGCCCGGCCCAAAAATTTGACCGAGCGCAACCACGTCGAACTTGTCGGCAGCATCGACCAGTACATCCGCAGCCTGCTGCGGAGTGTCAAACCGCCTCGCACCTTCAGGTGTTGCGGTCGTGGAAGAGGGAGTTTGTCCCGCAGCAGTCGCCTGCGCAGCAGATCCGACCGGCGTGAACAGACCGGCCCACACCAGGGCGACACCCATCCCAAGAAGTCCGTAGAATTTTCTATTCGCAGATGTTGAGTTCATTCCGTGCTCCAGTGTCTTCTCGTCAGCTCCAAGCCCTTTAACGGCTATCAGCGCCGCCCGCCCCCACCACCCCTCGAGCGACCGCCTCCCCCTCCGCCGCGAGACCCCATGCTGGAGGCACCGCGACTGCTGTTGGATCGAGTACTCGATCCGTTATAACCGCGGGAACCTCCGCCGAAGGCGTCCCGGTTTCCGCCGCCGCTGCGAGAAAGATCACGACCTCCAATGCGATCTGCTCCGCTTCCACCTGCCCTGTTGCCAAGGCCGGTACTTCCAGCCCGATTGCTCGCACCGCCAGTTCCCGCGCGGCTGCTTGGCAGATTGCCGCCTTGCCGTCCAACCTGTTGCCGCGCGCTGGCCTGTCGATTGGCGAGCGAATCGCCCCGCGTCGTGCCACCAAATCGATCTGCGGTCGCGCGGTCTCGATACGGAGCGCCGCCGCGGTGTTCGGGATTGTGCTGCCAGTTGCTGCGTCCACCACCATCCGATGGCAACGTGGATGGGCGATTCCCGCCACCACCCGAGGGCAACGTGGATGGGCGATTCCCGCCACCCGCTCCACCAACGCCGCCAGCCCCACCAACGCCACCGACGCCGCCGGCCCCGCCGACTCCACCAGCACCGCCGACTCCACCAACTCCGCCGACTCCGCCCGCCCCACCAAGGTTGCCGCGATTTCCGCCGCCTGCTATTGGATTCGAGGGGCGCGCGCCGATGTTCGTGTTGCGGTTGAAGTTATTATTGTTATTGATATAGATATTATTGTTGCCGCCCCATCCGCAGCCCCAACCCCAACCGCCACTCCAAAAGGCCCCCATCATGACGCCCACGCCAAAGGAGATTGCTACTCCCGCGGCATAGTATCCCGGCGGCGGATAATAGATGGGAGGGTAAGGGTATATCGGCGGACCGTAGACGATGACGGGATCATACGAAGGCACATATACGACTTGGGGATTCGCCTGTTCGACCACGATTACACTCTTGTTCTCGATGGTCTTGGTTTCCACCTTTTGTTGCTCGGTCGATTGCAAATTGCCCTTATCCTGGGCTTTCTTGCGCATGCGCTGCACGGCATCCATGACATCGCCCTGCTGCGCCAGAAATGCATTGCCTAGGTCGGTGGTCCACTGAATATCGTCTGCCAACCGCTTCACCACATCAGGCAAGGCAGCCAGCGCCTGGACGCTTGGATCCCAGGACTCTTTCGCTACAGCATCGGCGAGAGCTTTATCCTTCAGGCCCTTGTTCTTGGCGAGCCACTGCTGGATTTGGATGATTTCGAGAGGATACGTGGACGCCGCCAGAGCCTGCGCCAGTAGTGGATCTGGATAGAGTGCTATGGGTGCTACGAGAGAATCCAACTGTTCGGCGGGAATTTTCGCTGCCTTGTTTTGCGGCGACGATGCAGGCTCTTGCGAATTGAACGACACATCCGCGAAAGTGTCGCCCAGTGAAAGGACAGTGGTGCAGAAAATAGCTACTAAAGATCGGACCGTTGCACCCTTTGTTTTCAGAATCATGGGGCCTCGACTCATGACGAACCGCAACAGATTTCCCGGCAGAAGGGCAACTGTGCGATGCGATTGAAATGTCAGCAGACGAGCTCAACAAATGTCGTGTTCGAATGGTCCCGTGTGATCAGGGGATCATTTCGCGGGACTCATTTCTGAAAGAAGCCTAGGTCTGACTTCCAATTTAGGCAACTAGGGAAAGCCCTAACTGGCTGGGGGGAGAGGGAGTTGACCAACCTCCCTCCCGAGTTTGATATTCGCGCTTTCGACATTTCCCCAGACGGAAGTGAAGCCGTCCTCGAACGAGTGCAGGAGCACTCGGAGGTCGCGCTGCTCGACTTGCCCCGGACATAGTTCGGGTTTCGCTCGCGGGATCAGGACGTATGCACTGCCGGAGGGTGGGTTCGCGCCTTTAGTTATGTCCGACACCACCCGCTCAGGTCCCGACCAACCACAGCGGTCAATCTTTCGACTTCGGGCGAAAATTCCATGCTTAATCGGGATCTCAGCTCGGGCCCGATCGATCTTTTTTCGTAGACAATATTCACCCGATTCAAGAAACCACCCACAATCGACCGAACCCGCTCGGAGGTGAGCCGATGTAGCATAGACCGCAAGCGCTGTGGTGGCTGACTCACCGTCTTGCGTAGTACGTTACTTCGCGCGCGCGGGCTCGCATTCACCACTGGAAAACTTGTAAGCCCATCAGGTCTAACCTCCAGAAACTCCAGCGTCGTTCGATACACCAAAGCTGTATCGGCAACGAAGTCATCGAAAATGATGAAGTGAACCTTATCCCGTCCAAATGCGTCGACGAACCGTTTGACCTGTTCCGCAAAGGACACCTTCGCACGGTAAGTCTGCTCATACGGCCTGCGTCCGCGTTCGTCTGCAGCCAAAGCTGCTTCAAAACTCGGTTCCTCTTCCAGATCGTTGAAGCGACGTAAGTGATACAGCGAGTGCATCACCTCCATAGGGTTCCTGAGCATAATGATGATCCGTGCTTCGGGACTGAACGCCTTTATATCCCTCGCGGAGTTGGTCGCAGCAAGATACGCCACCGAGCCCTCTCCGATCCTCTTTTCGCCGTTGGCTCCGGCAAAACAGTTCAGATAATCGGGCCAGTTTTGAATACGCCTTTGCTCGCCCAAAAAGTCCGCAAAAAACTGAGGCTCTTTGATGCGGGACATGAATATTTCCGGGTGCTGCTTGAGATAGGTATAGAGAGCAGTTGTGCCACAGCGCGGAGCGCCTACCAGAAACAAGTCAGGCTTCTTCATCGAGCCTCTACGAATAGCGAAAACGGCTTCCCAGATCCTTCTCAATCCGGCTGTTGTAGCTGCAATGGCAGTTTGGACAATTGAGGAGAAAGGCATCCCGCGCGGCTTGTTTATGCTCGCGAGTAAAAAGCATGCTGGCGAGCCTTTGCTCGTGCAAGTTCCCCAGTTTGAAAGTGACATATCAGAGTTGAACCGTGCCGTCAGCACCCACCCAAAGCAAGTGATATCGGTCGCATGGCACGCGCATATCCGCTTTCTTCAGCAGCCAGTCAGGGATGGAGCGAAGGGCCATGAGCGACTGCTGTATTAACTCAGGACGACGCTGCTTCATGCGAATCAGTTCGGCTACGGCTCGTTCGATCGCCGCACGGTCCTCCGGGCGAAACTGCAATTCCTGGTCGGGTCCTTCCGTGAAATACGGAAGCGAATAGTGGATGAGACTCACGCCGATGGGCGCGGAATACCTCTCTGCAAACCTCCACAGCCGCTGGATTTCATCGACGTTGAAGTCGGACGCATCAAGACCCAGCCCAGCGCAATGTTAAGCTCCGGGCCATGGCGCTCGCGGGCGTAAGCAACTCCGCGCTCCAATGCAGTGTAACGATCCTTGCGCTGGACGTAGGCATCATATTCTTCGCCGGTTCCGTAATACCCGATGCTTATGTCGCGTAATCCCGCGTCGTAAAGTTCGTCAATCTTCTCCTTGAGCAAGATGCCGTTGGTCGTTAGCCAGGGATGTAGACCAAGCTTTTTCGCATGCTCCACGATTTTTGGCAGATCGCGATGCAGCAAGGGTTCGCCCCCATAGAGGCGAATGCTGTTGATCCCGAACTGCTTGCAGTCGTCCAGCAGATCCCGCACGACGGGCCAAGGCAACTGCGATCCAGGCATGAAATCGCGGCCATACCGGCATCCCTTGCACCGAAGATTGCAGTTCGCAGTTAGCGTAAGGAAGATTTCTGTGGGATCGGGCTGAATGATTTGCGGAAGAACCCTAGCAGCCGTGTGCTTCAGGATGTCTTGTTGGAGTGCGGCTGATCCGACCGCTGAACGGATTCCACTCAAGATTCGCGGATGCCCACGCAAGGCACGGGCGATTGATCCGACGACCCGATGCCGGAGTGCGCCTGCGACCATGGTCTCGCCCCATCTTTAACACTTCGAATACGAAATCGGCGTGTAATGAACGTTACCTCTCGCCGGTGAACCAGTCAATCTGCTTTTGGAACGGGCGTGGGCCTCGCTCAAGAAAGTAACTTCTAAGCGGCTGTAGCGAGCCAGCTTTTCATCGTGTTGGCGTCCACCAACCCGGCTTGCTGAAACTGGAGGCGGCCGCCGGCGAATACCGCGAAGTTCGGTATCCCTCGGACGTTGTGCCGGGACGCCAGTTCCGGGAACTTCTCGGTGTCAACCTTCAGCACGACGGCTCGTCCGGCGAGGTCGTGCGCGACTTGGGCCACGTGCGGCGCGGCCATGCGGCACGGACCACACCATGCCGCCCAGAAATCCACCAGGACAGGGACTTTGCTGTCGCGAACAATTTCGTCGAACTCCGCGGGGCTCACCTCCACCGGCTCGGCCATCGGAGGCAGCGGGTTCTTGCAGGCGCCGCATCGTCCGGTGTCGGCCAGATGCTTTGGTGGAATTCGATTCGGCTTCCCGCAGGATGGGCAATTTCGGGTGATGGCCATGGAGACGTCCTAGATGGATTTGGCTCGCCACCAGTATCTCGCCGCCAAGTGTAGCGCGGCAACTGGGCACGATCGGATCAGATATATCCGTTCGGTGGAACATACCACTCCAGATCGGCTGGCGTAGGCTTCACATTCTCAACGCGCGGGAACCACGCTGGATTCGCTCGCGGGACTGACGAATGCGTCCGTCCCTACCCGCAAAATTCCGCTTGCCCTCTCTCCGGTCGCGCGCTAACGTGTGGTGCCCGAAATCGTTCGTCAGGAGTACACGCCTATGACAGCCGACGAAAATATTCAACTGATGCGACGCTGGTTCCAGGAAGTGTGGAACGAAGGCCGGATCGAGACGATTCATGAATTGTTTGCTCCGAACGGAGTCGCCAATGGACAAAGAGGCGGCGAATCGGAAATTCGTGGGCCCCAGCAGTTCGTGAAGTTCGTGCAAGAGATTCGCGGCGCATTCCCCGACATTAAGGTGGAAGTCGAGGACGTGTTTGGTGCCGGCGACAAGGTGGTCCTGCGCTGGTCCGGCACCATGACGCACAGTGGTGATGGACTCGGGATGCCCGCAACCGGACGGACTGTGCACAGCCGAGGCATCACCATCGCCCGCTTTGTCGACGGGCAGGTTGTCGAGGGCTGGGACAACTGGGATCAGTTGGGAATGCTGGAGCAGATCGGCGTTTTCAAGCAGCCCGCTCTCGCAGCCTAGCCCGGCGTACCCTTCACTAAAATTCACGCTTGGGTTTCGCCTGGTCGCTGCCGACTCGTCCGACCGCGATCTCGGCTACGTGGTAGTTCTCCGCCTTCACCGGTCCGCTGGCGAGGCGTCGCAGAATATTGATTTGGCCGACATGAGTGAGTGCATCAGCCACAGGGCCCTGGAATAATTTCTCCACCGCACCGTGAATCGCTTCGCCGGAAGCCAGAAAGTCATCGAACTTCTTCAGCGTGGCGAAGAATCGCTCAACCTCCTGCTCCCAAGGCAGCGGCTTCGAGTCGTGCCATTTCTGTTGGCCCATGGCGATCGAGAGGGCCCAGTCAAACAGATCTCCCACATGCGCCAGAATCTGCCCGGGTGAGCGCACTCCCTCGCCAGCCTGAAAATCGGCGAATCCCGCGGGAGCATCTCGCAAAGCTTTGCCCCCTCGATAGGCCACCGTGGCTACGGTATGCCGCAGCATTTCGCGCGCAGGATCAGGATTCGTACAGGTAGAGGTGTTCATGGCGACAAGATTACACTGGTACGCAGGAGACGAAAAGATGGCCAAGGAAATTACGATCGCTTCGGTGCACGCCTGCTCTGCCAATCCCGCGGCCATAAGCCGAGACACCGCCGAGCACTATCGCTGGGGAGTAGATTGTGACGCGTGGTATCTCGTCAACGACGAGCAACTGAGCGTCATCGAGGAATTCATGCCTCCAGGCGCGGCCGAGATTCGTCACCACCACGAGAAAGCACAGCAGTTTTTCTACATTCTGACGGGCGAAGTAATCATGGAAGTGGAAGGTCAGACCTCACTGCTGCACGCCGGAACCGGCATCCGGGTGCTGCCGGGAAAACGTCATCAGATCCGCAATCCCTCGTCAACTCCGGTTCGCTTTCTGGTGGTCTCGCACCCGCGAAGCCATGGCGATCGTTTCAATGAGTGACGCTGCCTGTGGCCAACCACAACTGATGTGGAGACAGCCGCCTTCGTCTGTCCGGCCAGGGCGAAGGCCGGCCGAATCGTCACAACTGCTTGCGTGTAACGACTCCTGCCGCCCGCAACGCCCCACGCACCCGCGTCCCTAACCCGCGCGCGAATTGCATATCCAGGAATCCTTCCATCTGCCGCCGGAAGCTCTCGCCGTACCCATGCCACCAGACTTTTTTCATCCCCGGCATGCGATCCATGTCGAGATACTTCACGCGCACCATTTCATCCAGCCCGAAGCGTCCGTGCGTGCGGCCCACGCCGCTGGCCTTCACCCCCCCGTGCGGAGCCTCACTGATTCCAAAACAAGAAATGACGTCGTTGACCATCACGGTTCCTGCGTGGATGCGCCGCGCCAAACGCTCACCGCGCTTGCGATCGCGCGTCCACACGCTGGCTGCCAAACCGTACTCAGAATCGTTTGCCAGACGCACAGCTTCGTCATCGTCTATGCAAGCCATCATCGGCAGCACCGGACCAAACGTCTCTTCCCGCATGATGCGCATGTCGTGCGTCACATCAGCCAGCACGGTGGGAGCATAGAAATTAACGCCGAGTTCCGGAAGCCGCATCCCTCCCGCCAGAACCCGCGCCCCGCGCGCCTTCGCGTCCTCAACGTGCGCCTCGACGATGCGCACCTGCCGCTCCTGGATCATCGGCCCCACATCGGTGTGAGCATCCATGCCGTTGCCGATACGCAACTGCTTCGTCTTTTCCGCGCACGCCTTGGCAAACGATTCGTACAAGCTGCGATGCACGTAGCAGCGCTCGACTGACAGGCATGCCTGGCCGGCATTGACGAAGGCTCCCCAGACCGCCGCGCTCGAAGCGACCTCCACATCGGCATCGTCGAGCACGAGCATAGGATCTTTCCCGCCCAGTTCAAGCACCACGGGAAGCAATCGTTCCGCCGCAGCGGCCGCGATCCGCTTTCCGGTCGCAACGCTTCCCGTGAAAACCAATTTGTCGATCGGCGACCGCAGCAGCGCCGCTCCCGCCGGGCCCTCGCCGATTACAACCTGGAACACGTCCTCGGGAACTCCCGCAGCGTGCAGCAACCCGGCCAGTTCCAATGCCACCAGCGGAGTCAACTCCGAAGGCTTCAGGACGACGGCATTGCCCGCCACAAGTGCCGCTAGGGTCTCCGTCGCCGGAATTGAAAATGGATAATTCCACGGCGAAATAATCGCAATCACGCCATGCGGTTCGCGCACCAGCCATCCACTCTTCAGCTTGGTAACCAGATTCCCGTGTGGCACAGGCTCGTCGCGCAACAATCCCCACGCGTTGTCGATGAGGAAACGGGCAGCGTCGAGAACAACCAATACTTCTGTGACAAGCGCCTCTGCCAGTGGCTTCCCTACCTCGCGGGTAATCGCGGCCGCGACCTCCGACTTCCGCGCGAAGAGCCCGGCCTGGAACTCGCGCATGACCGCAATTCGATGTCGCAGCCCGAGATCAGCCCAAGCGGCCTGCGCCGCCCGCGCCCGTGCCACAGCCGCCCCAACTTCAGCTTCACCCGCACACTCAAGTTCCCGCAGAATTTCGCCCGTTGCCGGATTTACCGGCACGATTTTCCGCGCCGCGATTTGTAGATCAATGGCCATACGCAAATCTTAGCCCCGTAGAGACGTTGCTTGCTACGTCCATGTACCCGTCAGATCGCGCAGCCTACTAGTGCATTCCCGGATACCTGCCCAAGTAGATCAGAAAGAAATCCAGCGTGTCCGTGAATGCATGCGCGATGACCGGAATGGCCAAATTGCGTCCGCAAGCCAGATATAACGCCCCTAGCAGCAAACCGTTCCACACATTCTCAATCATGCCCGTCGCGCCCTGATCAATGTGCGCGCAACCGAAAACGATGCTGACGACGATCAAGCTCAGCAACCATGCTGCCTTCGTATTCCGGAAGACGCCCGCCACACGGTTCATTAAGTAGCCGCGATATACGATCTCCTCGCCCAACGCGCCTAAAACCCAGACCAGGACCACGTAAAACAGGAACACTTTCAGATTCCCCGTCATGTCGGCGAAATCAGACAGATCGGGTATTTTTCCCAGCCATCGTGCCAGCAGAGGCTGCGTGACAAATAATTCCAACACCTCCATGCCCGTGCCTACTGCGATTCCCACTAAGACTGCCGCGCTCCAGCTTCGCGGACGCGCGAAGCCCATGTCCTTCCATCTCATTCCGCGCAGGCGCAGCGATGCCCACCCCAGCAAAAACAAGTAAGGAGTCTTGCTGATATAGATGTGATGGTGCACGTCGGCATAGAACAGGCCGGCTACGATGGCAAACTCCGCCACGGCCAGCCAGACGCTGTGGCGCGACTTCTGCTGTATGGAATCCAAATCCAGAAGGCCTCCGGTGCACTAGTAGTTAACACTGACCAGATACAATCCACTCGCGGGCGCGGTCGCACCGGCTGCGGAACGACTGCGAGCCTCGAGAATCCGTGTCACATCCTCCACCTGCAACGTTCCCTTACCCACAAGGATGAACGTGCCAACCAGATTCCGCACCATATGGTGGAGAAATCCGGAGCCCCGCACGGTGTAGACCAGTTCCTCTCCAAGGCTTTCCCATGAAGAGGAGTAGATTTTCCGAACGTTCGACACGGGAGTTTCGCGTCCTCGTTCTGGATCCACGGCCGCGAACGACGTGAAATCATGCTCGCCCACGACCAGGCCCGCAGCCCGCGCCATCTTCTCTTCCTCAAGCCTGTACGGATAGTGCCAAACATACCGCGCCAGAAATGGCGCACAGATCGAACCTCGATAGATTCGGTACCGGTACGTTTTCGCGCGCGCGGAGTGCCTGGCATGAAAATCTGCGGGCGCCTCCGACACTTCCAGCACGCGCACCGAGGCCGGCAAAATATCGTTCAACGCCTTCAGCAGGTTCTCGGTGGGGACGGAAGACTCCGTGACAAATGTCATAACCTGCGCCAGTGCATGCACTCCCGCGTCAGTGCGCCCGGACCCTTGGGGCAATACCTTTTCTCCCGTAACCCGTCCAATAGCCGAGGTAAGTGTGCCTTGCACCGTCGTGGCATCGGGCTGCACCTGCCAACCGGAGAACTCTGCCCCGTCATAGGAGAGAATCAATTTGAGATTGCGCATTGCGATCTTTCGAGTCCCGCGCCCTGTCTGCATCATCCAAATCAATTTCACGCAGTGCCAGCAATCTACTAGTTCCACAAATGATGCGGCCTAAGTCAAGTACAGTTCCGGTCAGCTATACTGGATGGTTTCCGCGGTATGCCGGTCTCCAGGGTGGGGACCTCTCTGCCACAACGTCCCAAGCAGCACAGAGCGCAGGAAACCAAGGACGAGAAGTAAGCAAGAATCGCAACGGGGAAGGTCAATTTTCTCCTAGCTTTCCGGAACCTTCTACCGGTCCTTTGCGTACCAATGCCTGAGCAGGACTTTATTTGGATTGTTGGTCTGTCTCAGGCGAACCCCAAGTGTATTCGTAGCAAGATTTTTAATCAGTTGGTTCTTACCTGAACTAGTGTTCACGAACGGAGAAGAGTAGATGCCATTCGCAAGTATAGTCTCGACCACTCGGCTCGCCGCCACTGCCAGCCTGTTTGCAATGCTGACTTTCGCGTGCTGGGGTCAGGAACCGCCGTCGGCTCCAACCCCGACCCCGCAGAATACGCCGGAAGCACGCCCCCTGCCGGTCCTGGACTACGCCAAGCCGGTCTCGCATTTTCCGAATCCGATTGGCCCTTATACCGCTCGGCACGTGGCGGAGCCAAATCTCGCGAACACCGCGCGAATCGATCAACTCATGCACGAGGGCAAGCTCTACTTGTCGCTGGATGACGCTGTCGCGCTGGCGCTGGAAAACAATCTCGACATCGCAATCCAACGCTACAATCTCAACATCGCCGACACCGACGTGCTGCGCGCTAAGTCGGGCGCAAACATCTTCGGTGTGAACGCGGGCGTCGTCCTGAATACGCCTGGCGGCGGCGTGGGCGGCATCGGAGCGAACTCCGGAGCAGCCACTGGAGGCACCAGCCTGGGCGCGGGTGGCGCCGGCGGCGGCACCAACGGCTTGGTAAGTTCGACCCTCGGCTTTGGCCCAGTCCTCAACAGCTACGATCCCATTCTCTCGGGTACCTTCCAGGAGGATCACTTTAGTCAACAGGCGACCAGCATCTTTCAGGGCGTTCTTCCCGGCACCAGCCTGGCGCAAAACACCGGCACGGTGAATTTCGCATACCAGCAGGCTTTTCAATGGGGCACCAACCTGCAGGTTGGTTTCACCAACACGCGCGGAACCACGAACAGCTTTTTCTCCAGCCTGAGTCCGCAGTTGAATAGCGGCTTCAAGGCAACTGTCACCCAGCATCTTTTGCAAGGATTTGGGTTTGCCCCCAACACGCGATTCATCCGCATCGCCAAGAACAATCGCGAACTCAGCGACGTGGCTTTCCGCCTTCAGATCACCGACTCGCTCGATCAGATCGAAAATATCTACTGGGATCTCGTCTTCGCCTACGAAAACGCGCGTGTGCAGAACGAGTCGCTCGCGTTTGCCCAGAAGACTCTTTCCGACACGAAGAAACAGGTAGAAATCGGAAGCCTTGCCCCGATTGAAGTGGTGCGCGCACAGAGCACCGTCGCCCAGGACCAGCAACTGGTAACGTCAGCTCAAACTAATCTTCAGCTGCAGCAACTTCTGATGAAGAACGCGCTTACCCGCACCTTGAAAGATCCCGTGCTGGCGACCGCCGAGGTGATCCCGACTTCGACGATGAGCGTGCCGGCCCAGGAAGAAGTCGTACCCACTCAGGACTTGATCAACCAGGCTCTGCTTCATCGCGCGGAACTGGTGGAGTCGCGTATCGACTTGAACAGCCGCGAACTCAGCAACAAATCGGTGCGGAGTTCGCTCTTGCCGACTTTGGATCTGTTTGCCTATTACGGCGGATCCGGGGTGGGTGGATCCCAGAATCCAGCGAACCTTTGCTCGAATCTTGATCCTTCTTTACAGGGATTTGGCTGCGCTGTGACGCCAACACCGTCCGTTGGCTACGGCGAAACTCTCAATCAACTTGTAAACTCAACCGCTCCCGACAAGGGCGTTGGCCTGCAACTCAACATTCCGTTGCGTAACCGCGCTGCCCAGGGCGTGCAGATTCGTTCCGAGTTGGAATTGCGCCAGGCGCAAATGCGCCGACAGCAGATTGAGAATCAGGTAACTGTCGAAGTTCGCAACGCGCAGTACTCCGTGCAACAAAATCGAGCCAGCGTCGACTCTGCGAAAGCGGCGGCGGAACTGGCTCGGCAGTCACTGGACGCGGAACAGAAAAAATATCAATTCGGCACTTCAACCACGACTCTGGTTCTGCAATACCAGAGCCAGCTGGCGAGTTCCGAATCGGCATTGGTGAATTCCATGGTGGCGTATGAAAAATCGCGGATTGAGCTGGATCGTTCTACCGGGCAATTGATCGACAATGCAGGCATAAGCATTGACGATGCCGCGCGCGGTCAGGTTCGGCAACTGCCGCACGTGCAATTCATTCAACCGCGCACGGATATGCCGCCGGCAACACCGGCCGCACCGCCCGCGGCACCGACCGCCCAGCAGTAGCCGCAAACCTGAACTTCCGGCGCCGCCTTCTGACGATCGCGGCGCCCTTTTTATTGGTTCCTCACAATTCTTTACAATCCCCTGCCCTTTTCGCCAAACTTCTCCCGCTAAGATGAAGTGACCTATTTATGCGTCTTGCATCCAACTTTGGCATTGTCAAAGTGCTGACTTTGCTCGGATGCTTGCCTGCTCTTATGCAAGGAGAAAGAACCATGCTTTCACCACGTTTGATGTTGGTTGCCCGGCGGCTGCCTCTGCACCTGGCCTCCGTCGTGCTTTTCGGACTGATCTCTACGGCGTCTTGGGGACAGCAGCCGCCAGCCGCGCCGTCGGCCCAGGCTGTAGCGCAGCCGGCGCAGCCGCAGGCCATTCACCTGCAGGATTATTCGCAGCCGCGTTCGGCTTTTCCGAAAGTGTTTCAGCCCTACAAAGCGCAGGAACTGGCGCAGCCCAATCTCGGCAACTCGCCACGCATCGACGCGTTGCTGCACGATGGCAAGATTATTCTGTCGATCGATGACGCCATCGCACTTGCCCTGGAAAATAATCTCGACCTGGAAATTGCGCGCTTCAACCTGAACATTGCCGCCACGGACCTGCTGCGCGCCAAGTCTGGTGCCAACATCCTTGGCGTTAACACCGGAATCGTCCAGAACACTCCCGGAGGTGGGGTCGGCGGTCTCGGAGGCGCCGTGGGCTCCGGCACGGGCGGCACGACGATCGCAGCCGGCGGCGCCGGTACGGGCACCAACGGCTTGGTCGGTTCAACCTTGGGCATCGGCTCCCCGATCACCGGCTTCGATCCTGCTCTTACCGGCACCCTGCAACTCGACAAGAACAACGCGGAATCTACCAGCGCGCTCAGCCCTGTTCCAATCCTCTCCCAAAACACCTACACCGCGAACTTCGCCTACACCCAGGGATTTCAATGGGGAACAGCGCTCAGCGTGGGATTCAATAACTCTCACCTGACCACCAACAATCCCACTAGCCTGTTGAGTCCGTCGCTCGGCTCCAACTTCCAGTTGCGGGTGACGCAAAACCTTCTCCAAGGATTCGGCTCCCTGCCTAATACGCGCTTCATCCGCATCGCCAAGAACAACCGCGAAATTTCCGACGTTGCCTTCCGCCTGCAAGTGCTCACCACCGTGGACCAGATCGAAAATATGTACTGGGATCTGGTATTCGCATACGAGAATGTTCGCGTGCAGCAGGAGTCGCTTACTTATGCGCAAAAGGCCTTGGAAGACTCCAAACGACAGGCGCAAGTGGGCACCGCGCCTCCCATTCAGGTGGTGAGTTCCCAGAGCATCGTTGCCACCAACCAGCAAAACCTGATCGTCGCGCAGAACAACCTGCAATTGCAGCAACTGCTCATGAAGAATGCGATCAGCAGAAGCATTGACGACCCTTTGCTGGCGGAGGCCGATGTCGTCCCCACCTCGACGATGCAGATTCCCGAGCAGGAGCCCGTCATCCCGATTCAAGACCTGATCAACGATGCCTTGCAGCATCGCGCCGAGCTGGCCGAGTCGCGCATCGATCTCAATTCGCGCAACATCAGTGACAAGGCGGTTCGCAATTCACTGCTACCCACACTCGATGCCTATGCCTACTACGGAGGCTCGGGCGTTGGGGGAGATATCGCACTTCCCCCCTGCACCGGAACCGCGCTCGGTACTTGCTACACATCGGTCCCGCCGCCATTTCAGAACACAAATTCCGTCAGCTACGGCGGCACGCTGAATCAACTCGTAAATGGCACAGCTCCCGACAAGGGGATCGGGCTCGCGCTCACCATTCCCCTGCGCAACCGGGAGGCCCAGGCAAACCAGGTGCGTTCGCAGTTAGAGTATCGCCAGGCCCAAGTGCGGCTGCACCAGTTGGAAAATCAGGTTCGCATCGAAGTTCGCAACGCGCAATTCGATGTGCGGCAAAATCGGGCAGCCGTGCAGGCGGCGCAATCCGCCGTTGACCTCGCGCGCCAGACGCTGGATGCCGATCAACAGAAACTAAGAGTCGGTCTCACCACGCAGACCGCAATCCTGCAGGATGCCGCTACGCTTACCACGGGCGAGTCGAATCTGGTTTCGGCAAAGGCTGCGTACGAGAAATCTCGGATCGAACTTGATCGCGCCACTGGTTTGTTGCTCGATCACGCCAACATTGACGTCGCCGATGCAACCCGAGGGCAAGTCACACACCTGCCTACTGTTCCGTACGTTGCGCCTCGCCAGGAGGCCCCGCCGACCGCACAACCGTCGTCCGCAGCGGCTCCTTCGGCGCAGCCCGGAGGGCAAATGTAGAGTCCATGGGAAGTTGGGCGGGTGGATCCGACTGCTGCAAATAAGAGACTTGCCTCGTTTGTACATACATTCTTGTACTGGGAATGTTCCTATGGGAACACTTTGTCGATGTCCCGTTCCCGGTTGCGGCCCATGCTTTACAGACCTCAGGGGCTCTTCAGAGCACGCCTGATAAACTACGCCTTCGAAGTGTCGAATCGATTTCATTCATGAATCTTTCCGTCGTCATCATTACCTTCAATGAAGAGGCGAATCTGGGGCGCACCCTGGCCAGCGTCAAGGCCTTGGTCGCGGACGGTAAAGGAGAAATCATCGTCCTCGATTCAGGCTCAAGCGATAGAACGGTTGAGATTGCGAAGTCGTTTGGCGCGCAGGTATTCGTAGAGCCATGGAAAGGGTTCGCGGCGCAGAAGAATTCTGCGATCGACAAGGCAACCGGCGACTGGATTCTCAGTTTGGATGCTGACGAAGAACTCGACCATGCGCTGCAGCAAGCGCTGCAGGAAATGTTCGAGACCCTGAACCGCCTTTCATCCTTGGGAAAACAGGCCGCCGGTCACTCGTCTGCCACGGAAGCTGCGGCGTTTGAAACTGATACCAAGCTGGGCACTAACTTCGATGGCTTGTGGATTCCCCGCAAGAATGAGTTCCTCGGTCGGTGGATGAAGCACGGAGGCTTCTGGCCCGACCCAAAGCTGCGCCTCTTCCGTCGCGGAAGAGGCAGATTCGAGGACCGTGCAGTCCACGAAGATGTGAAGGTCGAAGGCAATACTCGACGAATCCAAGCCGGCGCTCTGCTTCACCACTCTTACCCTACGATCTCCGATTACATCGAGCATATGAACCGCTACTCGTCACTGGGGGCTGAGATGGTAGTGGCGAAGGGTAAGGTGCGGTTCAGTGCGATTAATATCGTTGTGCGACCCATCGTGACCTTCATTTACAACTACTTCCTTCGCCTCGGCTTCCTCGACGGACGCGAGGGATTGCTCCTTCACCTGAACCATGCGGTTTATGTCTCGTGGAAATACGCCAAGGCATGGGAACTTTCGCGAAAGCAATTGTGATCATCGCGACCGACCGGTCGTTTTCATCTTCGATTCCCGCCTTGCTCCTGCGCGCGCAGTTCCCTATCATCAAAGCAGAAGACTGGGGTCTGCATGGAAAAGAAGCCGCTGAAGCCGCAAGTTGCCGAGAGTCCTGTTGCCGACGTTTTTGAGGGTCGCCATCCTTCCGACGGCGAAAAGAAGTGGGCCGAGACGACGCTGGCGCCCACCCTCGAGAAGGCTCCGGAGCGGCCGATTGGCGCGCCTTCTGGTGTGAATCTCGACGAGCAGGGACACGCGCGCTTTACCACGATTTCCGGTGTGCCGATTCGCAGGCTCTATACCCAAGCCGATTTGCCTGAGGATTGGAGCGAAGAGAATTATCTGGGCTATCCAGCGCAACCGCCCTTCACGCGCGGCATTCATGCTACCGGGTATCGCGGCAAGCTGTACACCATGCGGCAGTTCTCGGGCTTCGCTTCGCCCGAGGAAACGAACCAGCGCTACAAGTATTTGCTGGAGCATGGCGGCAGTGGGCTGTCGGTTGCGTTCGATTTACCGACGCTGATGGGCTATGACTCCGACCATCCCGCCAGTGAAGGGGAAGTCGGCAAGTGCGGCGTGGCCATCGACTCGCTCGAAGACATGGAGATTCTGTTCAGCGGCATCGATCTGGAAAAGACCACTGTATCGATGACCATCAATTCACCGGCGTCGGTGCTTTGGGCGATGTACTTGGTGGTTGCGGAGAAGCAGGGCGCAGACTGGAAGAAGATTTCCGGCACGATTCAGAACGATATTCTCAAGGAGTACATCGCACAGAAGGAATACATTTATCCTCCAGCGCCGTCGATGCGGCTGGTCATCGACACGTTTGAGTTCGGATCGAAGTTCACGCCGCGCTTCAACACGATTTCGATCAGCGGATATCACATTCGCGAGGCGGGCTCGACTGCGTTGCAAGAGTTGGCGTTCACGCTCTACGACGGCGTGGAATATGTGGAGTGGGCGCAGCGACGCGGGCTGGATGTGGACGAGTTTGGTCCACGGTTGAGTTTCTTCTTCAACGCGCATAACGACTTCTTCGAAGAGATCGCGAAGTACCGCGCGGCACGCAAGATCTGGTATCGCGTAATGAAGGATCGTTTCGGCGCGAAGAACCAGCGCACCTGGCTGATGCGCTTTCACACCCAGACGGCGGGAGTATCTTTACCGGCACAGCAGCCGATGAACAATATTGCCCGTGTGGCGATCCAGGCACTGGCGGCCGTCCTCGGAGGCACGCAGTCGCTGCACACGGATTCGTACGACGAGGCGCTGGCCCTACCGACCGAAGAAGCTGCGCGGATCGCGCTACGCACGCAGCAGATCATTGCGTATGAATCGGGAGTCGCACAGACAGTGGATCCCTTGGGGGGTTCCTACTTCCTCGAGAACCTGACGCTGCAAATGGAAAACGGTGCCTTCGATTATTTCGGCAAGCTCGATGCCATGGGCGGGATGGTCAAGGCGATTGAGCGCGGCTATCCTCAGAAAGAAATCGCGGAGGCATCGTACCAGTACCAGCGCGCAGTCGAGGCGCGTGAAAAAGTAATCGTAGGCGCCAATGAGTTCGTCATCGAAGAAGGGTCTCCGAATATTTTGTACATCGATGAGAGCGTCGCTCGCCAGCAATCGGCTAAGTTGAAGACGTTGCGGGCGCGGCGCTCGAACGAGGCGGTGCAGCGGGCGCTGGAAACCCTCAAGAAGGCAGCCGCGCAGGAACCAAACGCGGGAAACAACGGCAATGTCTCATCAGCCAACACGATGCCCTACATCGTGGATGCGGTTCGCGCTTATGCCACCGTGGGCGAAATCTGCGAGGCCTTGCGGCAGGTATACGGAACCTATACAGAAGTCAGTATCACTTGAAGTTGCTTCCTGATCGGATCTTACGTCGCGACGACTCCGTCGAACTGCGCTCGACGGACAGCCGCTGGCGGCTGTCCCCACATACTTTACGCAACTAGTGTCCTTTTTTCTTGTGTTTTTGCTGCGAACCACCTTCCAGTCCCCACATGCGCAGGTGGCACTGGCGGCACATGTCTTTCGTCTCCGTATTCTGGTTCAGGGCATCCTCTGGAATGGCCGCAGCCATTTTCAATAGATGGACTTTCATTCCGCCGTGGGCGAGGTGGCAACTCAGGCACGAGATCTCACCGCCTGTAAGAGGATCGCGGCTTCCGCTTACGGGATGACGCTCGTAAGGATGTCCCATGCTGTTGTTGGCGGTGAGTTCAATCGTCGGCATGTAGCGGGACGCAACGCTCTGAGGCGTACGCAAATGACAACTCAGGCAAATCACGTTCACGTTAGCGCGGAGCAACTGAGGATTCGGCGAGACATGCGGGTTGTGACAACGCGTGCACATTCCCGACGTATAGGGCAGATGCGAATACGCAAATGTCGCAGGCTGATGGCACTCGAAACAGACGACACCCTTCGCGGGTTTGAGAGCGACATCGGTCGCGTCGTCATGGTTTTCGATGATGTGGCAGGAGTTGCATCCCAGCGCGACGGCGGGATGAACATGATCTCCGGTCGCATGATCGGCGTGGCATTCCAGGCAATTGGAATTCTTATCGAGTCGAACGGGATGCGACCCTGCGTAGCACAGGCAGGTGCCTACCAGACAAGAAGTGATCATGCGAAATGCGAACCGCACAGCGAGATTCATAGAGTCCTCACTTAGCGGTCCTCATTGAATCCCGGCACGGTTGCTGTTGCTGTCGCGGCAGGTTTGATACGAACCAGATAGGGAGAGAATGGCGTGACCTCCAACGCCAGCTTGTCTTTGGGCGAGTAGATTCGCGGCGGGCGCGCCTTCACGAATTTCAGTTGTCCGGCCCATGGATCGAGTTTCACGCGGCTGCCGAGTGGCAAGGCAACAATCTGCTGCGGATTATCGAGTTCGAGCGCTGGCGCCGCGTCTGCAACGGCAGCCATGAAAGAAATTCGATTGTCGACGACCAGGCTCTCGCCGAGAGTCGCTTTCGTCAGGTTGGGCATCTTGTGCTCGTACTTAGCGAGCGCCTTCAGAAACAGACCGGCTTCGGCGAGATTGTCTTTGTAGGGAGAGTTGGCGAGAATCTTGAGCCCAAGTGTCTCCGCTTCCCGTTCCTGCTCGGGGCTGTGCTTGAAATCGAAAAGAGGAAGCTGCTGCAAGCTGGGCACAACCATGCGATCGTTGAAGGCGAACGTGCTGTCGAGATCGTGGCCCAGAGCCGCATGCGCCAGCGCGTGGGCCAGTATTACGGCCAGAGCGGCTTCGTTCGGCAAGGCATCAAGAAGGCCGCGGCTGACCAGAATCGAGTGCCCGATCGTTGCCACTTCAATCGGCGTGGTGGGAATAATCCGACAGCGAACTTCAGGATCGAGCACAATTTTGTTGGTAATTTCCAGGTTCGTGATGACGGTTTGCAGAACCTTATCAACCTCGCCTTCGGGCACGACCAACCCCAGTTCCTCGAGCTTGATGATGACGTTGTCTTCGGCGCGCCTCTGCCAAGAGCGCTGAATATCGAGCGGGCTCTGGTCGGGAGTCTCGGACAAGTCCTTGGCAACGGAGGGGTCGACGATGATTTCCGCAAACTCCGACTCGCGTCGGGGACCAAGGTTGTAGCCCCAGATGCGGGTCTGAGCCTTCAGCCGCGGATTTCGGGCTTGCGGTTTGGCGGAGTCGAATTCTTCAGAGTAGACCACGGCAGGAAGCCACAAGCCTTCCCCCAGATTCATTCGCCAGCTATCGATGTGGAAAGTTCCGTAGCTGCCGTTAAAGCGGACAATGTTGTAGCCCTTGTCTTCGACCCAGATGGCGCCCTTGAACCGGCTGGCATTGCGGTCTTTGCGCGGGCTGACCTCAAACACCAGGCAGCGCACTTCTCCCAGGAACTCGCTCTGCATGTAGCGCAGCTGATAATTCTTGCGATCGAATCCAGCGCGGTCGACGAAGATCATGCTGGAGAATCCGACCGGGCTCAGCGAATAGAGCTTCGAGAACGAACCTGCCATGCGCTCGACCAGGCGTTTGTCGAGATAGAACTCTTCCTTCGCCTGCTGAAATTGCACGCGCCCAAGGAAGTAACGATCCTCCGAGGGGACGAATCCCAAGGTGGCGTCGGGCTGCATGCGCTGCAGGTAGGTTTCCACCATCGGGCTGTAGTTGCGCATGGTGGCGCTCAAGGCGCGTTCGTTGGCGACGATGCGATCGATCGATTGATCGGGATTGACTTTCGGAATGCTGCCTGCGAAAAGCTGAAAGGATGCCAACAGGGTGGCAACCGTGAAGAAGTAGCGTCGAGTCATGGTCCGCCTCCTGAAAAACATTTCGGGGCCGGGAGGCTGTGTCAGGGCGGGAGGAGACAAGTTCGCCGGCGGCGAGACCGGATTAGGTCCGACGAGCGTGGGCGGAGTAACGTTGCCGCCGGGCGCAAGGGAGAGGAATGTTTACGGAGGCCTTGCATGGAGCCTCTCTCTCGGAAAGGGAAAGGGCCAACGGGCAGTTTCCGAGTTCTTACGGGGAAGGACGTTTGATAGTAACGGGTAGGATTAGAAACCGACAGTGTTCGGGCACACCGGAGGACGTGATTGGATTCACACTGGGACGCGCCAAAAAGCGCAGGATGTGCGAGGAAAGACGCGACCCGGGGATCGTGATCGTCCGCTGGCCTGAACTTAGCGCCTGCAAGTCATTGAATCGATTGACGGGATGGCATGGCTGAGATGGCCGTCCGCGTGCGATGGAGAGGTGGCTACGGGCTGCTCCCTGGATCAAAAACTATGGCGAACGAAGCGGAATCCGGCGCATCACGAGCATGGCGGACGTCGCAAGTGTATGCGATGGCCTGCATCTGCCTGGCTATCGGACTGGTTTTGGGCTACCTATATCGCGGATCGGCATCGAGCCATGTTTCTGTCCCACCGGCGGTGCAAGGGTCCGTGCCTGCGGGTGCTTCGGCTGGCGTCCATCCGCAGATGGCAAGACCCAGCCTGGAAGACATGAAGCACATGGCGGACAAAAAGGCAGAGCCGCTGCTCGCCAAGTTGAAGAACGATCCCAACAACTCTCAACTGCTGAATCAGATTGGAACGCTCTATAAGGCGACGCATCAATTCAAGGAAGCAGCTGGATAC
>Ga0207700_10000188_pt1 | contig 37105 bp, 45 predicted proteins | sample LARL82metaG_FD_184348 | JGI IMG/M metagenome (GOLD analysis project Ga0207700, IMG submission 184348) | Corn, switchgrass and miscanthus rhizosphere microbial communities from Kellogg Biological Station, Michigan, USA - LAR L8-2 metaG... | ecosystem: Host-associated > Plants > Roots >...
AGCATCCATTCCAACTGCAGCTGCCAAGTTCTTGGCATCATTGTAACCAAGAAAGTCTGCCCCAATTAGCTGTCTTACTTTTTCTGTAATTTCATCTTCGGTGTATTTCTTGCCATCTCCCATGTATGTCACAAGTTCATCTTGCGATGGAAAGTCTATCCCGGCATAGCATGGAAATTGAATTTGTGGAAATGTTATTACCATGCTTATCTTTTTTGCACCTGCCCTTCTCAGAGCCTTGATGATTGCCTTTGAGCTTGTACCTCTAACAAGGCTGTCATCTACAACAACTACATGTTTTCCTGAAATAACTTGGGTGATTGGTATAATCCAGCGGTTTATCTCCACTCTGTCTGCTTGGTGTGGTTCGATAAAGCTGCGCAATGGGCCTTTTCTGCTGTATCGGTCCTTGAGTAATCCTTCCTCAAACGGCACTCCGAGCTCTTGCGCATACCCCAATGCAGCAGGCCTTGCAGAATCTGGAACTGGAATGACAATGTCTGCATCCTTTATTGCAAATTTGCGTGCAAGAAATTGTCCAATTCTTTTTCTTGCCAGGTAAATGTTAGAGCCCTCCATCACACTAGATGGATGTGCAAAATATGTAAATTCAAAAGAACAGTGAGCTGGTTTTTTTTCTTCTGAAAACATTTCAGATTCTAATCCAGCGCTACTAATCTTGAGCAGTTCACCAGGCTTTACATCTCTGACAAGCTTTGCCCCTACTGCAGAAAGTGCGGCAGACTCGGAAGCAACGATATATGTATTGTTGTCTTCTCTATATCCAAGAACCATTGGTCGGAACCCTTTAGGATCACGTGCTGCATAGACTGCATTATCATCAGATACAAATGTAAAACAGAACGAGCCTACCATTTCATTTTTTAGAATAGAGAGCGCATTTCCAAGCTTGCCATTATCAGCCATCAATGTGACAAGCCTCTGGGCAGCAATCAAGGTGTCACTGACATTTTGAGGAGTAAAAGTACATCCTCCAACCATTCCAGTCAGCTCTTCTACATTGGATATGGTACCATTGTGTGCAACACACAAGTCCTTTACCTTTAGTGGCTGGGCATTTTCGAGGTTACTTTTTCCCATTGTAGAATATCGGACATGTCCAATTGCAGAAGGTGATTCGTATTCTCGTGTAACTCTATCAAACTCTGAGACTGCAGAAGACACCAGTCCTAGTTGTTTGAATGGTTGTTTTTTTGGTATGGCAACACCCCATGCTTCCTGACCCCTGTGTTGTAGTGCACGTAATGCATCAATTACCATAGGTATGACATTTGCGCCATCCAGACTAAAGATTCCAACTACACCACAGTTTTCCTTAACCATGTGTTACAAGTCCCCCCAACGAGTTTAACCATTTTTCTTGTGCTTTATCAACCCTTACCCTAACTACGACACTTGATTTTTCTTGGAATGTAATGTCCTTGCCTGAAAATATACCAATACGTGCGTGTGTGATTCCTCTTTGTTTTAGAATAGACATTATCTTTTTTTCATCTTGCGGTTTTATTACAAGTAAGAATCTCGAATGTGATTCTGAGAATAACAATTCATCGCGCATTAATTTTTCTGATGGGACTTTTTCAAGTGAAACTTTACATCCGATATCATTTTGGATGCATAATTTTGATACTGCAACTACAAGACCTCCCTTGGAACAATCATGTACTGTTTTGACTAGTCTCTTTTCTATCACATCAAGTACGCCATCTTGTATTTTTTTAGATGACTTCATTTCAACTACAGGGCACTTGCCACCTACCAAATCATGGATGTATTCATAATATTCAGAGCCCCCAAGCTCGTCTTTTGTGATACCAAGCATGACAATCAAGTCTCCGTCTACAATTTTTTGGGAGATCAGGTGCTTTTTCTCAATTAGTCCAAGCACTCCAATAAGTGGGGTTGGCTTGATTGGTCCCTCATCAGTCTCATTATACAGACTCACCTTGCCTCCAACACATGGAATTTGGAAATACTTGGCATAATCAGTAATTGCCCGGACTGACTCTTTGAATGTCCAAAATATTTCAGGATCCTCGGGATTTCCAAACTGGAGATGGTCAACCATCCCTATTGGTTTTGCACCGGTGCAGACAACATTTCTGCAGGCCTCATCAAAGCATCCGATTACGCCGTCTCTTGGATTTATGTAACAATGCTTTGAATTGCCATCAATTTTTGCAGCAAGAAACTTGCCATTGTCTAGTCGCAATACGGAACCATCGCTGCCAGGTTTTACAACTGTCCTTATCCCCACTTCATGATCATATTGTGTGTAGACCCACTGTTTGCTTGCAATATTGGGGTTTGACAGCATCTTCAAGAGTGTCTGGGACAGGTCCTTGGGAGTTTTTGGTTTTTTTATTTTTTCAATGGTATCCAGATATTTTGGTTTAGATGAAGGCCTATCAAGCAGTGGCGCATTTGCAACTACTTGGCTTGGAAGTTTTGCAACAGTATTTTTGTCAAGTTTTACTTCCATCAACGTGTCTTTTTTTACTCGACCAATTACAGAATATGGAACTCTGAACTTTTCACAGATTTTTTTTAGTGTGACAAGTTTTTTCAGGTCTGTTATGACAAGCATCCTTTCTTGAGATTCAGAAATCATAAGCTCAGACGGTGACATGTTCTGCTCCCTCTTGTGTACAAGGGACAGGTCAAGCTCAATGCCTACTCCAAGTGCATCGGCAGTCTCAGATATGGCACATGACAATCCTCCACCGCCTAGGTCCTTCATTGCCTTGATGCATTTTTGGTTTCTAGCCTCTAGGATTACCTCAATTACCAGTTTTTCAATAAATGGGTCAGGAATTTGTACTGCAGAGCGGTTTTCTGTTTCAAGAGTATCAGATGCAAATTGAGAGCCACCCATTCCATCGCGTCCTGTAGAGCCACCTATTAGAACAACGTAATCACCTTTTTCTGCTCTGTTTTGTATCAAGTTCTCTTTTTTGCCAAACCCAATCGAGGCAACATCAACTAGAGCATAATTTGTAAAACACTTGTCAAACTCTATCTCTCCTCCAATTGTAGGAATGCCAAGACAGTTACCATAATCTGCAATTCCACGTACTGCATTTTTGAAGAGCCATTGAGCATGTTTGTCTTTTTGTATATCTCCAAATCGTAATCCATCCAAGATTGCAATAGGTCTTGTACCTGCAGACAAGATATCACGGATTACTCCGCCAACACCTGTTGCTGCACCACCATATGGCTCCACTGCAGATGGATGGTTATGACTTTCAATGTGAACTGTTACAACATATCCATCTCCAACATCGAGTACCCCAGAATCATAACCCGGACCAGATATCACGCGTTTTCCTTCTTTTGGTAAAATCTTGAGATGTTTTTTGGATGACTTGTATGAGCAGTGCTCTGACCATTCTGCTGCAACAATTTGCAGTTCCAGAGGATTTGGTTTTCGTCCTATCTTTTTTTCAAGATATTCAGACTCCTGTGGAGTAAGACTCATGCTGTTACGCCCAGTGTATCTAGAAGAGATTCAAAAATTAGTGATGCAGGCTTGGAATTATTTGGATTGATTATCTGCTCAGCGGACCTTTCAGGATGAGGCATCATTCCCACAACATTTCCTTGCTTGTTGCTGATACCCGCAATACCAAGAGATGCACCGTTGACTTCCTCGGCATAAGTAAATACGATTTGATTATTTTTCTTTAGCAATTCAAGTGTCTTGCCATCTGCATAATATCTTCCCTCACCATTTGCAATTGCAATGGGTATTCTTTGGCCCAGTTTGAGTTTATTTGTAAACGGGGTCTTGTTGTTTTTGACAACTATCTCAGTCCATTTGCACATAAAATTCAATGATGTATTTTTCAGCAACGCACCTGGCAAAAGACCAGACTCGACTAGAATCTGAAAACCATTACAGACGCCAAGAATAGGCATTCCCTTTTCTGCCATTTTTTTTACATCTTTTATGACTGGACTATGGGCTGCAATCACTCCTGCACGCAACCTGTCACCATATGAAAAACCTCCAGGTAACACTATGGCATCAATATTTTTTGGCAATTCATCAGTGTGCCACACAAGTTGTGACTGGAGGTGAAAGACATCAGTCAGTACATGATGCATGTCACGATCGCAATTGCTTCCAGGAAATACTATTACTGCAACCTTCACAAACTACATTGGTTTTCAGATATATTAAATTGAATCGGCAATAATTTTTTAAAACCAAATCTGTAGATGACCTGTTTTATAGAAAACATGATGATCGCATGTTGTACATAGCGATCAGTATCGTACTAGAATTTGTGTCCCTATCGTTTTATTACAGAAGCCTGTTTTTCAAATCAAGATGCTAAAGTTAGGAAATCTGCCTCCTGTAACTACAACCCTAGTTGTTGTAAACATCCTGGTCTTTGCATATGGGATATTTACCAATACACAGAATTCAATAATTTCCAACCATGGATTTGTTCCAAATGAATTATTCAAGGGAGGTGGTCTTCCAGACAGCATTTTGAGATTATTTACGTCGATGTTCATTCATGCAGGCATTGCACATATCGCATTCAACCTGTTTGCCTTGGCATACATGGGAGGATTTGCTGAGAGGTCAATTGGCAGGCCAAAATTTATTGTGCTATACCTGTTAGCCGGACTTGGCGGTGCACTGTTCCATGGAATCATTGCATCATACATACTTGGAAATGGAAATTCTGTACTCATCGGAGCATCAGGTGCAATATCAGGCATTCTTGGAATCTCGGCAGCACTTGGAGACATCAGAGGATATTATTGGCTTGCAATCCAAGTACTCTACGTATTCATTGGCTCTGTCACATCGCTTTCAATAGCATTTGCAGCCCATGTTGGAGGATTTGCCACAGGACTTGCATTGACTAAACTTTTGATCGAGTTAGAGCGCCGTAAGAGAAACCCATACAGAAACTTGCCTTGAGATTATAGTTTTTTTATTACACAAAAAATAAGATCAAAAAATTAGGCTATAGAAAAATTATTCATATTTTCATACGATTTTATTTTCAAAAAGAGTGGAATCGTTTTTATTCTAATATTCGTTGGTACTAGCTATGGGCCTAGTTCGTGATATCATGGTTCGAACTGTAATTACAATAGAACATGACAAGACTGCAAAAGACGTAGCATTACTATTTGCAGAAAAGGGTATAAGCTCACTTGTTGTAGTGCAAGACGGCAAGCCGATTGGACTTGTAACTGAAAGAGACCTAGCCCGCAAGGTATCAACAACTGATAGAAAAAGTGCAGATGTACAATTATCAGAAATAATGTCACCCAATTTTAGATGGGTAGAACCGATGACACAGATAGAGGATGCGGTTCAAAAGATGCTAAACAAGAACGTACGAAGGTTACTGGTTCTTGACAACAACAACCTAGTAGGAATCATAACTGAGACTGACCTTGCAAAATACTTGCGAAGTAAACTGCTCATAGACGGGGCATTAGATGACGTCACTGCCCTCAATAGAAAAGTGGTAAAGAGCGGCTAGGCTCCTAGCGTCTCAACTGATACCTTACTTACAAGAGGATTGAATATTCTAAATTGGTTGCATATGTCAAGTACTGTTTTTTCTGCAGATTCCTTGCTTTTTGCATCAATTACAAACCTGAGCATCTTGGCTGAGCGAACTTTTTTGATACTTGTTTTTTTGTCCTTGAGGATCAAGTCATTCAAGATTGTATCGCCTTCCGGGTCTACAATTTCAGGCTTGTTTTCAATTATCACATTGACTTTGAAGGAAGGCATAAAATGCGTTTATGCACAATCAATTTAAGCTTTGAGCAAGACAACAAGAAAATGAAACCAGTTTTTGATCCAACCCAGTACAAGATAACCGCCAAAGCAAATTGGAATACAGTAGCTTCAGAATATCATTACAACTGGGCAGATAAAAAAATTGGGCCGTTTAGATCTACTACAGAGGTTATCAAGGTGGCAAACATCAAACCGGATGACAAGATACTAGATGTGGCTTGCGGAACAGGTGTTGTTTCAAAAGAGATTTCACTGGCTTTGGGTCCAAATGGGCTCTTGGTTGGAATCGATCTATCAAGGACTGCATTAAACATAGCAAGAGGATCAATTGCTTTTGAAAATTCCATGTTTTTGGAAATGGATGCAGAAAATATTGGATTGAATTTCAAGTTTGATAAAGTTACATGCCAGTATGGATTGATGTTTTTTCCAGATACTCAAAAAGTTCTGATTTCAATTAAAAATATTCTACATCACAAAGGCATGCTAGTTGTAGCAGTACATGGACTTGCAGAAGATGTGCCATATTTTAGTACAATAATGAAACCCATCTTGGAATACGTTCCAGACATTAGACCATCTGGAACACCCACAGTACACAGGTTTGGTAATCCTAAAGATTTAGAGTCGGAGCTGAAAAAGGCAGGATTTGAGAGCGCCTCAGTGACAAGACACGATTTTGTGTACAAGCCAGGAACCTTTGACGAGTACTGGGACGACTATATGCATTCTACTGCAAATTCTATTAGGTCCAAGCTAGAAAGCCATGGAAATGAAGTAATGAACAAGATAAAACAAGACGCTAGAAGAAATGCGGCAAGATATGAAAAAGATGGTAGTATTACATTTCCCTGGACTGTACTAGTCGCAACAGGTCTTAATTGTTAGTTACTTTATTTTTGTGGCATATGATACAAAATCAGATTCGTACCACAATGTTTCTGCCTCTTTTGCCTTTTCTGTAAATATGTTAAGTGCGATATGGGTAAAATTCTTTCCTTTTAGTGCACCATGCCAGTGCAACGTATTTTTTGGAATAAAAGCCACATCGCCTTCTCCAAGACTTGTCTGCGAAAGCTTTCGTATTTTCACAGTATCCTTGTTTATGTTGGCTTTTTTGTATATGACAAGCATTCCTTGTCCTCTTGTCACTACAAGTATTTGTCCGCCTTGATGGTAGTGTACCTTTGTTCTTGCACCGTTATTGAAATTTGCAAGATATGCTTTTTCTCCTTTGATTTGTAGTTTGACTGAAATGTCGCTTAACCATGCATCGCCTACAAAATATCTTTTTTTGCTCTTGACAAGCGATGTATCAGGCCTTAGTTTTTTGGTGTTGATTTTTTGCATTCTAATACAACTCCTTACAGTCCATTAAACTCGTAAGACGATGGAATTAAAGGCGGTATGTTCCCAGATACCAAAACAATTTCATCGTGTGCAGACAATTTTATGTTCTCATATCTGTCTTTTACCTCAGTACCGTTGACAAAGACCTTGATGTTCTTGTCACCATGGGTTACATCTTCAAACGTGGGTGAGATGCCAGCTGTGTTATCCCAGACTTGAATAAACTGTCCAAGAGTAAAGGTAGTTAGTTGCGGAGATTCTATGTGTATAACACCTGAGGTGTTATGAGTATGCAGCCAATAGAGACACTCGTTTGGTTTTATTCCAATTCCTGCAGGAATTGTGATGGGTTTGGAATCTACTACAAGGTCAAGGTGTGCATGAATATGAGAAATAGTGCCTTCCAATGGATCACATCCTACGCCCTGTATAGTTCCAACAGAAGTGGTGCTATCAGAAAAATATACAACAATTATGATTACCACCGCAATGGCAGCAGCAATTCCAGTGGCTTTGTATCTTGAGGATTTTGAAACTTGAGGTTTTTTACTGGGCTTTTCTTGGTGTGATTCTTTTTTATGCTGCTCTAGTTTATCAGAATTTTCAAACTCTTCTCCACAGATATCACATTTTTTTTCTGTGTATGTCAATACCAAAACCAGCAGATCAGGATATAAATTTCGTATGGTGGTATGAAAAGTAGATAGTAGAGGAAATCAGATCGTTTTTCAAGTGTGATAACATTTTAAACCACCTTCCAGAGTCCATAACCTAATGCCAACGTAGCTCAGCCTGGCTAGAGCATCTGACTTGTAATCAGAAGGTCGAGGGTCCAAATCCCTTCGTTGGCTCATCCTACTTAATTCATAAATACTTGTTTTTCACGGTACAAATCAATGACTTATCACAACAAGGCAATTGCAGCCGTGACATCAGTCTTGATTGTCGCAATGATAATGACGACTCCACTTTCTGCATTTGCAGATAGTGTTCATTCTGCACCTAGAATAAAGTTGAAAGAGGGAACTAGCTCAAACTGGAGTGGATATGCATCAATTTCCAACATATCTTCACCTGCTAGTAACTATGTGAAAACAGTGCAAAGCAGCTGGACTGTTCCTACACTCACATGTGGCCCAAGTACAACATATTCCTCCACATGGGTTGGAATAGACGGGTATTCTGACAATTCTGTAGAGCAAATTGGCACAGAACAAGATTGTTCAAACGGGGCACAACAAAACTATGCTTGGTTTGAAATGTATCCACATCCATCCTTTAAGATCACTGGTATAACAGTACATGCTGGAGATGTGTTCAATGCAAAGGTTGCATATGTCGGAAATAGTAAATTCCAATTGTCAATAACTGATGCAACAACAGGCAAATCATATTCTAACACATTCAAAGCAAAAGCCCAACGTTCATCAGCAGAATGGGTAGTCGAAGCCCCATATTCAGGCGGAATATTACCACTTGCAAACTTTGGAACAATAAACTTCACCAATGCACAGTTTACCGACTCTTCAGGTAATGCAATTGCTATAGACGGTAAAGGTACAGGCACATATGATCAAATTACAATGCACGATCCAAACGGAGGCAATTCTACTCCATCTGCATTGACTGATTCTGGTGCATCATCCAGTTTTAGTGTGACGTATTCACCCTAAACCTTCTTTTTATTTATAATACAACTTTAAAAATTAAGTCTTAATAATATTTGAATCAAGTTTCAAAGAAGACTCTACTTTATCTAGAATAAATTGTAGAAATGCAGCTAATGGCTTTTTTATCCAATGTTTTGAATTCCATTCCACAATAAGATCATCGTAGAACTTCCATTCTGACTCGTCTTTTTTAAGATGTGTTATCATCATCGCTTCAAATTCTTTTGCATCCCAATCAACAGGACACATTTTATCATCCATCTGAATCAGTTTCCCATTCCTCATCTGAAATGGATATGATTTGCATACGCCTGGCTTGAATTCGTTCACTGTGCATCTGAAAACATCTTTTGATTCTACAAGAAACATGCATGCCCCATATTGTTGTTTCAAGGCAAGGTCTACTAGACCTTCTTTTACCTTTATACCAAGATCAAAATCTTTTGCACCATAAATCTCAAGGAAACTTTGAGGTTTTATCCCAAGATTTGTTACAAGCCTGTAAATATCGTGTGCATTAACAAATATGGTATATTCTTTGCAACAGTTCGTGTGACATGAAATGCATGGATATTCTGTAGTGTGGTTGCCTGAAACGCTCAAGTATTGTGGTTCTTTTCTACAGTTTTATTCGTATAGATTTGTGCGACTTTATTATTCCAAGTACAAATTGCAATATATCACAATGTGATGACTACAGTATGCGTAAAATCATGTATTTGATATCTGCAGCCATTGCAATCTTTGTAATTGCAATTGTTGGAGACATTGAATTTTACTATATGACAGGACAAGATGAGAAATCAAGTGTGGTAAAATCTTCTTCCCAGCATAATATTGAGAATCTAAATCTTGTAAATGACTGTATACAGTTTCAAAGCTTAGATAGCCTTACAAGATGCAAGACATCAATTTCTAACCTAAAGCAAGAGTGTAACGGGCAAGAATACTCCGGTGTAGAAATTTGCAAGGATCCTAGAATTGACCAGTTTCTAGGTACAGTAGACTTCAAGATAACAGCTGCCCAAAATCAAATTAATGAAGTTTCACATGACCTGAATAGTTCTATTTCTCACCTGGTAAACTTGTGTATCCAGTCAGACATTTCTTCATGTCAGTCAACAATGATGGAACTAAAACAAGAGTGCTCTACTAAAAAATTTGACGAAATCCAGGCATGTGCTGACCCTAGGATTGATAAAATAATTGCAAAAAATATCAACTATAGTACAATCAATTCAAATTATTTCCAAGACCAAGTCTTGTCATTTATTGATACATGTTCCAAGGCAAGTGGAAATGATTCCATTACAACATGTGCCACTACTGCAAGGCAGGTGATGAGCATGTGCCATTCTAGCCCTGCCTCGGCATGTAGTGATGACAGGTTGCAACAGATAGCAAACTTGGGCCTAAATTCTGCCATAATAACAGAGATAGATGAGCAGAACAGCAAGCTCCAGATTGTTTTAGACAAGTGTTATAGTAAAATGTTAAACCAAACAATATGCCTTGATTCACAAAATATAATCAATGATTCATGTAACAGTAATCTCAAGCCATATTTTCCAATATGTTACGACCCAAGAATCCAGAACATGACAAAATAGCATTTTATAGAAACAGACAAAAAGTTAAGTAACGTAAACAGGATGATAACATAGTGGAAAAGGGATTTGTACTAATCAATTGCGAACTAGGCGCAGAGGATTACATAATCGAAGAGCTCAAGACCATACCAGAGGTCAAAAACGCCCATGTTACATTTGGTGCCTATGATGTGATAGCAGAGATACAGGCAAAAAATTCTCAGGAATTTGATAGTATATTGTCTCAAAAGATTCGCTCATTGTCCCAGGTTATGAGCACCATGACCCTCAAGGCCACAACCTGAAAACAGTTTTTACTCAATTAATGTCGCCTTGGCAGTTTTATCCATTCAGAGTATGATAATTATACTGGTAAACTAGAGAGTGTTACTAGTTGGAAAAAATTGAATACGAGGGCACCGTTTGGGCAATAAATCATGGTCTGCCTCAACCATTGCTTGATCATTGCATAAAAAAACTGGTAGATTACGGAGTTAAAAAAGAAGACATTACAATTACAGATGCGCCATCCGATGTAAAAGTTGGAACTGTAGTAGTAGATGTATATCCATACCACATCGAGGTTGGACGGGTAAGAACAACAAGAAATGACTCTTACATAAGCGGCAGCATAATGATAATAGAGCTAAAAGCAGACGCAGAAGGAAAATACATAGACTAACAACTGGAGCACCATTTTCTGCTCATCATCTGGACACACTAGAATTCAAACGCATAAGTAACCAAACATTTTTCATTTATCAATAATTGAAACTAGAAAAAAAGGATGTCTTGTTTGTAATAGCAGTCTCTGCTGTTTATTGTTCCCTTGCTGCAGGCTTCTCACTTGTCAGCACAGTACTACCTGACAAGACTGTTTTGACAAACCCAATAGTGCATGGTGGCTTAAACTTGAAAGAGATCACTGGGCATTTTGCATGGGGCGTTGTTGCAGCCATAGTAACACTCAGAGTCAGATACATACTGTTAGGAGGATTTCTCGCAGTTTTGATAGACGCGGATCACCTGATTGGCCTTTTACATGTTGAAGGAATTCCAAGGATGGGCCACTCTATCACGTTTGCAATCGTTGCGGTGGTTGTTCTAATGGTGCTCTTTCGTAAAAATGACTATCGTCTAGGAGTCATAGTTGGAACAAGTATACTTACCCATATATCATACGACATATTTTCAACAGAATCTGGATTTCCAATCTTGACGCCTTTTGTAAACAAGATAATTGAATTTCCAAGAGAAGACTGGATAATATTTGAGATTGCAGCAATTGCAATAATTGGAATTGTCAGTGTTCTTGTCACAAAAAAAGAATCAATCTCAAGTACATTTGTTAGATAAGATTCAACTAGAAAGTTTGATAGGAAATCATCAAATTTGAAATATGCGTGTCACTATATACTAGTGTGGAATTCTGGTACAGCCGCGCATTTTATTTCAAAATGCAACAAAGACATGGTCTAGTGCATACTTATGAAATATAGAGAGCATGTTGACATTGTAAAAGCAATTTTAGAAACAACAAGATCAGGCGCATCAAAAACCCAGATAATGTACAGAGCGTTTTTATCATACACGCTGTTGGTAAATTATCTCCAGATACTACAAGACAAGGGACTGGTAAAATACAACAAGAAAACATTACGCTATAAATTGACCAAAAAAGGGGATCAGTTTATAGAATATTATAAAAAAATTGCAGAGCTTCTGGATATGGATAACAATGGGGTAGAGATTAGCCAGTTGTTTAGAACATAAGACCATTTTTGTGTCAAATAGATTTATTTCAGATTAATTATTGGTTTTGTTGTGAGACGAAAAAAGGCTCCAGGCAAAAGTCACACCATGCCAATTGCAATAGGTTCAGGAATAGCCATAGTCGTAATCGTGATACTTGTCAACTATTACCTTGACCAGACTACTCTTTCAGGTCAGAGGTTTGGAGACCAACTGGCACAAATTCAATCAGACCTAAAAAATGAAACCCAGAGTTTTGATCAAAATCTTACACAATACAAGAACGGCCAGATTTCAAAAGACCAGATGTTAAAGATAACTGATGCGCACATACTAGCAGTCAAAAACATACTTCCACGCTATGAAGACCTAAAAGCTCCAGAATTGTTCAGACCGTCGTTGCAGCTATTCAAACTATCAACTCAGACACAGATTCAAAGCGATGAAACCCTAAGAGAATGGATAGTGACAGGCAGCAATGCAACAAGTGCAAAGTCAGACCAGTTGCTGCAACAATCATTCCAGTATGAGATGAATGCCCTCCAATCTTACCAGACTGCCAAATCTAGTGGTTCACAGTAGACCTTTTTGATGTGCAAAATCTAAGATACTTCCAAGATTTCCAAGTATCTCTTTTTTTTCAAGTGGAACAGGAGATGGAAAAATTATTCCAAGTGTGATGCTTAACATGTCATGATCTGTGTGTGATATTAAAATTTTATGATGTTCAATTCCTTTTTCAGTAAGCATGTTCTTCCAGGCAAGTATTCTGTTGTGAACCTCACGGAGTTGTTGCTCAATATAATCAAGACTCATCTCCTTGTTTTCTTCGAATATTCCAAACTTGACAAGAGGTAACATCATGTATCCACCTTTTATCGGATCATGGTTTTTTATCATATCTTGTATGACTTGATGTGCCTTGTCCTCGGGTTGAATATCACCATATTCCGGGGCAAAATAACCAGCAAGTGTTTTGCGGTCATCGTAGATCTTGAAATATTCGTCTTCTAAATCAATTGTCCACATGATACTATGCAGTAATTTTTTCGGCTACCTGATTTATCTTCAGTGTTGCAAGACACTTGCCGCAAAAGTACTCTTTTCCAGTATTAAATATAGTAGGATTCTTACACTTTGGGCATTCCTTGTTTATTCGGTTTACTTCGATTGGCATGATGGACCTCTTGGGTTAACTCTTCAAAAATGCATGTGGTCAAATTTAGTTTGCAACTGCTCTAATTACAACAGATCCAAGACTGGAAATTACAAAAATCAAACATTATAAACAATGCAGGCAAAATCTAGTTCGTGATTCCAAGTACAACAAAGACATTCATCGATAGTCTAATTGATTACTATATCAGCGAGGCCGCTTCATACAAACAGCTTGCAATGACATATTCTGATGAGATAAAGGACGTAGATGCAAACGCATTTGGAATCATAGTTGGCTGTATCTATTCAGGATTTCTCCAGGCATACCAAAACCAAAAACAAAAACCAGCACTTGAGGACACACAAGAGTTTACCCAGATGATCAAAGCAAGGGCAGTCCAGATAAAACGCAGCATACTTGATGCCAAGGTATGACAATTTGAAAAAGGCGATTCTAGTCGTTGTTATCATTATTTTTATAGGCCTAGTCTTTCCAAACTCTGCGTTTGCCACAGGTTATTTTCTACAGATGCCAATTAGGGTTCAGCACAACCCAACAATTTGTGCCATAGAACCACAGCCAAATCCAAAATTTCCAACTATTGGAAAACAGCTTCTTGACGAAACAGAATATGCAGTAATTGACTGGAAGACAAAACTTAACCAAGGTTTAGGAAAACACCTAGTTTGGAACATCAATCTGGTCAGGGTTTCAATCTCAGAGAAGAATAATTTTGATTATACAAAATGTGACATAACAATAAACTACTATCCAGAGCCACAAAAAGATCCCAGTGGATTCATTGCAACGGGTGTAACAATTCCAAATTTTGAGACAGGTAAGACCAATATTGAAATTTACTATTCAGATGTCCAGCCAAACTGGGTCAAAAAAGAGTGGTTCCAAGACAGCCAGGAATACTATACCTATGTTGACATGCCATACTATACAGGACTCGTAGCAACAAGCACCCAGTTAGATTCTACTATACGACATGAAATTGGCCATTCATTTGGATTGGGACATTACATCGTACCAAATGACAGACTGCATAATATCATCAATGGGCTAGAAGATATGCCATCAATCATGATTGATACCGTAACAATTCTAGGTGTAACACATTACGACATCACATCACTTGACATTGCTCAGATCAAATCAATATACGGAGATGGTGGATTTGACAATCAAGCAGAACCAAAACGTCAGATGACTCACCAGTTAAACACAGACAAAAAAATATACCAACCAGGTGAGGACATCATACTAGACATAAACACAAGTGGGCTTGCGGAAAAATCATTTGCGGAAATTCTAGTGATCGATTCCAATAATACCATGATAGATAACTTTGGAGTTTCTGGATCAAATTCAACAATATTGTCAAGTGACAAGTATCAAAAAAATGGAAAATATACTGCGGAGCTAATCAATCCAACAACAGGAGATTTTGATTTTACAAGTTTTATCGTAGAGCCCCCAAGTGTGAAACCAGACAACTCGAGTCAAAAAATCAATACCGTATTACAGATTCCAACATGGATGAAAAATAACGCAAAATGGTGGTCCCAGGGTACAATTTCAGATGATGAATTTACTAGCGGACTACAGTTTTTGATAAATCAGGGCACAGTAAAGATTCCATCCAGTCAACCAAGTAGCACTCACTCTGGCAAGATTCCAGATTGGGTGAAAACAGATGCGTGGTTATGGTCATCAGGTGAGATGTCAGACAAGGAGTTTGTCAGTGGACTCCAATATCTGGCAGACAATAGAATCAACCAGCCTTGAGATAGAAAACAAGACAAGGTTTGTGAAAAGTTAAATTGCAACATTTTCAACTGTATTTCAATGTCAGAGTTAATACACTATCAGATTCAACAGCTAGTTGACAACGGCCAAACAGTCCAGTTGACACTGACAGAAGATGTCCAGACAGAGCCAGTCTCACAAAAACAGCTCATGCTTGAGGCAATAAACAAGAAACTAGACCCAGAACTACGAGACCAAATTGCTCCATTCATAGAGGCAATACTTCAGGCCCAACCAACAATTGCAATCAAGAGCTATGCTCAAACATCAATTACAATTACCATGCCAAAACGCAGATACGAGAGAATGGGCAGTCCTGTAGTAGGTCAGAGACTGGAAATAAACATAAAAAAGATCTAGACCAGTTTTTCGATTTCAGGTACAGTCTCAAGAGGTAGCGAGCATGTAAAATCTCTGCATACATAGACTTTGGTTTTAGTAGCATCAAAATCTTTTCCTGCAAAGAACTGGAAACCCTTTAGAGATTCGAGATCCTCTTTTTTTGAAATTATGACAAGTATTGCCTCTGGAATGAATTTTTTCAAGAGATAATTTTTCACGTCAGTGTTTATTGGATTTATCATTGTAATCTCCACTGGTTTTTGTAAGTATGCATAAATTGCATTTAGTAGTTGTCCAAACCCAAACGGATTTTCTGCAGCCATGACTGCAAGTGATTCCATCACTTTGACTGATACATCAAGATATTTTTTTTCTTGTGTGAGGTGATATAATCTCAGCATGACTCCTGCTGCAACAGAGTTTCCAGATGGCAAGGACAAGTCATAGATGTTCTTTGTCCTTATGATCAATTTTTCATGGTTGTCAGCAGTAAAGAAAAAGTTCTTTTGGTTTTCATCCCAGAAATGATCAAGCAGGTAATTTGCATAGTACACTGCAAGATCTAGGTATTTTTTAGATGGCTCGACCTCAAAATAATCAAGCAGTGCATTTACAAAATATGCATAATCATCAAGATATGCCCTAAGCTTTGATTGACCATCCTTGTAAGTATGAAGCAGTTCACCATCTTTTGTCAGTCTGGATTCAATAAATTCAATACATTTTTTGGCAGACTGGACAAAATCTTGTTCCCCAGTAACACGGTACCCCTTGACAAATGCAGTAATCATGAGGGAATTCCAGCTTGTCATTATCTTGTCATCACGTCCTGGCGGTATTCGTTTTGATCTTATTGCATAGAGTTTTTCTCGTGATTGCTTGAGAATTTGTCGTATTTCAGATTCACTTTTTCCAAAGTGAAATGCTATTGAAGACAAATTCATGCTGTTATACAAAATCGTATGACCCTCAAAGTTTCCACCATCTGTGACGTCATAATACAGACAGAATATGTCAGAATCTTTTCCCAGTATCTCTTGAATCTCTTTTTTCTTCCAGACATAGAATTTTCCTTCTTCTCCTTCCGAGTCTGCATCTTGTGCAGAATAAAATCCGCCCTCAGGAGATGTCATGTGTCCAAGAACATATCGTAATGTGTCATGTATCACCTCAAGATATCGTGGATCTTTTGAAAGCTGGTATGCCTCGGCATATACTGGCGGTAGTAGTGAATTGTCATAGAGCATTTTTTCAAAATGCGGCACAAGCCATCTAGAATCAGTAGAATACCTATGAAATCCACCACCGAGTTGATCATACATTCCTCCATTTGCCATCTTGCTTAAAGTCTTGAAAACAAACTCTTGAAATTTTGCAATACCAGACAATTTAGAATATCGTAGCATAAATGACAAGTTTGACGCGTTTGGAAACTTTGGGGCTTGACCAAATCCCCCGTTAGTATTGTCTGCAATTGACAAGAGATTTACTGCTGCCTCATCAAGGATTGACCTTTCAAGTTTGGAATCAAGTGCAACAGATTCTGTTTTTTGTAAAGTGTTGACAAAATTTTCTGCGGCTTGTTCTACATTGCCAGGTTTTTCTTTCCAGGCTTGAGCAAGCTGTAACACCAGGCTTCCAAATCCAGGCCTTCCATAACCGTCAAGAGGTGGAAAATATGTACCAACATAAAATGGTCTTTGATCAGGAGTCAAAAATACGCTGAGTGGCCAACCCCCACTGCCAGTAGTCAACTGACAGACCTTTTGATAGATATCATCGATATCAGGTCTTTCTTCTCTGTCTACTTTGATGTTAACAAAATTCTCATTCATTGCCTTGGCAATCTCTTCGTTTTCAAAGGATTCATGAGCCATAACATGACACCAGTGACATGCACTATACCCAACGCTAAGAAAGATGGGCTTGTTTTCTTGTCTTGCTTTTTCTAGTGCTTCTTCCCCCCATGCATACCACTGGACCGGATTTTCGGCATGTTGTAAAAGATACGGACTGGATTCTTTTATCAGGCTGTTTGGCAATACAATATCATACAAGAAAATTACAGTATTTGTATTGATCTCTTTAACAGAAAGAATAATGTTACATGGTTTTTGGATAAGACTTACACAATGAAATTTACTCCAGTTTTTCTGATTTTGGCAATTTCTATGCTAGGTATCACGATATCCACAGAACATGCATTTGCCCAACAAGGTAATGTATGCAAGCCGCATACCATTTGTGCTAGCCCAGGAGACATGCTAAAGTATAGTATCACATTAAGAAACACCAACAGTTCTCAGACCTATATTTTTGGAGACATGGTTAATGCAAGCAACATCAATGTATTACAAAGCCAAGCAGATGCAAATAAAGTTCAAAACACTACATTGATTCTAAATCTAGAAACAGGTTTTGCACACAGTGCTCAGGATACAAGCAAAGTAAGACCATTTCTTGAAGTTTTAGCATCACCAGTTGCATACAACAAGTCAGATACCGCAATCACACCAATAATTACAGAGTTTAATGGTTTCAAGAGAACTAGCATTGCTGCATTCTATTCTAGTGAAAATAGCACGTCAAAGATTGTATACGATATTCAAACAGGCATTTTGCTAGAGGAACATTCTTCACAAATTATAACAATTGGTGGAAATCCAGTGATTGTTGATTTCTCAGACAAGTTGACAAGTACTAACATGATAAATTCAGATTCTGATGGAATCAAAAGCAGTAATGTTTCAATACCAAAATGGATCAAAACCACTGCAAAAAGCTGGTCTAATGGAGATCTACAGGATTCCGAATTTACCAATGCAATCCAGTATTTGATATCAAAGGGAGTAATGCAGATTCCGCATGGTGTATCAGTATCTAGTTCCACTCAAAAAATTCCAACATGGTTGAAAACCAGCACCGGAATGTGGGCAGATGGTCAAACCACTGATGATGAGTTTGTACAAAGTATCCAATGGCTCATCTCAAAAGGCATAGTCCAAGTAGGAAACTAGAGTTAAATAAAACTAGAAAATGGTTCAAACATGAATTGTAAGAGATGCCACCATACAAGTGATGCACATATACCATCCCAAGAATCTAAATCACTGGTAAAATTTGGCAAGTGTCTTGTAAGGACTTGTACTTGTACACAATTTTTAGAGCCTATTGAAGAAATTGACGATGAGTTGCTTTAGGTTTTATTTAGAAGTCGAATTTACTGCAAGATTTTCTGAGAGAGATACTGTTTTTGTGTGGTTAGAAGAGGTATTGTTGGATACGGTTGCTGTATGATTTGATGAACTAGTTGTAGTCACATTTGCGACCATTGATAGACTATCTCCAGTACCTGCAGCCAAGCCAGGTGTTGTACTTGATGAATTTGTTTGTTTGATACTAGTACTGTTGGTTATTGTTACAGTAGCAGTTGTAGTGATTGTCGCATTTTGCTTAATAGCTGTCTTGGTAGCATTAACTGGTACCACAGGAGCTGGTGGGGGCGGAGTCATTTTTTGTGGCATTGATTTTATCTGATTAATGTTTTCAGATACCAATGTAGGATCATAGCTTGAACCAAGTATCTGTTTCAAGTTGTCGTCAAATGACGAAGTAAAAGTCAGTATTTGTACTTGTGTATCTACATTTGCAGAACTGTATCGTGCAGAGTCATTTATTGCCACACCAAGTGATGAATCAAGTGTTTGTGGAGAAAGTCTTGCACCTACTGGCATTACAGTATTGAAAGAGACTACGTCATATCCAGACGTAGGAGTCATTGCATACACTTCTGTAAGAGAAATTGAATTCGTATTGTTTTTAATAGAATTATCAAAGATTAGGACTTGGCCTTTGTCATTTATATAATTTGGAGTATATTCTGCTTTTAGTTTTATAGCATCTTCAAGATTACTTGATGAATCCAAGAGTTTGAGCTTGGCACCAATTGGTTGAGTATAGTCAAAGAAGATTATGTTGTAACCATGCTTTGGCGTCATGGAGTCAATTTCTTGTTTTGCCATAATATCTCCTGAAAAATGATAATTGCCGCCTATTGCCAAGACTAGCAAGCCTATTAGAACTAGCGATACTGAAATTACAATCAACGAATAGCCGACTTTTCTATAATTATGAGGATTCTTGTCTTTTAGAACAGGTTTTGAGCTGTCCGACGGCGTTGTAGGATGAGACATTTGTTTCCCAACAATTGGGGGCTGAATTTAATCTTTTATTGCAACGATACAAGACACCCGAATACTGGGTCAAGGTCTGTTTTTTGCTTGGTCCATTTTGAAGATCTGCGCCATCATCAGATCTAGCGCTTTTTTCAGATGTTCAAACTCGTCAACAAAGTGTTTTTGATTTTCTGCAAGTACTTTTAGGACACCCATCAGTGATTTTTCTTCTTTGTCAGTTGATGATGCCTCTAACGCACTTATCCTCGATATCAAAATGTCTAGTTCTTTTTTGAGATCCTCACCGTGAGACTTTTTGTCCATAGATTTGATTTTGCGTGACATGTTATATGAACATATAAAATCAAGTTATGCAAAAGAACACATCATGATTGAAGAAAAACTAGGGTCACTAGGTATCACACTTCCTACACCACCCAAGCCTGCAGGTTCATACATTCCGGTTGTTAGAACAGGTAACTTGGTCTTTGTATCAGGACAGATTCCAATGAAGGATGGTCAGATACAATTCAAAGGTCAAGTGCCAACAAGCATATCGGTTGAAGATGCCCAAAAGGCTGCCAAGCTGTGCATAACAAACGTTTTGGCCCAGTTAAAAGCAGAACTTGGCACACTGGATAAAATATCAAAGATTGTTAGAGTTTCAGGGTTTGTCAATAGCTCTCCAGAATTTTATGAGCATCCAAAGATAATCAATGCCGCATCTGACTTGCTTTTTGAGATCTTTGGAGAAAAGGGAAAACATACACGAATTGCACTAGGAGTTTCAAGCCTACCTCTGAATTCTGCCGTAGAAATCGATTTGATTGCAGAGACTATTTGAGTTTTGAATTAAATTTTTTCAAGAACATGACCATCTTTGCTTTTGGTATGACTGCACCGCATGCCTTGTCATGTCCTCCACCAGAGCCACCAAGCTCTGTTGCCAATTGGTTTACAATTCTGCCAAGATGTACCTTACAAGATTTTGCTCCTCTGACTGATACGGCATAGATTCCTTGTTCTTCTCTCAGTTTGTATGAAACCCCTACTTCTTTTCCAGACAATCCTAGAACAAAGTTTACTGCCATGCTTGCACCAGAATCTGTGACTTCCATGTAAGAGAGATTTTTCATCTTCTTCATGTTATCTTTGACTTTTTGTATCACACCAGAGATTCGTTCTGCCTGAATTCTTGCAAACTCAAATGTGTTGTTAATCTGATGTGGGTATTTTGATTCACTTAGCTCATCGACCAGATATAACAAAAATTCGGGATCTTTTTGATGGCTGGTAATTGTAAATGTAAGAACTGTTGCCTCCAAAAGCACAAACTGTCTATCAAATCTTTGTAATTGTGCAGCACCAATTGGCCTGTCTTCCATATAATCAGTCACTGCGGCACATGCTGCAAGAAAAGAACCATAATCAGACAGCTTTGATTTGAACGCATTATACACCTGTACTGTTGTGCATTCGTTAGCAGTATGAATCAGTTTTACCTTTAATGCTTTGATCTTCTTTTTTATGGAATCCTCGATATCATGATGGTCAATGTAAGTAATGGAAACTTTGTTTTTTCGTAATGCCTTGAGCAGGTCTACGAATTGGTCCTGATTTGATTTACTTAGTCCAAGATCACAGATGTATAGTGTCTTTAGTTTTTCATCGTTTTTTAGTGCCTCTAATTCATTCATCAGTCCAGGATAGTCAACCAGTTTTGTCTCTCCGCCAAACGCTTTTCTTATCAGTGATGCAGAGCTAATTCCATCAGCATCTTCTTTATGTGAAACACAGACAACTCTAGTTCTTGCCATGGATTATTGACGGGATTGATGACCCTCATTTAAACTAAAAAACAGGCTTGGCTTTCTTCAAGCTCATGTATGTTTTAAATTCTGCAACCAAGGTTTGATGCCCCTTGACATCCTGCAGCACTACACAGTACATGTCATAAAACGAGATTCCAAGTAGCCTAGATTCCCTATCAAGATCAGAAATCTCTTGCAAGACTCTAGGGTCTTTTGTCTCTACTACAAAATTGTCCACCATACGGACAAATTCGTCATCCCATTGGCTCATTGTTACTAAAAATCATGATAAATTTCGCTATAATTGCCAAAGTTGTTAGATTAGACCAACTGCTTAATTTTTTATTTCTAGATTAGTAATAATTGAATAACTATGTAAAAGTAATGTAGTTGTGTATTAGATTATGAGATTTTTTAGATTAAAGGGCGAGCTGGAGGAGATACTAGACTATATGAACCCATTTTGACATTCCAAATATCAGTCATATTTAAGATTGATTTACGATAGAGATTTTTGAATTTAAAGTTTAGGTTGAAATTTTGATTATAAAGATTCAGATCTCGGGGTGAGCGTTAGTTTGGCTTCGGCATATGAAAAACATAACAAAACATAAATTCATTATAACTAACAAATATCAGTTGCAGGTCTTCATAAGCTATCCCTTTGTAGAGGCATCTTTAATGAAAGTATTAAAAACTTTACTTGAAAAAAATGGGATTACGAGTTATGCCGCTGAAGAATATGTAAATTTAGGAGAACAACTTTCAAAAAAAATACAAACTGCAATCAGAAGTTCAGATATGCTAATAGCAATAATAACTAAAGACAAATTTTCCACTGCAGTCAATCAGGAAATTGGATTTGCAATAAGCGCAGGCATTCCAGTCATACCACTAGTAGAAGAAGGTGCTACTGTAGGATTCATGCTTGAAGACATTGAACAAATGCGATTTAACCGAAATAATACAGAGCATGCATGTGAGGAAATTGTTAGATACATCAATACTTCAGATTCAGGTAAAAAGATATATCCTAAAAATATAACGATGTATGTGAACGAAAATAATAAAAATCCAACTACTCCTCTAATACTTTTTATCAGTTATTCTGTGCGTGATGAGGTTAACATTCAGCAACTTGCGTCAGAATTACGCAAGCAGGAGATTCCAGTATATGCATATCCTTTTGATTTAGAAGGATCTGCACAAATTCATGATGGAATTAGTGCAGAAGGAGCAAAAAAATCACTTGCAGTTGCATTATCACAAAGCTCAATCACTAGTACATGGGTAAATTCTCAAATCAAACAAGATGTATTGGATCATTTTGAAAATGATCTAAATGAAATTTATCTTCTAAAAATTGGAGACATATCAGATCACATCATACGCTCTTTAAAATATCCAAAAAATTGTAAAATAGTTGATCTTTCAGGAGGAAATTTTTCCAAGGCTGTTTCATTTCTATTTGATGAACTTAGTCAAACAAATTATAAAAAAAATCAATTGACTAGTAACAAATCTCATCATTACAAAATGGTCGGCATCTTCGAACCGGCACGACCCGCAACTGAACTGTTTTCACAATTAGATGCTCAAATAAAAAATGGAAGTATTGATCAAAAATATTTGTACTGGGACGTGAGATCTGCAGTACGTTGGGAAAAAATTGCTGAGACTTCAGGATACATGACAGCGCAAACCTCAACCAACCTACTAGCCATCAGAAGTCATGACATCATACAAACTATCATAAATGATTCAAAATCTAAACGATTCTCATTTATCAACTTGGGAGTCGGTACAGGAGTAAAAGACCATCAGATATTATCGAATTTATTATTAAGAGATTGTGAAGTAAGTTATTTTGCTGTTGATGAAAGCTTCCCTATGATTCAGCTAACTATTAATCATCTCAGGGAACTCATATCTGCAAAACCGGATTTTCTTAGAATCTATTACATAGTAGACGATATGATGAATCTTGGTAACTATACTCAATTCATAAAAGAGGGTGAAGAAAAAGAATCTACTAGAATAATCGCACTATTAGGAAGTGCAATAGGCAATTTCAGAGAATCAAAAATATTAGAAATTGTGAAAGACCTAATGACTGAAAACGATTACTTGATTTTAGGAACTGAATATATAGCAGATAGAGAAAACGATGAATTAATTCGTAATTATTCTGATAAAAGCACTAAAGAGTTTATGTCGGGTCCAATTAGAGACATGACTGGATCAGAGATACCGGAAAGCTCTTTTGATTTTAGTGTATTATTTGAAAAATCAGAGTATACTGACGTAGCAGGATCAAAAACCATAGTTGGGAGTGTTACTCATAACAATAAGCCAATACAATTGTTTTCGTCTAATAAATATGATAAAAAATCCTTGGAACAATATCTGGAGGATGAGATGGGTTTTAAAATATTAAAATCATATGTAACTTCTGAGATTATACCACGTTATGGAAAATACATACTAAAATTATCGAGGTGATATTTTGTCATCAATCAAAGATCTAACAAAAAACATTGATGAAGTAGATAAATTGAGAGAAAACTATTCAAAAATATATTTTGGCAGAAAACTAGACCGCAAAGAAATAGCAAACGCTAGACAGATCATACTGAGCATTCACAATATTATAAACATAATTCTGAAGAATTGGATTGATTATGCTAATTCCGTACCCCATGATGATGAAATAATTAACAAGATGAATAAACGGTTTATGAAAATAAAAGATATCTCACTTCAAATTAGTACTCTCATTCATATAGCTAATGAGGGTTCTAGAATAATGTCAAAGTTTGAACTTGCAAATAGCCAAGTTGCACATTATCAACGTCAGTGTAGTGATCAATCACAAGGAAATGTAATATTGAAAGAGGAAGCTGACAATTTCCACATCTCCATTTCATTTGCAATAAATAGATTACGTAATGATTTAAAATCCAAAAATGCAAGGATCAATCTTTTGACGCTTTTTTCACAAACAATACTAACAAATCGAATAAACAGTTATACTCTAATTCTTATCATTCTCACTATAATCGTAATCATATTGACTGGATTGTCATTATATCAAAGTAATTTAGCTGCACTCACATATCATAAGTAATATAAATTGATATTGAAATATTTTCATAAGGATAAATCCCACTCTTGGAATTATTGTAGGATATATTTTACATTCCCTTTATTTAGAAAATTCCAAAATTATGTCTAATGTATTTCTCAATTAATTTATTTCACTTTTGGAGTTGCGACACCAAAAATTCTGAAATCTTGTAGATTTGATTCTTTTAATTTACCATTTTCAAGATTTTGAGTATAGAATCCAAGGTGAATAAAACCATTTTTGGACAGGATTTGCTTCATTTCATTAATGGAATAAGTCCTAAAAACATGTGGTTCAGTGAACGTGTCATAAAGATCACCATTTTTCGTATCAAATACATAAAAATTATAAAATTTAGTAAGCCAGTATTTTTTTCTATTATATTTACTGGTATTGAATTTAATTATCAGTTTATGTGTATTTGGATCTTCTCTAGATTCAAATTTTCCACCAGCGAAAATCTTTTGGTCAGATTTTATCTTAGGATGTTGCCAAAATTCATAAAGTAATAATCCGCCTTTAGATAATGATTTTTTTACAGAGACAAAAAAATTTTCTAAATCCGAGTTTTGTAGGAGATAGCAATATCCAGCTCCTGGAACAATTATGGCATCAAATTTTTCTTTAAGTTTAATTTTGCGCATATCCATGGTGAGAAATTTGATATTAGATTTTGATTTTTGAAAGATCTTACGTTGTGCATATTGGATCATATGTTTAGATAAATCTATTCCAGTGACATCGTAGCCTCTTTCAGACATTATAATACTGTGAGATCCGGTACCACATCCAACGTCAAGAATTTTTATAATTGATCTATTATGTTGTAGGAAGATCTTTTCCATGATAGTACAATTTTCTTCATATGGAAATGTACCATACATCAAATCATAGTAAATAGGTAATTTCTTATACGGATTTATAATATTTTTATGCACATACAATTCTAACTCTAGGCAAATAAAAAATATTGTATTTTGATAAATAATTACTAGGACATAGATAAGTTAATGATACATAATTTTTCTTCAATGTTTTCATCATACCATATTTCAACTTCATTCTGATTTGGTTTTATTACTACATAGTGTTTGTTCATCTGACCACTTTCAATTCGTATAGTAATTGTTTTACCTATTTTTGAAACAGTATATGGCCCAAAATCAAGATGTCCACTTATGCCAATCTTTGGCTGCACTTTCTCAATTACTTTTATCATGACATTAGGACCAATACCAGAATTGAACTTTTTACCATATTCTGGAACTATCGGACTTTCATGCGTACATAATATATCAAGACTTTTGAAATTAGATGCAATTCTTAGGAAATCTTCAGAGGTAGATCGTGGAACATTACGTCTTGGAGTTCCCTTGTCAGATATTATTCCATTGATGAATCCAAATTTTATTCCTTCAATACTTCGTATCTCACCATCATGAGTAAGTATTTTGGAACCGTCTTTATTTTTTATAGATTCTATTAAATTCACATTATCATGATTTCCGAAAATTGCATGAGTTGTAACGTTTTCTGTAAGTGAATTCCAATCTTTTCGTGTCCATGCAGAACCCCAATCTCCTAGCCCTACAAGTGCAGTCGGCTTTGTTTTATCAACAATAGATAACAACCAGTCTAAAGCACCACCTTGATAGACACCATGAAACGATCCTTTTTCGTAATGAAGATCACTTATTATTAGAATACTCATGATGTTTCTTTATTTTTATCAATGTAAAGTTTTTTGTGAATATAGATTAGATTATTTTAGGAAAAATACTAGTAATTTTAGATTCATCTTGTTCTGCTATAAAATATACAAGATGTCTCAAGATGAACTTTTATCTACCTATGAAAAAACTTCAATTTATGTTAACCTAAAATGAACAAGAAAACTATGGAAATTCTGGCATGTCCTTACGATAAGCATTTTCCACTTGAGCTCATTGTCCTTTCGTCAAAAGATGAAGTCGTAACAGAAGGTGTGATATTTTGTCCAAAATGCTCTGGGTGGTATTCCATAATAGATGAAATTATCAAGATGTTACCTGATGAGTGTCGAGACAAAAATCAAGACATTGAGTTCTTGAAAAAACATAAAAATAATCTTCCTGACAAAATTGTGAATAAAGGGTTGCCGTGGCATTTGTGAACAAAATAGTTGCTTTTACTTGGCGTTAAGAAATATGATCCTTGTTTTCGAAGTCATAACTGCTGCAGGCGATGGTTTTATGCGTCTAACTTCATACTCTGACTTTTCATCAAAAAAAGATATTTCAATCTTATCGCCTATCATTATTGGATGTCCCTTAAGATCATCTTGTGCATAGTCATATTGTTCAGAGTTAGGGGTGATTTTTTTCGATGAGAATACTTTCACGGATTCAGCGTTGTTTAATGTAACTCGTTTTACTAGAACATGCTGTCCAATACGAATTTTGGCATTATGCCTAACCAGTCTATCTATCCTTATGATTCCTTTTCCTTCATCGGAAGGTTCTAGTGGTAAACACTCGGCTACAGTTCTTCTTTTTCCCTTGATTTCTATAACACCTCCCGTAGAATTTCCAATTGAATCCATGGAATCATAATCAATACGTGCCGTTCCTCTTCCAACATCACGAGTATAAGCCTCAAGTACCTTAAGAGAAAGTGTGTTATGAGCCATGTTTTCATTTCCTCAATATATCAAGACCTTTTCATATCAAGGGATTTAAGGTTGGAGTACGTTAGCAGAGCACAAGGAGAAATTTGAATCAAGATGAGGTTACTCACGCGTGAGGATGGCAGAGTAGAAAGAGTATGTGAGCATGACATTGGACATACAATAGATGCACCTGAACAGCTCAAGAAGAGTTGGAGAGAATATTGGAATTGGCACACCTCATCTGTACTTATACCATGGAAATTTGACACAGATGCGCATGGTACAAGCATATTTTCAGAATAAGACGCAAAATTCCGACATTGATCTAAACAATCTATTGATATGGCACAAACAGAGTTACACACTCAAAAAAGGTCATCCATAAAACAAGAGAAACAAGCAAGAACAAGAAAAAAACATGAAATAACAGACAACAAACAAGAGATACCATATGAGAACAAGAAAAACAACCCTGTAACACTTTATGAGGCAAAAAAACAGATATTTTCCTTGATTCAACAAGGGTTGAACTACCGAAAGATAAGCCAGGTTTCATTTCTAATTGAAGGTCTAGGAATGAAACGATTTTCAATATCTGAAATTTCTAAGATTAAGAGTGAATTTGTAGGCGGCAACCGTAATGAGACAAGTAATTCAGAGAATTCAAAGGAAGACAAATCAGAAATATTTCGATTAATCAAAAATGGAATCAAACTTGAAGATATAGTAATTTCGACTAGAAAAGAACCAAAGTTTGTCGAGGAAACATTTGAGGAATACATGAATTTGAAAAAATTGTCACCCTCATTAGTTGAAGAAATAATGAAAATTTTGAACCAAAGAGGAATAAAAATAAACGATACTGAAATGTTGCTACCATTTATTACAAAAATGGTTGATGCTTACAAACTTCTCAACATCTTGCAATACCAATGCTGTGTCTGTAAAAAGCCCATGTCACTATCACCTTCTGGAAATAACAAGGGTTACGTACAAGATTTAGCCGATGCAATCGGTTATCTGTCAAAAACTCATGGTCATCCAGAGTGCTAACATAATTACTCAAGAAATTCTATAGTATTAGCTGCTCAAATCGTCCAAATTATGCATTATCATAAATTTGAATTAACAAAACATGTGACTGTACAAATAGTTTTATGTTTCACTACGCTTAATTTTCTATCGAGATACAGAGTTTTCATTGTTTAATTTTTAAAATAAATCAATTGATCATTCAATCAATCCAGATACAATTTCGGTCATATTATCTCGAACAGCTTTTCTAAATGCAGTAGCAGCTAATCGTAACATTGCACGAGGGTTACCTTCACTCTGCTTCCAGATGTATTCGATTGATTCATCTGTAAAAATGGGTTCTTTTTTTGATGCCGGATTTGATTTGAATTCATTTGTTTCTAATCTGTATAATAAGAAAGATTTAGAATCAGGTAAAGTGAGAGATTCCATATTGATGACATATTTATTCTCCATTTTACCGATGCGATCCTTTAACTCTGCTTGATACCATCTCCAATATGTTCTTCTAAACGTCACAAAAAAACCGATACCGGATACTCTTGTTAATGATGCTAATTGCAATATTGCTTGTGGTGTACCCATTTTTCTTCTATCTCGTTCATACTGAGGATGTTCTTCTTCATCTTGAAGTGGCTGTAATGAATTTTCAAATTCATCAATTAAGATGAATATGTTCTTATATCCTCTGGTAGAAAGTTGTATTTCAATTTCTCTTAATATTTTCATTAAGTCTTGAACCAATCGTGGTGTTCCAGAATCTTTAATGATGTGAGAAACCATGATCAATAATTCCTCTTCGCCTTTAATCTTCAACACTTTATTCAGATCATCTATGATTTGTGGATAAAGATCTACTATATCCCTATTAGACTTACATCTGATTTTAAGTGCGATTGATTTGCCAAAATTTCCATTATTGATCTTATTTGCATGATAATTCAAAAAATGAGATTTTCCCACTCCTTGATTACCAACAATCAACATAAAATTTGCATCTGATCCAGCCGTAACTCCTTTGATGAATTCCTCGGATATTCTTTGTGGATCTATTTGGTCTATTATTATTTCTGGACGATCTAATGGAACTGAAAGTGAAAAAGGATTTAATTTAAAACCATATTTTGTATAAGGGTTTTTTTCGGATGGTAATGAATACAATTCTTCTTCAAAATTACGAAGCTCCTTACCTTTTTCTTTGAGGTTTTCTACGGTATTTTCAAGTCTTTTCTCAATAAATGATAAACTTTCAATCGGATACAATACTTTTCTTGCAAGCATATCAAAATGTGCAGAGATGGATTCATCATGGACAGATAGAAGCTGTATGTTTGTCTCGATATCATTTTTTATTCTAGTGAGTATGTCTTCAAAGATTAGTCTATAATCATGAGGATAAAGCTCTTCCCGTTTTGATATATCTTCTATTTCATACATTAACTTTCTACTCATTTGTTTTGCTTGTTCATGTTTTCCTTCAAGTTCCGCAAGTTTACTTTTTAGCTGACTCCACATCAAATCTTGATCTTGAAGAAAATGTTCTAATTCCCGTATTGGTTCTCTTGTTGTGGATATTACATGAAAATTTAATTTAAAATATCTGTATTCATCAAACTTTGATTTGATGTGATCTGACTCTACTACAGAAGTAGTGATTACTACGCACATGTTACATCGTACGGTTTCTAGTATTGCCGACGTCATTCGAAAAGCGTCTGTGATTTCATCAATTTCATTAACAATAATTATTCCAATTCGTATGCCTGAATTTGGTGATTCTGCGATAAAACTTGGTAAATGTGGTTCCTCATCTTCTCGAATGACATCTCTTATGGACATTCTTCTTGGATAATCATTATTCACACGATATCTACTACGTAACACCTCTCTATCTCCTATTAATTTGGAAATTTTATCCTCTGTTTCTACTTTGTATCCAATTCTTTCTAATGCACTTGGAATTTCTTTTTTTATGTTTGAAAGAATTTTGTTGGAACCAATTGTGTGAGTATATAGTTTCTCCATAAAAGTAGTGTAATTCTTAACTAGTTTATCAGAGTCTTTTTTAATTGAAGATAGCTTAGTTAACTTTGGTTCATAATTGCCATCCGCATTTTTTGTAACTAACCCTTTTGCTTCTAATGAGTCTAATGCTCCGTAGACTTTTGATCGTGGAATATGTGCTGCCTCGGAAATGGTTGAAGGATGTTCTTTACCATAAATCACCATGATGAGCGATACTGTTTCATAAGTGGTTAAATGCAGTTGTGTTTTCATTATTTCTATTTGATCCTTTTCAGGAAGACTCATACGATGAAGTAGTACTATGTAGTTATATAAGATGATCTGATTTTGAATATTTAGGCACAAATTTAGTACTTTCAAGTGGTACTTTTTAGTAATTAATAAATAGTACTATAAAGTACTACTGTTAGGTAACAAGATGAGTATAGAAGAGTATTCGGACGTGGAATTAATGGAGTATAAAATCCACGAAGAGGATGAAACTGAGTGGGAGAAAGCTTACATAAAATACTATACCAAGATGTCCAATAAAAAACAAAATCAAAGAGACATAGTGAGTATTTTGAATTCAGATATTACATCCTGAGAAGATGATCAGAACTAAGATTTGATTAAAAATAGATGTCTAATTCCAGATTTCATCAATATGAACCAGTAAATAAATTTGAAATCACAAGTATGAATAACATTGGATGCTACCTCATCAATACATTTCAAAAGGACATTTGCTAGGTAGTAGTATTGTCAGTAATACCAGATAAAACTAGTCCAGTTTATCGAATTCCTTTGCAATCTCTTCAAAAATAGGAAATCCCCGGAGATATTTTTTGTCGAGGCTGATCGTTACAGTAGCAGGCTTGTTCGGATCCCGATTATGTTTTTCCTTTAGTTTTCGGATTGCTTCTGCTTTTTCTAAAGGATCTTTTAATGATATGATATGCGAAAATTCTAAAACTGTAACCATTGTTTCCTTGAAATCATCCATTTCTGATTCCAATTCATCCGCAGTTTTGACATCTGTTTTCAACTTGGCATTCTCAACGCGTAATCTATTTTCATCAGATATGGTAAGTTCCAATATGCCCTTTTTGAATTCCTTAAAGAGTTCGTCCTTTGTAGGTACAAAATATACTCCATCAAGACCATTCTTGTGACCTAGCAGCTTTTCCACCGCACTTGGATTAATTTCGGGCATAAGTTTGAGAATTGTATTGTAACGCTTTCTAAAACCATGATTGAGTTGTATGGAATACCTCCTACCAGTTTTTTGTCTGACTAGTCCTGCATTTACAACAACACGCTTTACCAATTCTACACAAGATGAATACGATATGTGTTTTGCTTTAGCAGATCCGATACTATATTTTGTCCTAAAAAGCGGCGAATTATCGTTGAGTATTTCACCATCAGAACGGCGTTCATCCAAATATTGATCTAATGATTCACTTGCCTCAGGAGTAAGAAACACTAGGTATTCTTCTTTGAAACCTTCATAGATTTTCACACATTTACAATTTCCAGGCATTGTAGATACATGTCCATATTTTAATTCACAAATTACACCGATTCGGACTCCTGTAGACGAAAGAAAATGTATCACAGCGCGGCTTCTCTTTTCACTTGTAAAAGTAAGCATTTTTTGAATATCTTGTGTAGGCCATGCCCCCTTACCAGAAGTTTTTAGGGTTTCAGGACACATCTTGTACAACTTTTTAAAATTCAGAGTTCGGTCGTTCATGGATAAGAAGAGCGCAACCGGTGCAAATTTGGTCTTGATCGAGTTTGGAGACACTTTCTCCTTTAGATAGAACAAGTAATCTTCAAGAAGAACTTGTAGATCATTATCCTTCAAATCAAGGAGATCCTCTGGCTTCTTAGTTGCAAAAGATAGAAATTGATTAAGACTGGATGTGTAAGTACGCTTTGTTACTGGTGATTTTATCGCATTATCAAAGAGCGTTAGGCATCGCGGCATTTGTATCTCATTTTGGCTATAGTTTTTCGATCTAATAAACAAGTTTTCCATACACAGTAATAATTTAATACATATTTTTTCCATTGTATCCCGTGCAGACAAAGAATATCGGTCTTCGAAACATCGAGGTTGCAGATACCAAGATTTCTGCAATAGACGGAGTTAATGGAAAGCTGATCTATAGAGGCTATGATGTTCTAGATTTAGTAAAAAAATCAACCTTTGAGGAGACATCGTGTCTTTTGCTCAACGATGACCTACCAACAAAGGAGGTATTGGAGTCATTCTCAGAGCAACTAGTAGCAACACGTGAGATTCCAGAGGGCCTAGAGAAAACCCTGAGAAACGTACCCAAGACTGCAAACCCAATGGATGTTCTCCAGTCTACAGTATCCATGATGGCAGTCTATGACAAGGAAAAATCAGATGACAGGGTCACAAATTACAATAGAGCAATCAACATGATTTCAAAGATTCCAATCATTGTGGCATGCTGGGACAGGATTAGAAATGATAAGGAAATAATCATGCCATCAAAAAAGCTAAATCATGCTGGCAACTTTCTATACATGCTCACAGGAAAAGAACCAGATACAGAAGCTGCAAGGATTTTTGATATTTGTCTGATATTACATGCGGAACATAGTTTTAACGCATCCACATTTGCAGCACGAGAGGTTGCATCAACTCGCGCAAACATGTATGCCGCAGTAAGCGCAGCTGTTGGAGCACTAAGCGGTGAGCTACACGGAGGCGCAAACTTTCAAGTGATGAAGATGCTACTTGAGATTGATTCAGTGGACAGAGTTGAACAGTGGATAAAAGACAAACTTGCAACGAGTCAAAAAATAATGGGCATGGGCCACGCAGTATACAAGACATTTGATCCAAGAGCTGAAGTTCTCAGAGAACTTTCAAGAAGATTAGCAGAAAAAACTGGACTGCCATGGTATGGCATCACAAAAAGAGTAGAGGAAATTACAGAAGAAGAGATGAAAAAGATCAAAAGTTCAGATATTTTTCCAAATGTTGATCTTTACAGTGCATCGGTATATTACATGCTGGGCATTCCAATGGATCTTAACACGCCAATATTTGCAGTGTCTAGAGTATCAGGATGGACTGCGCATATAATAGAGGAGAAATTTGCCGAAGCTGCACCAAAACCAATGCTTTACAGGCCAAAGGCAGTATATGTTGGAAAATATTGTGGACCATCAGGATGCGAATACGTATCAATTGAGAAACGTCTAACACAGATTTAGATACAATATACAATCATCTAAAAAAATAAAATTTCAAAAAAATAATTTACGTTGACAATGTATGCAAACTATAGAAGAAATTCACCAAGTGCTTACATATGTAAAAACAATATAGAGAATAATGAAAACATTTAGGACAAAAAACAATCACAGCAAGAATGTGTTTGCGCTTGTGTTTGCATCAATTCTTATTGCATCATTTGGAATTACAGCAAACCAAGCATTTGCAATGGGTCAGGCACCTTCAACATGTTCCAATAGATATGACGGAACAATCACAGCTATGAAGATAATAGTAGGACAAAAAACATTTAATCCAATAGCAAATCCAGGCAAGACATTTCAGCTACGAAACGACAGATCATACACGGTGACATTTACCATACACACCCCAAGTCAGAGCTCCCAGAACAACTCACTTGGTGGAAGCACATGGTATGACACCAGCGCTCCAGGATTTCAACTTGGCACATGTGTCAATGGTGTAGGTCCCAACCAAGACGTAACGGTGACTGCAACAGAAAGCCATCCAGGCAATCTTGCACCACAGACAACACAAAATGTTTCATGGAATACACTAGTTCCAGGAAATGTTTCGTACAATGTAAAATGGGTAGCCCCTTAGCAAATTATGCTAACGGTAAAACCCTCCCCTTTTGTATCACAAAATAATTTCACAGTAAACCATTTTGATAATTCAATTGGTAAAATAAACAATGGAACTAATTTCTGTTTGCAAGCCAGTCTTTTGCTTTAGAATCAACATCATGTCTATGCAATACGTGAAACACCATTTCATAAAACGTGATTCCTCTTTTTTGTGCCTCGCCATCAATCCATTTGAGCCCTTCAGCAAGCTCTGGATCATATTCTGAAAAGTCAACAAGCTCATCCACCATATTTGTAAAGAAGGAATTTGCTTCTAGCACGATAGCAAGTTTTCATTTTTCTTATTCAGTAGTATACAGAAAATATATTGACATATTTGGTAAATATGTTGACATGGAACACATTTACTTTTTTCACGGTGATCAAAAAAAGATCTCGTGGATAATTGAAAATTCACAGTCAAGATCCGAAGAGAGTAGAACACATGCAGAATATTTTTACGACATTGTGACACCAGAACAATCAAAATACATTGCATTACATGTTGGAATTTTTTGGGGCATTGGCAGATTCATTATCAAAAACGGAGACGTGGTAAATGTAATGCTGGATCAAAAATCAATGTTTGATCGTCTTGCAGAAAACAAACTAACTGAAGATGTTTTCATAGAAAGAAGAATAAAGTTCATTGATCAGATAATCAAACAAAGAGATCTAGATGTCAGATATCAATTGATGGATCCAGGCAAGAACGTGGCAACAAAGTTGCTACTTTCGTAGTATAACACCAATATCCATCAAGTTTGTTCCAGTAACACCTGTTAGGATCAGTCCACCGTACTTTTTGAAAAAACCATACGAGTTGTTTTTGTCAAGATACGGTCGTGCCTTGTCTATTTTCTGATCTGACTGCCAAATTGCCCCTGCAGAGTTTGTCACACCATCAATCCCATCAGTACCAACTGACACCACAACTGCATTCTTTTTTCTCTTTGACAGATCAATTGCACAATGCAAGACCAATTCCTGATTTCGTCCACCTTTTCCTTTTCCGGTTACAACTACAGTACTCTCTCCACCAAAGATCACACAATTCATTGTCTTACCAGAAAATGTTCTGGCAATATCAGAACCGAGATCTTGCACGTCACCTGTGACACCAGCAAGAACCTTACTAGAATACCCAAGATCTTTTGCACGCAATTTCATTGCATCAAGACAGTCGTTATTTGTTGCAATGAGGTAATTTCTTATTTTTTCCTTCTTTGGAGTCTCTGGAATCTTACCTCGTACACCCAGATCTAGATGTAATGAAACGCTTTTTGGGACAAGTTTTTCAATATGATATTTTTTGAGGATCTTTTTTGCTTCTGTAAACGTTGTTTTGTCATAATAGGTCATCCCAGAGGCAATACTTGAGAGGTCATTGCCCACTACATCAGACATGACAAGGGATATAGAGTCTGATCGTACGTATTCAAGCATTTTGCCTCCCTTAATCTTGGACAGGTGTTTTCTGACACAGTTAATTTCTTGAATGTTAGCACCAGACTTTATCAAAAGATCCGTAGTTGTTCGCTTTTCATCAAGTGTGATACCATCAGACATGGCAACAAGAGAAGACGTACCACCAGATATTAGAAATATTACAAGATCTCCAGAACCAGTCTTGCCAAGAAATTCAAGTATGGTTTTTGCTGCAACAAGACTATTTTTGTTGGGAACTGGATGGCCGGCTTGAATTATTTTGAATTTTTTATCCATCATTCCGACTTTGGCTGGAACAACAATTATTCCCCCATCAACATGTGTTAGAGAATCCACGGCATGTGTCATGGTGTGACTTGCCTTACCTGTTGCAATAACAAACACATGTCGATATTTTCCAAGACTGATCTTTCTGCCAGGCAAAATCAAGATGTTTTTTTTAATAATTTTCTCAAGATGTGTTTTGGGATTGGCAGCAGCAAGACCTGCTTCAATTATGGACAAGGCATCTTTTTTTGCAGAATTTGTTGATAATGATTGGAAATTTCTAATTATCATTTATTACCACCGTACAATAAACAATATTTGGTCAATTTAGAGTCTTTTTATTATCAATTTAAGAAAAATGTTATCCATTACCTTTGTTACACTTTTTTTATATATTACAGGATCCAAGCCATATTGTGTCTAGTTCTAGAAATGGTGTTAAAGTATCAATATTTGGCGTGTTAGGAGCACTGGCCATAATGACAATTCTCATGACTCCAGCATATGCAGACCCAATCATAAAACCAACTAGCGGTGGTACATTAAACATCAGTTTTGAAACTAATCCTACAACTCCAAACCCGGGAGACCAGACAATGCTTAAAATCGGTTTTCTAAACAAACAAAATGCGATACAACCTCATATAGATTACAAAGTTTCTGTGATGCAAGGTAATGACCAAATATTTGGAATACCTGTAAGTCACGTAGCTACCGAGGGAGCAGTTAGCATCCCAATGCAATTTCAGACAGCCGGAACCTATCAGGTCATAGTAGAGGTTCAAGGAATATTATTCCAGCCAATTCCTCCAGAGACAGCAAGTTTCACAATTGTTGTTGGCCCATCAGTACCAGAATTTGGTCCACTAGCAGGAATGGTCATTGCAATATCCATAGTAAGTGTCATAATAGTAACAAAGAAAACCCAATTCCACATTTAGGCAGAATAAAGGCAATAGTATAATAATTGTAGTAGACGTAGTTTTTTTATGAATACAGTTCGAACGCCAAAGACAATTAATTTCGGCAAAGATGCTTTATCTGAGACGCAATATCCAAAAAACGCCCTTGTTGTAACAACCGCACCACCGGAGGTATCAGCCAAGTGGCTTGCAAGAATGAAGATTCAAGATTACATGCTATATGACAAAGTAGAACCTGAACCATCAATTGAAACAGTAAACAAAGTCATGGCAGAATT
>Ga0207700_10000189_pt1 | contig 36770 bp, 39 predicted proteins | sample LARL82metaG_FD_184348 | JGI IMG/M metagenome (GOLD analysis project Ga0207700, IMG submission 184348) | Corn, switchgrass and miscanthus rhizosphere microbial communities from Kellogg Biological Station, Michigan, USA - LAR L8-2 metaG... | ecosystem: Host-associated > Plants > Roots >...
GAGTCGGCGCTTGCGGGCGACGAGATAACGCTGAAATTTCGCGCGATGACTCGGAGCCCGCGACGCGAGCCTCCGGGCGAGGGGCCCCACGCAGTGGGGATCGACCGGGAATTGCGAGTCGGCTTGCGGGCGACAAAGTAGCGCTACAATTTCGGCGGATCGTTGCGGAAGCCCGCGCCAGGGCGTCACCCGGCGAGGACTTAAGCCTGTTCGAAACGCCCCGACTTGCCGCCCGACTTCTCCACCAATCGCACGCCCTCGATACGCATGCCGCGATCGGCCGACTTGCACATGTCGTAGACCGTCAGCAAACCAACCGCGACTGCGGTAAGCGCTTCCATCTCGACTCCGGTGCGTCCCAGCGTCTCGGCGACCACCTCGATCGAAAGCGCATCGCCTCCCAACTGGAATTCGACCGCGATGCGCGTCAAAGGCAGCGGATGCGCGAGGGGAATGAGCTCCGAGGTGCGCTTGGCCGCCTGGATCGCGGCAATCCGCGCCACGCCGAGCACATCACCCTTGTGGGCGGTCCCCGCCCGGATAGCGGCGAGCGTCTCGGGAGTCATGCGAATGCTGCCTGCCGCCCTCGCCACCCGGTGCGTGACCTCCTTGGCGCCGATGTCGACCATGTGCGCCGCACCTGTCGAATCAAAATGGGTAAAATGAGGATCGGCGCCCGACATGGTGCAACTCCCTGAAACTTTGCAACGTTTTCGGCAATCATAGCACCATGATTCCCCGTGCTCATTCACGCGGTCGCCGCGTGATGACCGCGCTCCTCGGCGTCACACTCGCGATTTCTCCGCTGGCGGTTCCGCAGACGCTGCCGGAGTTGGGTGACCCTTCCGGCGCGGTAATGTCGCTCGCCCAGGAGCGCCGGTTGGGCGAATCGGTGGTCCGCGACATCCGCATGTCGGGCGCCTACCTAGAAGATCCCGAGGTCAACGGATATCTGAACGAGCTCGGCAACCGCCTCGTGACCGCCATTCCCGGCGCGCCGTTCGATTTCGAGTTCTTCGCGGTGAATGATCCGACGATCAACGCCTTTGCGCTGCCGGGCGGATACGTCGGCGTGAACACCGGCCTCATTCTTCTTACGCAGACCGAATCCGAGCTCGCCTCGGTACTCGCGCACGAAATCTCGCACGTCACCCAGCACCACATCGCGCGCAGCATCTCGAACCAGAAGGACGCCATGCTGACCACTCTGGCGTCGCTGGCGGCGGCAATCCTGGCCTCGCGCGCCGGCGGTTCCAGCGGCGGGCAGCTCGCGCAAGCCGCGATCGCAGGAGCACAGGGCCTGTCGATCCAGATGCAGATCGACTTCACCCGGCAGAACGAGCAGGAGGCCGACCGGCTCGGCTTCCAGCGCCTCGACGCCGCGGGCTTCGACGTCACCGCGATGGCCACGTTCATGGAACGCCTGCAGCGCGCGTCGCGCTTCGCCGAAGGCACTGCGCCATCGTACCTGCGCGACCACCCGGTAACCTACGAGCGCATCGCCGAGGGCCAGGCGCGAGCGGCGGGCAAGCCTTTCCGGCAGGTCAAGGACTCGCTCGAATTCAACATGGTGCGCGCGCTGCTCAGAAGCTATGAAGGGACGCCGCGCGAAGCGATCGCTTTCTTCGAGAATGCGCTCAGCGAAAAGCGCTACAACGATCCCACCGCCGCGCGCTACGGCCTGGTCGCATCGTTGCTGCGCGCACAGGACCTGAAGCGTGCGCAAAGCGAGCTGACGATACTCGAGAAGACTGCGCCTCCCAATCCCATGATCGAGGCGATCGCCGGACAGGTGCTGATGCAATCGGGAGAGTTGAGCGCGGCCATCGCACGCTACCAGGCGGCGCTGGTGAGATATCCAAACAAGCAGCAGCTCATCTACGATTACCCCGAGGCGCTGATCAAGGACAAGCAGGCGGCGAAGGCTGCCGCTTTTCTGGCCGAGCAGCTGCAACGCTATCCCAACGACGGCCCGTTGCAACAGCTCGCGGCGAAGGCGTACGCCGATCTTGGCAAACCGCTCTTGGCGCACCGCTATCAGGGGGAATACTACGCATGGCAGGGCAACCTGCCGGCGGCGGTGGTTCAGTTCGAGCTGGCGCTCAAGGCCGGCGACCCCGATTTCTATCAGTCGTCGGTGGCAGAGGCGCGTTTACGCGCGGTGCGCGAGGAACTGGCCGACCAGAAAAAGAAAGTTGCGGACGGACGCTCGGGCTAGCGAACGCCGACCGGCTTCCAAGCAGCGCTCAGGCCTTCGCTGCCGCAATGAAGCGCAGCGACACGCCGTTGTTGCACCAGCGCTGGCGAGTCGGGGGCGGACCGTCGTCGAATACATGGCCCTGATGTCCGCCACAGCGCACGCAGTGGTATTCGGTGCGCTCGACGATCATCAGGAAATCTTTCTTGGTGGCGAGATTCCCGGGGATGCTCGTGAAGAAACTCGGCCACCCGGTGCCGCTGTCGTATTTCATCTGCGAGCTGAAGAGCGGAAGCGCACATCCTGCGCACACGAATAACCCCGCGCGCTTCTCGTCGTTGAGCGGGCTGCTGAACGGACGCTCGGTGCCCTCCTTGCGCAGCACGTAGAAGCTCGAATCCGGAAGCGCCTGCTTCCATTCGGCTTCGCTACGCACGACGGGCGCCGTCGACAAGTCGAGCTTCGCGTCCGCCGGAAGCAGCGACTCCCACGACTTCTGGATCTCGGCGATGGACTTGCCCGCCTGGGGTGAGGTCGCGGCCGCCACCATCGCGGGGAGTGCGCTGCCCGCGGCGCTCGCGGCCAACAGATTGAGAAAATGACGTCGCTTCATGCCAGTCCCTCGAGGGGTTGCAGAACGGATAACGTGCCCAAGGTTGACAGCCGCAGTGGCGGCCGCGTTCCACGGATGCGCATATGAGTCGCTGCGCCAGGCTCCGCCTTACACGAGATCCCGTCCATCGGCGCCTGCGCGATTTCCGATAAACTACCACGCGAACGCGGCCAACGGCGCCGCACCCGGGGTTTGCGTGCACAACTGCTGGCGGCACCTGGTTTTTGCGGTCGTAGCGAGCGTCTGCGCGGTGGGCAATGCTGCCGAAATCACGCTGTTCGAATTCCCGGATTTTGGCGACCGCCGCATTACACTGCATGGTTCGGTTCCGAGCTTCGATCCGGGCGGCTTCATTGACCGCGCGGAGTCCATGGTAATTCGTGCAGGGTACTGGGAGCTCTGCTCGGATGCCTATTTCCTCGGCCGTTGCGCGACCTCTGGGCCAGGCGGATACCGCGGACTGCAGCCTTCGCTGGTCGATGCGATTTCGTCGGCGCGCGAGATCGCCGGATCGTGCCGGCGACACCTCCGGTACGTCCACCGCCCATCGTGAGCGAGGCAGGGCCACGGATGGAGCTCTGGGAGCGACACGACTTTGGCGGCCGCTCGATCACCTTGACCGGTGCGTTCTCGGACGCAGCTTCAGCTTCGAAGGCACCGTTATGACCAATCTCGACCGCACCGGCTCCAACGATCGCGCGTCGCCGATCCGGATCGAGGGCGGTTACTGGATGTTCTGCACCGATGCCGGCTTCGAAGGGACGCGCCGCACGTTCGGACCCGGAGACTACGCCTCTCTGCCGTGGGATATCAACGACCGGATATCGTCCGGGCGCGGCATTCACGACCAGTATCCGTACAAAGCGCCGCCGGCCTGGGTCGCTCAGCGCTGACGGGCGTATGGCGACCATCGACGACACCTCGGGATTGCGCGGCATCCTTCGCGAGAGCCATACGATCGCGGTCGTCGGCGTCTCCGCCAACTGGTACCGGCCCAGCTACTTCGCTGCCAAGTACATGAAGGACCGCGGCTATCGCATGATCCCTGTGAACCCGAACTACCGCGAAGTGCTCGGAGAAAAATGCTACGCGAATCTGCTCGACATCCCCGAGCACGTCGATATCGTCGACTGCTTTCGAAAGTCCGCGGAGATCGTTCCGCTGGCGCGCGATGCGGTGCGGATCGGCGCGCACGTGCTGTGGATGCAGCTCGGCATCCGTAACGACGAGGCGGCACGCATCGCCAGCGACGCGGGACTCGACGTCGTGATGGATCGGTGCGTGAAAATCGAGCATGCGCGCATTCTCGGCGGCCTGCACTGGGCCGGCGTGAACACACGCGTGATCTCGGCACGTCGGCCGGTCTGACCAGCATGGCCGACCGCACCTTCGGCTTCGATACGCTGTGCCTGCACGCCGGCCAGATACCCGACGCCGCCACCGGTGCGCGCGCGCTGCCAATCTATCAGACGACGTCGTTCGTGTTCGACAGCGCCGATCACGCGGCGAGCCTTTTCAACCTGCAGACCTTCGGCAACGTCTACTCGCGTATTTCCAATCCCACGGTGGCTGCGCTCGAGGAACGCGTAGCCGCGCTCGAAGGCGGTCGCGCAGCCATCGCGGCGTCCACCGGCATGGCAGCGCAGATGATCGCGCTCCTCACGCTTGCGCAACACGGCGATCATCTGGTCGCGGCGCGCACGCTCTATGGTGGAACGTATTCGCAATTCGCGGTCACCTTTACCCAGTTCGGCATCGAGACGACCTTCGTCGATTCTGACGATCCCGAGAATTTCCGCCGTGCCCTGCGACCGAACACCAAGGCGATCTACGCGGAGACGCTGGGCAACCCGCAGCTCAACGTGCTCGACATCGCCGCCGCGGCTGCGATCGCGCGCGAGGCCAGCCTCCCGCTGGTGATCGACAACACGCTCGCCTCGCCGTACCTGTGCCGGCCGATCGAGCACGGCGCCGACATCGTCATCCATTCGGTGACCAAGTATCTCGGAGGCCACGGCACCACGATGGGAGGTGTCGTCGTCGAGTCAGGCAAGTTCGACTGGGCCAGCGGCAAGTTTCCGCAAATGACCACGCCTTCGCGCGGCTACCACGGCGTGATCTACCACGAAACCTTCGGCGACTTCGGCTTCACCATGAAGGCGCGCATGGAAACCATGCGAACGCTGGGGGCGACGCTGTCGCCGTTTTCGGCATTCATGCTCTTGCAAGGCATCGAGACGCTGCACCTTCGCATGCCGCGACATTGCGAATCGGCGCTCGCCGTCGCGCAGCACCTGGCCGCGCATCCGCGCGTCGACTGGGTCAACTATCCGCTGCTGCCGGGATCGCGCGACCTTCCACTGGCGCAGCGCTATTTGCCGCGCGGCGCCGGCGGCATCCTGACCTTCGGCGTAAAGGGCGGCGCGCGCGCCGGCGAACGTCTGATCGAGTCGGTGCAGTTTCTCTCGCACTTGGCCAACGTCGGCGACGCCAAGACCCTGATCATCCACCCGGCGTCGACCACGCATCGGCAGCTCGACGACGCCGAGCAGCGCGCCGCCGGCGTGCTTCCCGAGATGATCCGACTGTCAGTCGGGCTCGAGTCGCTCGATGATATCCTCTGGGACCTCGATCAGGCGCTGGAACAAAGCCAGTCATGATGAACAACGCACGTTATCCCGCCCTCGCATGGCCGTGGGTCGGGCTGCTGCTTTGCCTCGCATTGCTCGGGCAGGAGTCCATGCTGCAGGCCGCGGGCATGAACGCGCCACTCACCGTGTACCGTGTCGTGCTCATGGCGGTCGCGCTGACATCGCTTGCGCTGATCATGCTGCCGCCCAGACGCATCGCTTATTTTCTGGGGTTCGCGGTGTGCGCGGGCCTCATGGCGTGCGCGTTCTATCTGCAGTATGTCGAGGGACTCGAGCCGTGCCCACTTTGCCAGTTCCAGCGCGCATGCGTGATCGCGATGGGCGTGGTGTTCCTGATCGCGGCATTCCACAATCCGGGACGTGGCGCCGCGACGATGTACGCGCTGCTGCAGCTCGTGCTCGGTGGCGCCGGCATCGCGTTCGCGACACGCCAGATGTGGCTGCAATCGCTGCCCAAGGACCAGGTGCCGTCGTGCGGCATGGGCCTCAACTACATGCTCGAGACGCTGCCTTTCACCGACGTCCTGCGTCGGGTGTTCGAGGGCAGCGGCGAGTGCGCCGAAAAGGGATGGGAGTTCCTGCATCTGTCCATCGCCGGTTGGAGCCTCGTATTCTTCGTCGCGATGATCATCACCGCCTTCGCCGTCATCCGGCGTGACTGACCGCGGCGCTGCCGCCGACACACGCGGGACCGGGAGACGACCGTTGAAAATCACGCTGGTGGGTTCGCGCTATTTTGGCGCCGCCGCCCTCGACGTTCTGCGCGCGCGGGGCGTCGACATCGTACGCGTGGTGGTTCCCCAGGCGGACGACCGCCTTGCGGCCGCTGCGACGGCCGCCGGGATCGAGGTCGTCGTGCCCGCCAACCCGATGCTCGTTCCGGCGGACGCGATCGCCGAAGCGACGGACTTGATCGTCACCGCGCACAGCCACGCACGGGTGAGCAACGAAGCGCTCGCGCGATCGCGACTCGGCGGCATCGGCTTTCATCCGTCGCTGCTACCGCGGCATCGCGGGATGGCGGCGATCGAATGGACGATTCGCGAGGGCGACCCGATTGCCGGGGGGACGATCTATCATCTCGCGGAGCGGATGGACGCAGGCGCCATTGCCGCGCAGGACTGGTGCTTCGTGAAAAAGGGCGAGACCGCACGCGAGTTGTGGGAGCGCGCGATCGCCCCGATGGGGCTTCGCCTCCTCGGCGAGGTCGTCTCCTACGCGGCGAAGAACGGCTCGCTGCCAGCGCGCGCGCAGGATGAGCAATTCGCCACGCGCGCTCCTATGATCAAGGAATAGCGACGCGTCCGCGCACCTCCTCAGCGATAATGCCGGTTCAGCACCTCGCGTCGGTGCGTGCGCCGACTCGCCTTGCCGTCGATCCCCGCTTACGCGGGGCCCCTCGCCGGGTGGCTCGCGTCGCTATTTAGGCGCGAGCCGGATCGCGCCATCGAGGCGTATGGTCTCGCCGTTGAGCATCTCGTTGCGGATGATCTCGGCGACCAGCGAAGCATATTCCGGCGGGCGGCCGAGGCGCGGTGGAAAGGGCACCATCTTGCCTAGTGATTCCTGCACTTCCGCGCTCATTCCGGCCATCATCGGCGTCTCGAACAGTCCCGGCGCGATGGTGACGACGCGAATCCCAATGCGCGCGAGCTCGCGGGCGATCGGCAGTGTCATGCCGACCAGACCCGCCTTCGACGCGCTGTAGGCCGCCTGGCCTATCTGTCCATCGAAAGCTGCCACCGACGCGGTATACACGATCACGCCGCGCTCTCCTGCTGCGTTCGGTGCATTGCGCGCCATCACTTCGGCGGCGAGGCGCGTCATGTTGAACGAGCCGATCAAGTTGATGTTGATCGTGCGCACGAAACTGGAGAGGGCATGCGGCGCCTCCTTGCCGACAACGCGCTCACCGATGGCGATGCCCGCGCAGTTGATAAGGCCGGTCAGCCCCGAGAACGCGCCCTGCGCGGCGGCGACGCACGCTTTGGCGCTCGCTTCGTCGGTCACGTCGGTATGCACGAAGCGCGTGCTCGAGCCGAGCTCCGCGGCGAGCGCGTTGCCCTGCGCATCGTTGACGTCGGCGAGCAACACATTGGCCCCGTCGCGCACCAGCATCCGCGCGGTAGCTGCGCCCAGACCGGACGCACCGCCGGTCACGATGAACGTACTGCCTTTGGTTTGCATGCTGACCTGTCGATCTGATGAAATGTGGAAAAGAGCCACCGGCGCGATGCTGACCTCGTAGTGGCGCGTTGCCTTCGCACGACTACTTCAGCATCAATTCCTGGATCACTTCTCCGCCCAGCACCTCGCGCAGGAAAGCGAGGTGACCGGCCCTTCCTTGTACGCCTTCACTTCCTGCGCCGCCACGGTCGCGGCGAACGCCAGCATTGCAACTGCCACGGCGCTCTGCACCATCGGATGAATTCTCATCGTGCATCTCCCTGGTTGATATCCGTCCGAGGCGCTTTGGTGATCAACCTCACCACCGCCAAGGCACTTGGGCTTACGATTCCGCCATCGCTGCTGCTTGCTGCGCGCCGACGAGGTGATTCAGTAGCCCGACGTCGCGACTCAATGAATGTCCGGTCCTTGTAAGACGCAACGACCGGCCAGGGTCGAAGTGAGACCGTTGGTGATCCGCACAAGAGCAGCGAGGAACTGTCGGTCGCGGGGGCCGTGCACGGTTCGTAGTGAAATACGGCGGTCCGTGCACGGCAAAGCCACTAGTACGATATCGTACCTTCAACTGAATACTGCCCGACGCCGGCCGAAGGCGACGTGAACTCGGCGCTGCCTACCAGCGTGGCGCTGCCGGTTGCGTCGGCGAAGCGGCCCGTGCCGCCGTCATAGGTTTCGGTGCCCGAGAATGACACGCCGGTTGCCGACGTGAAACTGCCGGCCCCAACGAAATTACTGAACAACTTATCGCCGTTCGCCGCCGTGTAAACCGTCGTGTTAACAATGAGCAGACTACCGCCCGGTCCTGGCGTGATGATTTGCTCGGCAACACTGGTGGTCAAGCCGAGATGGCTGTAGTAACACGTCCCTTCGATATCGATTGACCCGGTTTGCGTGAAAGCGAACGTCGTCTGACAGGACCCGTGCAGCGGGCGGCTTGGCGCCGCGGGGTCGCCGCTCGCATTCATGACGGGCAAGAGGATGCCGCACGTGCCTAACGACACCACGACCACTCCTTTACGGCTGCCACTGATACATTGGGCTGCGATGCTGCGAATGCGCAGGGCGGTACGACCACAGATTGAATTGGAAATCATGAATATCTCCCTTCCGCGTTGGTGTCACTGGGCTGTCACTCCACTCGCCACGGAAATTCGCATCGGGTCATGCCACACGAATCGTGGCGGCAGGCTGCTGCGACGAGACCGTCGCTGCTTTCATGCACCGAAGTGCGATTGCGCGAGAAACGGATCGGTGTCACCACGCCGTCGTGGCGGAAGGCGAGAATATAGGATTTTCCTACATGTTTTTCGTTCAAGTCATTGATTCAAAAACAACCGACAATCCGGTATAATGGTGGGTTAGGGATCGATCACTTATTTTCGGCGACGCCGCATGCCTATTTACGAATATCGCTGCAACGAGTGCGGGCACAAGCTCGAGTCGCTCCAAAAACTCGCCGATGCGCCGCTGGTGACGTGCCCAGTATGCGGCAGGAACGCGCTTTCGAAGCTGGTTTCCGCCGCCGGGTTTCAGCTCAAGGGCAGCGGCTGGTACGCCACCGACTTCAAGGGATCGGGAAGCAAGCCTGCCGAAAAGCCTGCTGCCGAGTCCGGAAGCGAATCGAAAGCCTCGGATGCGGCGGCCACAGCGTCGCCAGCCAAGACCGAAACATCCAGCGAAACCAAGGCGGCGCCAGCCGCGGTTGCGACGACGCCAGCGACCAGCTCGGGCAGCAGCTCCGCGTAATGGCGCTTTCCTCGTGACATCGCGCGGACGCTAAGCCATGCGTCGCTATTTCATCGCGGGCCTCCTGGTCTGGGTACCCTTGGGCATCACGCTCTGGGTCCTGCATTTCCTGTTCACCACGCTCGACCAGACGCTGTTGCTGCTGCCCGACCGCATGCGCCCGGAGGCAGTGTTCGGTTTCCGCATTCCAGGATTCGGCGTCCTGCTGTTTTTCGCGCTGCTGCTCGGGACCGGCGCGGTCGCAGCCAATTTCTTCGGTGCCCGTCTGATCCTGATGTGGGAAGCGCTCGTCGGTCGCATCCCCTTCGTCAAGTCGATCTATTCCAGCGTCAAGCAGGTGAGCGACACGCTGCTTTCGGATAGCAGCAACGCCTTCCGCAAGGCGCTCCTCGTGGAGTGGCCGTATCCGGGTTGCTGGACGATCGCGTTCCAGACGGGGCTGCCGGCGGCCGCCGTCACGACGCATCTGCTGAACGATCACGTCAGCGTCTACGTTCCGACGACGCCGAACCCGACCGGAGGCTACTTCGTCGTGGTCCCGGTCTCGCGCGTGCACGAGCTCGACATGACCGTCGACGAGGCGCTCAAGTACATTATCTCGATGGGCGTCGTCGCTCCCCGGCCGCACACCGCGCCGCCGCGGCCCGTGCGCGAGACCGCGGTTCTCGATCACCGAAATTGACCGGGCGGGTGCATTCGCGATCCGCGCGCGAGGCGGATGGCTGACGCGCCTGCCCGCCACTCGTTCCCAAACAAGCGACGACGCGGTACCGGGCGCGCATGCGCCAGCAACTTCTGCCGGAGAAAGCAGTGAAACGCACCGATTATTGCGGCCAGGTCAGCCGCGAACAACTGGGCAAGATCGTGACCGTGTGCGGTTGGGTCCATCGCCGACGAGACCACGGGGGAGTTATCTTCATCGATCTGCGCGACCGTGAAGGGCTGGTCCAGATCGTGTGCGATCCCGACCGCGCGGCCACCTTCTCCGCGGCCGAAAAGCTGCGCAACGAATTCGTCGTCGCCGTCCAGGGACTGGTACGCCCAAGACCCGAAGGCACCGTCAATCCGAACCTGGTCAGCGGCGCGATCGAAATCCTTGCGCATGACCTGACCATTCTGAACGCCTCGTTGACTCCGCCGTTCATGATGGACGACGACTCGATCTCGGAGACGGTGCGTCTCGAGAATCGCATGCTCGACCTGCGCCGCCCCGCGATGCAGCGCAATCTCATGCTTCGCCACAAGGCGACGATCGCGGCGCGACGCTATCTCGACGCGAACGGCTTCGTCGACATCGAGACGCCGATACTCTACAAGTCGACGCCGGAGGGTGCGCGCGAGTTCCTGGTCCCATCGCGCATTAACGCGGGCGAGTTCTACGCGCTTCCCCAGTCTCCGCAGCTTTTCAAGCAGATGCTGATGATGGCCGGGTTCGACCGCTACTATCAGATCGTCAAATGCTTCCGCGACGAGGACCTGCGCGCCGACCGTCAGCTCGAGTTCACGCAGATCGACGTCGAGACGTCATTTCTAGACGAGCTCGAGATTCGCGATCTGATGGAAGAGCTGGTGCGCACGATTTTCCGCGAGTCGCTGGGGGTCGAATTCCCCCAGCCCTTCCCGGTGATGACGTATGCCGACGCGATGCGCGACTACGGCTCGGACAAGCCGGACCTGCGCATCGCACTGAAGCTTACCGAGCTGACCGAGCTCATGCGTGGCGTCGAATTCAAGGTCTTTCGTGGCGCGGCGGAGCTTCGCGACGGGCGCGTCGCCGCGCTTTGCGTTCCCGGCGGCGGCTCGCTGTCGCGCAAGGAGATCGACGACTACACCGAGTACGTTGCGATCTACGGCGCGCGCGGCCTGGCCTACATCAAGGTCAACGACATGACCCAGATCGACGAGCGCGGGCTCCAGTCGCCGATCGTCAAGTTCCTTTCGCCGGACGTTCTTGCGCGGATCCTCGCGCTCACCGGCGCGAAAAACGGCGACCTCATCTTTTTCGCCGCGGACCGCGACAAGGTCGTGAACGATTCGCTCGGCGCGCTGCGCACGCGCGTGGGACACGATCGCGGCCTCGCCGTCGAAGGCTGGCGACCGCTCTGGGTGGTCGATTTTCCGATGTTTGAATATAACGACGAAACCAAGGCGTGGGCGGCGCGCCACCATCCCTTCACCGCTCCCAAGGATGGCCACGAGGACCTGTTCGAGTCCGACCCCGGGCGCGCGATCGCCAAGGCCTACGACGTCGTGCTCAATGGCTGGGAGCTCGGAGGAGGGTCGGTGCGAATCCATCGCGAAGATGTACAGGCGAAGGTTTTTCGCGCGGTCAACATGAGCAGCGAGGACGCGCAGCGCAAATTCGGATTCTTGCTCAATGCATTGCAGTACGGGGCACCCCCGCATGGCGGGATCGCCTTCGGCTTGGACAGGATGGTCGCATTGATGGTCGGCGTCGATCAGATCCGCGACGTGATCGCCTTTCCCAAGACGCAGCGCGGACAGGACCTGCTCGTCCACGCGCCCTCGCCCGTGACCGAGCAGCAGCTGCGCGAGCTCCATATTCGCGTGCGCACGTCGGAAAAGATGAAGACGCTGTAGACCGGGGACTGCAAGCCTGCGCTAGACTTGATGGCATGATGCGGGCTACCTGGCCATCTTTCCTGTTTCGCTCTGCCCACTTCGGGATCGCACTGGCCGCGATCTGGCTGGCCGGTACGGCTGCGGTCGGTCCTGCCCGCGCCCGTAGCGCGTCCGAGCCGGCGACGATTGCGTTCGAGCAATTGCCGGCCGAGGGAAAATCGCTGCTGGCGAGCATCGCCGAAGGCGGCCCTTTCCCCTATCAGCGCGACGGCATCGTGTTCGGCAACCGCGAGGGATTGCTGCCCGCGCACTCGCACGGCTATTATCACGAGTACACCGTGCCCACGCCGGGCATCCACACGCGCGGCGCGCGGCGCATCATCTGCGGCGGTGCGAAACGCAGCGTCGCCGAGTGCTATTATTCCGACGATCACTACCAGTCCTTCCGCAGGATCCTGCGATGAATGTCCCCGATCTCTCGCAAGCCCCGAACGCCGGCGTTCGCGACTGGGCCGGTGCGCCGGAGTCGCTCAAGTCAGCCGCCTCCGCGGCCTCGATGCGCTATCGACAGGTGGATCTGCACGGCGTGACCAGCAAGGCGGAGCTCATGAATGCGCTCGGCAAGGGTCTCGACCTCCCGAAGCATTTCGGCGCCAACTGGGACGCGCTCGCCGACGCGATCGAAGACAGCGACTGGCTCGGTGCGCACGGCCAGGTCGTTCTGCTGCGCCACACCGCGCCGTATCGCAAAGCGCACGCTGCGGATTGGGAGACGCTGTCGGACATTCTCGGCGAAGCCGCCGAGTATTGGCGCGATCTGCACAAGCCTTTCTGGATATTCGTCGCGTAGCATGGCTTCTCCCGGCGCCGCGTCGAGCGTCGGTCCCCCATGCTGGCGTACGTTCCCGATCGCAGCGCCCGCACGGCGCGATGCCCGCATCCCGGCGTGAAGCTGCCAGTGTCCGCGCTGGTGATCGTGCACACAGCGCAGCTTCGCGTGCTCCTGCTCGAGCGCGCCGACTTTCCCGGGCACTGGCAATCGGTGACCGGTAGCCAGGAGCCGGGCGAGACGTTGAAGCAGACGGCCGAGCGTGAACTCGAGGAGGAAACCGGGATCGATGCGCGCTCTTACGGCGGCGTCATCGACTGGCAATGGTCGAACGTTTACGAGATCTTCCCGCGCTGGCGGCACCGTTACGCAGCCGGAATGACGCACAACACCGAGCATGCGTTTTCGCTTGAAGTGCCGGACGAGATCCCGGTAACGCTGAACCCGCGCGAGCATCTAACGCATGCGTGGCTGCCGTGGCAGGATGCGGCAGCCCGGTGCTTTTCGTGGTCTAACCGCGCGGCGATCGAGGCATTGCCGGATCGAGTCGCGACTGCAAGGAGTCGGGGATGAACCGCCATCGCAATGTCTGCTGGATCGCCCATGCAGCACTGACTTGCTTCGCCGCATGTGCGTGGGCGCAGGTACCCGCAATCCCTGCCTCGCCCAGCGTGACCGTGAGCGCATCGGCGAGCGCAACCGTCACCAACGATCGCCTGCAGGCGTGGCTGCGCACCGAGGCCGAGAACGTCAGCCCGGCGGCAGCGGCGTCACAGGTCAACGCGGCAAGTGCCAAGGCGCTCGCCGACGCGAAGGCATTTCCGTCGATCAAGGTCGCGACCACGGGGTATTCGACTCAGCAGATCGCCGAGCGCGGCAAGCCGACGCGTTGGCGCATCTCGCAGACCATCACGGTCGATGCGAGCGATTTCACGGCGGCGGCGACGCTGCTCTCCAAGCTCCAGGACGATAATGGGCTGTTGCTTTCGAACATGAGCTTCTCGATCACCGAAAAGACGCGCCACGACGCCGAGGACAAGGTCACGCAGCAGGCGATCCAGGCATGGCAGGCGCGCGCGCAACAGGCAGCGCAGGCGCTGGGCTTCGCGAAGTGGCGTGTCGGACACGTGAACGTGCAGGCGAGCAGTGGACAGCCGTATCCGGTGATGCGCGCGCAGGCGATGGCCGCCACTGCAGCGCCCCCGGTGGCGCTCGAAGCGGGTACCACTGACGTCACGGTATCGGTGTCGGGAGAGGCGCTGCTCGAAGGTCAGCGCTGACGACGTTCGATCGGCAGCGCGCCGGCACGTCGCTGGCCGAACTTCTAGCGCCCGGTCATTTTCTCGGGCTTCACCCAGGCATCGAAGTCCGCGGCACTTACGTAGCCCAGTGCAAGCGCGGCGTCCTTGAGCGTGGTCCCTTCGCGGTGGGCTTTCTTCGCGATCTCGGCGGACTTGTCGTAACCGATGTGCGGGTTCAGCGCGGTGACGAGCATCAGGGACCGGCGGAGGAGTTCGTCGATGCGCGCGGTGTTCGGCTCGATGCCGCGGGCGCAGTGCTCGTTGAAGCTCTTCATCCCGTCGGCGAGCAGGCGAATGCTCTGCAGCACGTCGTGCGCGATCAGCGGGCGGAAGACGTTGAGCTCGAAATTGCCCAATGCGCCGCCTATATTGACCGCGACGTCATTGCCGAACACCTGCGCGCAAAGCATGGTCAGCGCCTCGCACTGGGTCGGATTGACCTTGCCCGGCATGATCGAGCTTCCCGGCTCGTTCTCCGGGATCGTGATCTCCCCCAGCCCTGAGCGCGGACCGCTCGCCATCCAGCGCACGTCGTTGGCGATCTTGAACAGGATGGCGGCCAGCGTCTTCAGCGCGCCATGAAGATTGATTTGCGCATCGGCAGCGGCCATCGCCTCGAATTTGTTGGGTGCGCTGACGAAAGGAAGCCCCGTCGCGGCGGCGAGTTCAGCAGCGACGCGCGCGCCGAACTCCGGATGCGCGTTTAGTCCGGTGCCTACCGCAGTGCCACCCTGCGCGAGCTCGAGCACGTGCGGCAACGCCGCCTCGATGTGAAGCTCAGCGTGCGCGAGCTGCGCGACATAGCCGGAGAATTCCTGCCCCAGAGTCAGCGGCGTCGCGTCCTGCAGATGCGTCCGGCCGATCTTCACGATATCGGCGAACTCGCTGGACTTCTTCGACAGCGTCTGTCCCAACGCGCGCAGCGCGGGCAGCAGTGCACCCACGGTCGTTTCGGCGGCGGCGACGTTCATCGCGGTGGGAAACACGTCGTTGGACGACTGGCCGCGGTTGACGTCGTCGTTCGGGTGCACGCGTCGAGCTTCGCCGCGTTCGCCGCCGAGGAGCTCCGAGGCGCGATTGGCGAGCACCTCGTTGACGTTCATGTTGGTCTGCGTGCCCGAACCGGTCTGCCACACCGACAGCGGAAACTCGGCGCCGTGCTTTCCGGCCAGCGCCTCGTCCGCAGCGTTGACGATCGCATCGGCGGTCGCTTTCGGCAGCGCGCCCAGTTCCACGTTGACGCGCGCCGCGGCTCGCTTGATCAGCAGCAGCGCGCGCAGCAGCTCAGGAGCCATTTTCTCGCTGGAAATGCGGAAATGCTCGAGCGAGCGCTGGGTCTGCGCGCCCCAGAGCCTGTCTGCGGGCACCTCGATCGGGCCGAAGGTATCGCGCTCGATTCGATGATTCGGCTGGGTCATGATGATCGCTGTCCTTATTGGATCTCTTGTTTGTGCTACAGGTTCGGGTTTAGGGCTACCGAACAGTACCTGAACCGGCCGCTTGGTGGTCCGCGCGACCGCGATGGACAACTCGGACCTGGGGGCGGCGCATCGCCGCACCTACCCGAATGGCCCGATCCCGTACAGCATGCTCGCGATGGCGAACAGGCCGATCACCAGCAACAACAGAGCGACCATCAACGTCAATGAAGGCGGGAATTGACTCTCGGCGTGCACAAGGCCGTCCGACTTGAGGTTCGCGCGCTCCTTGCGCAGCTGGACCATGAAGACCACGTGATAGCCGATGCCTACCACGAGCATGGCGATGCCCAGCAGCACCAGCGCGATACCGAAGTGATGCGGAGCTGCGCTGCTCTTCAGGACATTCGCCTCGTGCAGCTTCTGGAACACCTGGAAGATCGTGAATCCGAAGCTGATCAGCGCCAGCGACGTGCGCATGACCGACATCAGCGTGCGATCCGCGCTCAGTCGCGTGCGCTGGAACGACATTCCCGTACGCCGCGAGGACAACTCGACGGAAATCCTGTCCGGATCCGACTTCAAACTGACTCGAGTGCTGGAAGGTTCGGCCATCTCTCGTGCTTCGATTCGCTTGATCACGCGGGCAGGACGCCGAGCTCCTGCAACCCATGGACCATCATCTCTACGGCAAGCGCCACCTGCAGCACGCCGAGTACCGCGCCGAGGATCTGGAGCACAATGACCATTAGCCCCGCCATGATCTGACGCGCGAACAGCATCGCCAGGAGGTTGAGGACCATGACTCCAGCAAGGATCGCCAGAACGGACAGCGTTCGCGCGGAATCGGGACTGTTCGCGAGCATGACGATCAACGCAGCGATGCCGTAGGGCGTGACGACCAGAGGAAAGGTGACCCGCATCGCGGCTGCCATCGGTGCTTCCGGCAGCGGCTCCGGTGCGGCACGCACCGTGTTGTACTGCTCCAGAACGAGCCGCAGGCCCACCAGGAAAAAGATGATCCCTCCGCTCATCTCCAAGGCCGCAACCGAGATGTTCCAGTTACCCAGCAGCGCCTTGCCGATGAAGCCGCCGGCTACTACTGCCACCAGCGCGACCACGAAGGCACGAAGCGCGATCTGGCGCAGCATCGGCGCGGCCACATTCCTGGTTTCCTGCACGAATGGGCCGAGGATCTTGAGCGGGCCAAGGGTCACGAAAAGAAGCGTGAACACTGCGCCCAACCCCAACAGATCTGCCGAGTCAGGCGCGGCTGGCATCGTCGGGCCTCCGTTCGGTTTTGCGCCGCAGACCGCGCATCGAATCAATGTCGCGATCCAGGAACAAGGTCAGGAAGGTGCGGATTGCGGCGATCGCCGCGAGGCGTCCGATCTCATCCCAAGTCGGCGCGATGGTGGTACTCACGATGTCCGCGGCGAGCTGGAAAGTCAGCCCCGCGATCAGCCAGCGCGCAAATTCAAGCCACGCCGTGCGCTTTTCCGCACCGCGCGCATTACCCTCGAGTATGAGGCGTGCAATGGCGACGATGCATTCCACTGCGCCGATCACGATCACGAGGATCGCAATCGCTTCGAGTCCCAGCGAAACGTAGCCTGCGATCAGCTTCAGGATCGCTTCCACGGAACCCCACTCATGACGCTTGCTCCGGCTTGCTCAGCGCGGCGAACCCGCAGTGCCGATTCATGGACCGATCCGTCGACCCCGACATCGTCATGGTAGCAAAACCCAGTGTTGGAGTTGACCACGCGCAAATTGTGGAAATGATCGCTCGTGCGCGTTCACCACGCTGACCCAACGAAAAAGGCGCCCGCGGGCGCCTCTTTTCGTCATACGTGTTTGCCCTGACATCAGGTGGTCGGTGTCGCCGGCACCTCTGCTGGAGCGGCGGTCGGCACAGTGGGCGCCGCGCTCGCTGCTGCGTCCTCCGACGCGGCCTTCATCGACAGACGCACGCGGCCTTTTTCGTCGGCCTCGAGCACCTTCACCTTCACGATTTGGCCTTCCTTCACGTAGTCCGAGACCTGGTTGACGCGCTCCTTGGCGATCTGCGAAATGTGCAGCAGGCCGTCGCGTCCCGGAAGGATTTGAACGATCGCACCGAAATCGAGCAAACGCAGCACGGTGCCTTCGTAGGTGCGGCCAACCTCGACGTCGGCGGTGATCTCCTCGATGCGCTTGCGCGCGGCGTCGCACGCGTCAGCGTTGACCGACGCGATCGTCACCGTGCCGTCGTCCTGGATGTCGATCGTGGTACCGGTTTCCTCGGTCAGCGCGCGGATCACCGCGCCGCCCTTGCCGATGACGTCGCGGATCTTCTCGGGATTGATCTTGAAGCTGAACATGCGCGGCGCGTGCTGCGACAGCTCGGTCCGCGCGTGCGGCATCGCGTCCTGCATGAGCTGCAGGATGTGCATACGCCCCTCGCGAGCTTGCGAAAGCGCGACTGCCATGATGTCCTTGGTGATCCCCTGGATCTTGATGTCCATCTGCAGCGCGGTGAGGCCGCGATCGGTGCCCGCGACCTTGAAGTCCATGTCACCGAGGTGGTCCTCGTCACCGAGGATGTCGGTGAGCACCGCGAAGCGGTTGCCGTCCTTGATCAGTCCCATCGCGATGCCAGCGACATGCGCCTTCATCGGCACGCCCGCATCCATTAGCGCCAGCGATCCGCCGCACACCGACGCCATCGACGAGCTGCCGTTGGATTCGGTGATCTCGGAAACCATGCGGATCGAATAGGCGAACTCTTCCGCGCTGGGCAGCACTGCCATCAGCGCCCGCTTGGCAAGGCGGCCATGGCCGATTTCGCGGCGCTTCGGCGTGCCGACGCGGCCGGTCTCGCCGGTCGCATACGGGGGCATGTTGTAGTGGAGCATGAAGCGGTCGCGGTACTCGCCCTGGAGCGCATCGATGATCTGCTCGTCGCGCGCGGTGCCCAGCGTCGCCACCACCAGCGCCTGCGTTTCGCCGCGCGTGAACAGCGCCGATCCGTGGGTTCGCGGCAGCACGCTACTGCGGATCGTGATCGGGCGCACGGTACGCGTGTCGCGGCCGTCGATGCGTGGCTCGCCGGAGAGAATCTGGTTGCGAACGATCTTCGCCTCAAGCTCGAACATCAGATTCGAGACGTCATTCTTCTGCGTGGGCGTTGCATCAGGGCCCAGGCAAGCCGCTTCGACTTCGCTGGCGATTTCCTTCAGCCGTTGCTGACGGGCCTGCTTCTGGCGCAGCGCGTACGCGGCGCGGAGGTTGGTTTCGGCCGCCGCAGTGACGCGCGCGACCAGGTCTTCGTCACGCGCCGGTGCCTTCCAGTCCCATAGAGGCTTGCCGCCTTCTTCGACGAGCTGATGGATCAACTCGATCACCGCCTGCTGCTGCTGGTGACCGAACACGACCGCGCCCAGCATGATGTCTTCCGGCAATTCCTTTGCCTCGGACTCGACCATGAGCACCGCGGCTTCGGTTCCCGCGACGACCAGATCCAGCTTCGACGTAGTGGTCAGTTCGGTCTTGGTGGGATTGAGAACGTATTGCCCGTCGACGTAGCCCACGCGCGCTGCGCCGATCGGGCCATCGAAGGGCATGCCGGACAGCGACAATGCTGCCGAGGCGCCGATCATCGCCGGAATATCGGGATCGATTTCGGGATCCACCGACATCACCGTCGCGATGATCTGCACTTCGTTGTAGAACCCTTCGGGGAAGAGCGGGCGCACCGGCCGGTCGATGAGACGGCAGGTCAGGATTTCCTTTTCCGAGGGTCGTCCTTCACGCTTGAAAAAACCCCCGGGTATGCGGCCGGCCGCGTAGGTCTTTTCCTGGTAATCGACGGTCAGCGGAAAGAAGTCCTGCCCGGGCTTGGCGCTCTTGGCGGCGACGGCGGTGACCAGCACGACGCTGTCGCCGAGGCTCACCAGCACGGCACCGCCGGCCTGGCGTGCGATCTCGCCGGTTTCAAGCGTCAGGGTCTGGCGACCGTAGGGAATGGTTTTCTTGATGATGGGCACGTTAGTCCTCTGAATCGGGAAGAAAAAATGGCCGTGCCCGAAGGGGCGCGACCATTGTCAGATTATCGATGCACCGTGCAGCGACGGGACATCTTTGTGAATCGAGCCGTCATGGCCGCTCTTGGCGACGTCGGTCATTGCAGCTCTTTCGCGGTGATGCTTATTTTCGCAATCCCAGCTTGTCGATCAGGACGCGATAGGTGTCGGCGTTGCGCGTCTTGAGATAATCCAGCAGCTTGCGACGACGCGACACCATGCGCAGCAGGCCGCGGCGTGAATGATGGTCCTTGACGTTTGCCTTGAAATGATCGCCCAGCCCGTTGATACGCGCGGTCAAAAGGGCGATCTGTACCTCGGGCGACCCCGTGTCACCCTGCGCGCGCTGATGCGCCGCGATGACCTTGGACTTTTCCTGCACCGTGACTGCCATTCTATGTTGCTCCGAACTTCGCGAAAGGGTGGAATTATAACTTGAAAAGTGCTTAGGATTCAAGCGATTCGATTGGCTCCGCTGACGTCTGGCCCGCGACTAGCCGGCGCGCTCGCAGCACGCCCTGCTCGGCTTCGGCGATGCCGGTGAATCGATGCGCGGCGTACGCACGATAGATGCCATCCGCGAGCGTAGGGCGCGGCACGCTGCGGCCTTCGATGAGCGAAGCGGCCTCGGGCGCGGCAAGCTCGACGCGGGGCAGCGCGGCGCAGGCCGCGTCCGCGGGCAACAGCCGCGCATCGCGCTCATCAGCGGCGAGCTGCGAAAGCGCGTGCAGCGTTATGGCGTCGGCGAGATCGAACCCGCCAGTCGCGGTACGCCGCAACGCCGACAGGTGCGCTCCGCAGCCGAGCGCCTCGCCCAGATCTTCGGCCAGCACCCGTATGTAGGTGCCCTTGCTGCAGCTCACCTCCAGATCGACCTCGGGCACCCGCCACGAGACGATCCGCAGCGCGCGAATCGAGACCTCGCGTTCAGGCCGCGGGATCTCGACGCCTTTGCGCGCGTATTCGTAGTAGCTGCGTCCCTGATACTTGAGCGCCGAGTATCGCGGCGGACGTTGCAAGATGGCGCCGGTAAAGCTCCCAAGCAGCGCCTCGAAGTCGACGAGCGTCGCGTCGACGTCGCGCTTCATCAGCGTCTCTCCTTCGGCATCGCCCGTCGTCGTGGTGACCCCGAGCCGAAGCGTTGCGCGATAAGTCTTGTCGGCGTCGAGCAGGAGCTGCGCGAATTTGGTCGCCTCGCCGAGACAGATCGGCAGCAGCCCGCTGGCGAGGGGATCCAGTGTCCCGGTATGACCGGCCTTGGCAGCGTTGAACAAGCGCTTCACCTGCTGCAGAGCCGCGTTCGAGGACAGTCCGATGTCCTTGTCGAGCAGCAGCACGCCATCGATGCGTCGCCTCGGCGCGCGCGCTACCTTCCCGTGGGCCTGAACGGGCGAAGAAGAGCGCACGTCGTCTTTGCCTTCGTTCGCCAACGCGTAATGTTCAGCCGGGAGGGTGCTTGCGATCGTCGGCGATGGCGTCGTCGATCAGCTTCGACAGCTTGAGCCCCGACTCGATCGAATCGTCGTAGGCGAAATGCAGCTGCGGCACCGAATACAGCCCGAGTCGATGCGAAAGCTCGGTGCGCAAGTAACCGGCGGTGCGCTGCAGCGCCTCGACCGCCGTGGCGGCGTGCTCGGCGCCCGCAAGATGGGTGAAAAAGACCTTCGCATGCGACAGGTCGGGCGAGACCTCGACTGCGGTGACGGTAACCATGCCGATGCGCGGGTCCTTCAGATGCAGGCGCAGCAGTTCACCGAGCTCGCGCTGAATCTGGTCGCCGACGCGCTGCGCGCGCTGTGTGTTTTTTTTCATGCATGGCGCTCCGAAAGACATCATTCCCGCGCAAGCGGGAATCCATTTTCGAGTTACATGGCAAGAAAATGGGTCCCCGCCGACGCGGGGACGACGAATCACAACGTCCGCGTGACTTCCACGATTTCGTAGACCTCGAGCTGATCGCCCTTTTCCACGTCGTTGTAGTTCTTGAGCGACAGACCGCATTCGAAGCCGGCCTTCACCTCGCGCACGTCGTCCTTGAAGCGCTTGAGCGAGTCGAGCTCTCCGTCGAAGACGACGACGTTGTCGCGCAACAACCTCACCTTGGAGCCACGGCGAACCACGCCTTCGAGCACGTAGCAACCGGCGACGGTTCCAACCTTGGAGATCTTGTACACCTCGCGCACTTCGACCAGGCCGAGACGGCTCTCCTTCTGCTCCGGCGCGAGCATCCCCGAGAGCGCAGCCTTCACCTCGTCGACCGCTTCGTAAATAATGTCGTAATAGCGTATATCGACGCCGGCATGTTCGGCGAGCTTGCGCGCCGCGACATCGGCGCGGGTATTGAAGCCGATGATCACCGCCTTCGACGCGAGCGCCAGGTTGACGTCGGATTCAGTGATACCGCCCACTGCCGCATGCACGATGTTGACCTTGACCTCGCCGGTCGACAGCTTGGTCAGCGCGTTAGCGAGCGCCTCGTAGCTGCCCTGCACATCCGCCTTGACTATGAGCGCCAGCGATTTGATCTCGCTTTCGGCGAGCTGCTCGAACATGTTCTCGAGCTTGGCTGCCTGCTGCTTGGCGAGCTTCACGTCGCGGAACTTGCCCTGGCGGAACAGCGCGATCTCGCGCGCCTTGCGCTCGTCGCCCAGCGCCATTACGTCCTCGCCCGCGAGGGGGACATCGGACAGACCCTGGATCTCCACCGGGATCGCGGGACCAGCCGAGGTGACCGACTTGCCGGTCTCGTCGGTCATCGCACGAACACGCCCGAAGACCGCGCCCGCGAGCACGACGTCACCGCGCTTGAGCGTTCCCGAATGCACGAGGATGGTAGCGAGCGGGCCCTTGCCCTTGTCCAGCCGCGATTCGATGACGATGCCTTTCGCCGGCGCATCGCGCGGAGCGCGCAGCTCGAGCACTTCCGCCTGCAGCAGGATCGCGTCGAGCAGGTTGTCGATGCCCTTGCCGGTCTTGGCAGAGACCTCGACGAACTGCGAGTCGCCGCCGTATTCCTCTGGTAACACGCTTTCCGCGACCAGCTCCTGTTTCACCCGATCAGCATTCGCTTCCGGCTTGTCGATCTTGTTGATCGCGACCACGATCGGAACGTTGCCCGCTTTTGCGTGCGCGATCGCTTCCTTGGTCTGCGGCATGACGCCATCGTCGGCCGCCACCACCAGGATGACGATGTCGGTGACTTTGGCGCCGCGCGCGCGCATCGCGGTGAATGCCTCATGGCCTGGCGTGTCCAGGAACGTGATGACGCCCTTCGCGGTCTCGACGTGATACGCACCAATGTGTTGTGTGATGCCTCCGGCCTCGCCGCTCGCCACGCGGGTGCGCCGGATGGTGTCAAGGAGCGACGTCTTCCCATGGTCGACGTGGCCCATCACGGTGACCACCGGCGGGCGCGGCAAGGATTCGGCCGACGATGCCTGCGCACTTTCGGCGAGCATCGCGTCGGGATCGTCGAGCTTGGCGGCAATCGCCTTGTGCCCCATTTCCTGGACTACGATCATCGCCGTTTCCTGGTCGAGCACCTGATTGATGGTCACCATGGTGCCGAGCTTCATCATCGCCTTGATGATCTCGGCGGCCTTCACCGACATCTTGTGCGCGAGGTCGGCGACGGTGATGGTTTCGGGCACGGCGATCTCGCGCGTCAGCGGTTCGAGTGCCCCGCCCAGCGCGTCGCTCGCCTCCTCGCCCTCCTCGTGGCGATGGCGGCCCGTCTTGGGCTGCTTCCATCCCGAAGTCGTCGCACCACCGGTAACATCGCCGCGCAGCTTGAGTGCGCGGCGGCGCGCCGCTTCCTCCTGGAATGCAGTCGCCGATGGCTTGCGCGACGACTTGTCCTTTTTCGCGCCAGGCTTCGCCGCCGGCTTGTGCAGCGTGCCCTCGGTCTTGGCCTCCACCTTGACCTCAGGTGCCGGCTTCGCGGCGATCGCGGCTTCCTTCGCAGCCGCGGCGGCCGCTTCCGCCGCCTTGGTAGCGGCTTCCTCGGCTTCCTTTTCCTTCTTCGTCTGTCGTTTCTTGGCCTGATCCTGCTTTTGCTGGATGTCTTCCTGCTGCTTGGCGATCAGCGCGGCGCCCTTGCGAGCTTCTTCCTCGCGCGCGGCGAGTTCGGCGGCGGTCACCACCGGCTGCGCCGGCGCGATTTCCTCGGGAGCCGGCGCGGGCTCGGGTCCATCGCGCTTGACGAACACGCGCTTCTTGCGCACCTCAACCTGGATGGTGCGCGCGCGGCCGGCGCTGTCGGCCGCCTTGATCTCGGTGGTCTGCTTGCGGGTGAGCGTGATCTTCTTCTTGAGCTCGACGCCGCCGTGCTGCTTGCGCAGGTAATCCAACAGGCGCGTCTTGTCCTGCTCGGAGAGCTTGTCGCCTTCCTTCTTGCCACCCACTCCGGCAGCGCTGAGCTGCTCCAGGAGAATGCCCGGAGGCATTTTCAGTTCGGTGGCAAATTTCTCGATGGTGGTCAAAGCCATGGTGTTCTCCGCTGCTGCGCTCTATTGCTCGATAGCACTTTCGTCGCCTGCACTTTCGTCGCCTGCACTTTCGTGGACTGCACTTTCGTTGACTGCACTTTCCTTGCGACGGCCTGTCGCAGGATCGCCGCGCGGGCCGGTGCAGCGCTGATCAATTGCCGTGGTGCGCCCCCTCCGCGTCCGCGGGCGCCTCGGCCGACTCGAACCAGTGCGCGCGTGCCTTCATGATCAGCTCCTGCGCGCGATCGTTGGACAGGCCGGTGAGCTCGACCAGCTCGTCGCCGGCGAGATCCGCCAGCGCGTCGCGATTGGTAATGCCCTTTTCGGCGAGCAAGCCCGCCGTCTCGGTGTCCATGCCCTCGAGGTTGAGCAAGTCTTCGGAAACGTTCTCCACCGACTCCTCGCGCACGATCGCCTCGGTAAGCAGCGCGTTGCGCGAACGGCTGCGCAGCTCGTTGACGGTGTCCTCATCGAAGGACTCGATCTCGAGCATTTCGTTGAGCGGGACGTAGGCAATTTCCTCGAGCGTGGAAAAGCCTTCCTGAATGAGGATGTCGGCGACTTCCTGGTCCACGTCGAGCTTCTCCATGAACAGCGCACGGATCTTCTCGCTCTCCTGCGCGGTTTTCTGCTGCGATTCCTCGACCCCCATCAGGTTGATCTCCCAGCCCGTGAGCTCGGAGGCCAGGCGCACGTTCTGTCCGCTGCGCCCGATCGCCATCGCCAGATTTTCCTCATCGACGACGACGTCCATCGCATGCTTCTCCTCGTCCACGACGATGCTCGAGATTTCGGCGGGCGCCAGCGCGTTGATCACGAACTTGGCCGGATCCTCGGAGAACAGCACGATGTCCACCCGCTCGCCGGCGAGCTCGTTAGTCACCGCGGTCACGCGCGACCCGCGCATGCCGATGCACGTCCCCTGCGGATCGAGCCGCGGATCGTTCGACTTGACCGCGATCTTGGCGCGAATGCCGGGATCGCGCGCAGCCGCCCTGATCTCGATGAGCCCTTCCTCGATCTCGGGGACCTCGAGCTCGAACAGCCGCACGACCAGGTCCGGCGTGATGCGCGAGAGCACGAGTTGGGGACCGCGTGCCTGCGGCTCGATCTTGACCACGAACGCGCGCACCCGGTCGCCCACGCGCAGGTTTTCCTTCGGGATGAGCTGATCGCGCGGGATCACACCCTCGATGCGACCCGACTCGACGATGGTAGCTCCGCGCTCGATGCGCTTGACCGTTCCGGTCAGCAGCTTGTCGTCGCGCTCGAGGAAGTCGTTGAGGATCTGCTCGCGCTCGGCGTCGCGGATCTTCTGCAGGATCACCTGCTTGGCGGCCTGCGCGCCTATGCGGCCGAATTCGACTGGCTCGAGCTCTTCCTCGACGACGTCGCCCAACGCGAGCGGCGGATCACGCTCCAGCGCATCGGTGATGGCGATCTGGTGCGCTGGCTCCTCGTGGTCCTCGTCGGGCACGACCGTCCAGCGCCGGAACGACTCGTAGTCGCCGGTTTCGCGGTCGATCTCGACGCGCGCATCGATGTCCTGGTTGAACCGCTTCTTGGTCGCCGAGGCGAGCGCCGATTCCAGCGCCGTGAACACGATGTCCTTGGGCACGTTCTTTTCGCGCGCCAGCGCGTCGACCAGCAACAGAAGTTCGCGATTCATTTGGTCTTTCTCCACTCAATCTTGGGTACCAGGCGCGCCTTGTCGACGTTGGCAAGCGCGATGCTGCGCATTCCGGTCTCGGTCTCGACGCGAATCGATTCGCCTTCGACGCCGCGCAGCACGCCTTTGATGCGGCGTGCGTTGTCGACGCTCTCGCGCAAGGTCACCTTGACCTCCTCGCCGGCGAAACGCGAGAAATCAGCGGCCTTTTTCAGAGGTCGATCCAGACCCGGCGAAGACACTTCGAGACGCTCGTAGGCGACATTCTCGACCGCGAAAAGGTGCGTCAGGTGATTGGAAACGCGAGCGCAGTCCTCGACATCGATGCCATGCGGCTTGTCGATGAACACGCGCACCAATCCGCCCCGAGCCGGCGCTTCCCAGTCGACCAGCTCGTAACCCATCGCAGGCAGCGTACGCTCCAGAATATCTCCGAGATTCAAGGTCTTGAATATTGTTTAACAAGTGCCGGGACGCCGCCACCGCCGTCGGCACGGTCGGCGCTCCTGCAAAAAACGGAAAAAAAAATGGGCCGGCCAGCCCATTTCCGCTTATTTCCACTCTCAGTTTCCCTGACGACCGCCCGCGATAATAGCAAAAAATAGTCCGGATTTGAAGAGGCGCCAGCTCAGGCGCGGCAGGCTGACCCGTCTCGAAACCCCCCAGCCGCGCCACATGGGCTATATTGGGACGCGCTCGAACATTTTCATCGCGTGCCCGCATCAGGAGCTTGATGCAGTACTCGGCATCGATCGGTTTCATTCGCGGGCTGGCCCTCGTGCTGGCGGGTACGGTTGCGCTGGTTGCCTGCGGCGCGCGCGATGGTGGTCAGGCCAGTTCGAGCTCTCCAGCACCTTCGCCCACCACGCCGCCTTCTCCAGCCGCCGCGTCGATTCCAGCCACTTCCGCTGCACCCGCCGATCTCGCCGCTAGGTCTCCCGGTGCGGCCGCTCAAGGGGGACCGCTCTACGTTTGCGCGATCGCCAACAACGGTGCCGAGCAACGGACCGTTATCGAATTTACCGCGTCGGTCGAGGCGCTGTGTCGCAAGGCACCCGAGATGGGCCCGTGCCAATACGAGCGTGAAGCCTGCCGGCGCAAGGGCGGACGTGTGTGGACGATGGCTGGACGCGAGATCACCCGCGAGACTGAAGCAGAATACGATCGTCGCGTGATGCGTGTGCGGATGAAATCGAACTAGCATCTGACTCGATGACGGCGGGTCGCGCGCGCCGCCCTCGCTTGATCCGCACAGCTTCGCGATTTCGTGCCTGGCACCCTCGCGAATATGCCATTAGCATGCACTTCGGTACCAGCGCCTACCAGAAGGCGGAGAGTCGCCTCTGCATCCGGCGATCGGATATATTCCCCTCCTGCGTGCAATGCCTGCAAGCGCTCGCCGCGCCGATCCCGGCGATTTCCCTCTGGCTGTGCCAGCTCGACCGCGACGACGTCGAATTCGCGACGCTGGCATCGTACCTCTCGACCGCGGAACATCACCGCGCGGCGCGGTTCGGCACCGAGGTCCTGCGTCGGCGCTGGATCACTGGTCGCGCCTGCCTGCGCGAAGCGCTCGGTGTCGCGCTCGGCGTCGCAGCCACGAGGGTCAAGCTGCGCCGCGGCATGCGCGGCCGCCCCGAGCTCGACAGTTCATCTTCTTATCCGGATTTCAACATATCGCACACCGGCGATGTCGCGCTCATCGCCGTGGGATCGGGACTGGCCACGCACGAGCGCATCGGCGTCGACCTCGAATACGGGCACCGCGAAGTCGCCGCCGACCGCCTGGCGCGAAAATTTCTCGGCGAACGCGAGCGCGCGGCTATCGCCGCACTGCACTCAGACGCCCGCCGACGTGCCTTCCTGCGCCTGTGGACCTGCAAGGAGGCGATGAGCAAAGCGACCGGCGACGCGTTGTCGGCTCCGTTCCGCGAACTCGACGTCGACATCGCCGGCGCGCCGCGGTTGCGCGCAGGACCGCCGCCCTATCTTCCCGAAGACTGGCGGCTGCTGGTCCCGGAGGTCGCACCAACGCTCATCGCCACGCTCGCGATCTGGGCCAGGCCCGCGCGTTCTGCGACTGCTTCGGGCAAGGCGCCATGACGAATTACGCCTGAGCGTCCGGCGGCGCAGCAGGCTTCGCGACCTTCCACTTGTTCTGGAACCACAGCCAGTCCGCCGGCGCTTCGCGCACGTCACGTTCCAGGCTGCTCGCATAGCGCTCGACGATGGTTTCGTTGGCATCGCGCTCGTAGGGCGGCTCGGCCAGCGTCGTCAGGCGCGCCGAGTAGTGCCCACGGCGCACGCGCCGCATGGTGACGTAGATCACCTTCGCATCGAGATACTGCGCGATCTTGCCCGCGCCCTTGAAGAACGCCGTGTCCTGCCCGAGAAAGCGGGTCCAGTGCTTGGGATCATTCCTGTGCTTGGGCGTCTGGTCGGCGATCAGCGCATAGGCGCGCGGATCACTTCCGTGGCTCATGAGGTCGAATATGAATTCCTCACGGGGGATGAAGCGACTGCCGAAGCGGGCGCGGGATTCACGCAGGAAATCGTCGATGGCCTGCACGCGCTGGCGCTGATACACGATGTCGAAGCTGATACCGAAGCGCACGCCCGCTGCCAGCGACAGCCATTCCCAGTTGCCGCAGTGGGCCGTAAGCAGCACGACCGACTGCCGTGCGGCGATGCATTGCTCGACCAGCTCGGGGTTCTCGAATACAACGCGGCGCGTCAGCTCCTCGGCGGATGCGCCGAAACCCCAGAACGCCTCGACCAGGGTATCGGCGAGATTGCGATACGCTCGCTTGAGGATGCGCGCGCGCTCGGGGTCGTCCTTGTCCGGGAACGCGTTGCGCAAATCCAGCTCCGCGCGCTCGCGCCGCCAACCCATGATGCGGTACGCGCCGACATAGAGAACCCAGCCCAGCGCGTACATGATCGGCAGCGGTATGCGCGTGAGCGCCTTGAGCAGGACTCGCATCAAACCCGGATCAGCGCACTTTTGCCGAGGGGATCAGGCGACCGCCACCAGCTTCTCCAGCGTCGCCGGATCGCGCAGCAGCGCATCGCTGCTCGACCGATGCACGATGCGTCCGCGATCGAGTACGATGGCTTCCTGAGTCAGCTGCAACGCGAGACGCGCGTGCTGTTCGACGACGATCACGGCGAATTCGCCTGCTTTCACCAGCTCGCCGATCACCTTCATCAGCTCCTGCACGATGATCGGCGCCAACCCTTCCATCGGCTCGTCGAGCAGCAGGAGACTGGGATTGGTCATTAGTGCGCGCGCGATCGCCACCATCTGCTGCTCGCCGCCGGAAAGCTGGTTGCCGAGGTTGCGCCGGCGTTCCTCGAGCCTGGGGAACACGCGATACACACGCTGCAGCGTCCACGCCCCAGGACGCGCGACGACGGTCAGGTTCTCCTCGACCGACAGCGAAGGAAAGACGAAGCGCTCCTGAGGAACCCAGCCCAGCCCCGCATGCGCCCGCCGGTAGGTCGCCACGCGGGTCACGTCGTCGCCGCGCCATGCGATGGTTCCGCTTTTCTGGCGGGTAAGGCCCATCAGCGTGAGCAGGAGCGTCGATTTGCCCACGCCGTTACGCCCGAGGAGGGCGAGTCCCGCACCCTCGTCGAGCGCGAAGGATACGTCCTCGAGCACGACCGATGCACCGTAGCCGGCGGTCAATCCGTTGACCTGTAGCAGTTTACCCATGCAGCCTACTCATGCTGCGCCTCGCCCAGGTACACCTCGCGCACCCGCGGGTCGTCTGCGATTGCAGCGGGGGTACCTTCGACCAGCACGGTACCGCCGACCATGACCGTGATCTTTTCGGCGAAACGGAACACCAGATTCATGTCGTGCTCGATGAATACGATCGACACCGTGCGCGGCAGCGCCGCGATCACCTCGAACAGCGCGGCGCTTTCGCCCGAGGGAATGCCAGCGGCGGGCTCGTCGAGCAGCAGCAGTCGCGGCCGCGTCGCCAAGGCGAGCGCGATCTCGAGCAGTCGCTGCTTGCCGTAGGGCAGGTTACGCGTTTCGACTTCAGCGTCGGCACCCAGGCGGAGCTGGTCGAGAATCGCGCGCGCTTCCTCGATCTGCGTCTTCGCGGCAGCCACGGTGCGCCACCATACGCCGCCCTGCCCGTCGCGCTCGCAGCATGCCAGCGCCACCGACTCGAGCGCAGTCAACCCCGGGAACAGCGTGTTGATCTGGAAGGTGCGCGTCATGCCGCGCTTGACACGCAGGTGCTGCGGCATCGAGGTCACATCCTCGTCGCCCAGGAAGACTTGGCCCGACGTCGCCGCCAATGCGCCGGTGAGCAGGTTCACCAGCGTCGTTTTGCCGGCGCCGTTCGGACCGATGATGGCGTGGCGCGCGCCCGACTCGAAGGCGACGCTGATGTTGGCGTTCGCCTTGAAACCGCCGAACGCCTTCGACAAGCCCTGCGTGCGCAAGACGGCGCTAGCCGGAGTGCCTTCGCGCCGCGCGTTTCGATGTTCGCCCTCGGGGCGGCCGTCCGCGCTCACGCCGGCCTCGACGCGCGCCGGCGTAGTGCCAGCAATCCGCCCAGAATGCCGCCGCGCGCGAACATGACGATGAGCACGAGCAGCAATCCGAGCCAGAACTGCCAGTACACCGGATTGAGATTGGACAGGTAGTCCTGCGTGATCATGAACACCGCCGCGCCGATCAGCGCGCCGTACAGGTACCCGGTGCCACCGAGGACGAGCATGATCATGAGCTCGGCGGAACGGGGAAAGCCCAGCGTGTCGATGCCGACGAATTGCGTGGTTTGCGCGAGCAGCGCGCCAGCGATGCCCGCCACGCACGCGCCCATCGTGTAAACAGCGATCAGCTTGCGCGGTACCGAGGCGCCGATCGCAGGCATGCGCCGCTCGCCTTCGCGGATGCCGCGCAGCGACAGTCCGAACGGCGAGCGCACGACCACGCGCAGGATGCAGAACACGACGAACAGCACGCACAGCGCGTAGATGTACGCGGTGCGCCCATCCATGCCGAATCCGAACACGCCGAAAATCTTGCCCATCTCGATCCCGGACAGGCCGTCGACGCCGCCGGTGATCGACGTCGCCTGGTTCGCTGCCTCGTAGAGCATGAGCCCGATGCCCATGGTGACCATCAGGCGCGTCAGGTCTTGCCCGCGCACGACGAGGAAGCTGGTGACGAGTCCGAGCAGCGCCGCCACCACCGCGGCGACCAGAAGTCCGCTCAAGGGCTCGGTCCATCCGTACTTGGCGAGCAATCCCGCCGTGTACGCGCCGACGCCGAAAAACGCAGCCTGTCCCAGTGAGAGGATGCGCGCATAGCCGAGGATCAGGTCCAGCGACAGCGCGAACATCCCGGTGATGAGGATCTGGCTGCCCAGCGTGAGGTACTTGGGGAAAATGAAAAACGCCGCGACCGGCAACAGCCAGAACGCCATCTCGTAAGGCGACCAGCGCTGTGTGGTGAGGCCGCTCATGGAACAATCTTCATCATACGCGCCGGCCCATGAGCCCGCGCGGAAACAGGATCAACATCACCACCATCAACACATAGATGATGAAAGATCCGACCTGCGGCACATAGTATTTCCCGGCGACGTCGAACACGCCGAGTATCAGCGCCGCGACCAGCGGGCCGGTGATCGTGCCTGCTCCTCCGACCGCAACCACGAGCAGGAAGTACACCATGTACTTGAGCGGAAACGTGGGCTCCAGTCCGAGCACGTCGATGCCGAGTCCGCCGCCCAGCCCTGCAAGCCCCGATCCCAGCGCAAAGGTCAGGCTGAACACGCGCTCGACATTCACGCCGAGTCCGGCGGCTGCCTGCTGGTTGTCGACCGACGCGCGGATCTGCGCGCCAAAGCGCGTGAACTCGATCAGCCACGTCAATGCCAGCGTCACCACCACGACCACGGCGATCAGGAACAGCCGGTAGGTGCCGAGGTCGAGACCGAGCACGTGCACCTGTCCGCGCAGGAACGACGGAAGCTGCACCGGCTGCTGCTGCGAGCCGAACGCATACGTGGTCGCCGCGATGGATATGAAGACCAGCCCGATGCTGAACAGGACCTGATCGAGGTGCGTGGCGCGGTAGAGCCGCCGGTACAGCGTTCGCTCGAGCACGGCGCCGACCGCGGCGGAAACAATGAAGGCGAGCGGCAGCGTCGCCAGAAACGGCACACCAAGCCGGCTCATGGCGAGCACGCACGCATAGCCGCCGACCATGGCGAAGGCGCCGTGCGCGAGATTGACGAAGTTCATCAGCCCCATGGTTACCGAGAGGCCGATGCTGATAATGAACAGCAGGCTGCCGTACGCGATGCCGTCGAACAGGACCCCGATGAAGTTCCCGATCATGCGCGGGCGATCAGGTGCCCGGATCCTTGACCGCGTCCACCTTGTCGAACTCGATGCTCCAGTAGTGTCCGTCGCGCATTTCGACCTTGCGAATGTAAACGGTCTGGATGACGTCGCGAGTCGCGGGATCGATGGTCATGGGGCCGCGCGGGCTCACCCAGGACAGGCCTTTCATCGCTTCGACCAGCTTTTCGCCATCCGAATTTCCGTTGGTCTTCTTGAGCGCCTCGTAGATGAGATTCATGCCGTCGTATCCGCCTACCGAATGAAAGTTCGGGCGCATGCCCTTGTTTGCCTTCATGAACGCGTCGACGTAAGCCTTGTTTTCCGGCGAGGTGTGCGCCGCGGAATAGTGGAACGAGGTCACCACGCCGAGCGCCGGCGCCCCGATCGCATCGAGCAGATCGTCGTCCACCACGTCACCGGTCCCGATGAGCGCGATGCCGGCGGCCGCCAGTCCGCGGTCGTTGAACTGCTTCATCACGGCGGTGCCCTCCCCCGATGGGACAAAGACAAACAGCGCATCGGGCTTGGCGTCCTTCACCCGCTGCAGGAAGGGTGCGTAGTCGGGACTGCGCAGCGGCGTGCGCAGCGACTCGACGACCGTCCCGCCGGCCTCGGTGAAGCGCTTGACGAAGGTCTTTTCGGCGTCCAGGCCCGGACCATAGTCGGTGACCATCGTCACCACGCGCTTGATCTTGTTCTTCGCGGCCCAGTCAGCGATCGGCGCGGTCACCTGCGGAAGCGCGAAGCCCGAGCGCACGATGAAGGGCGAGCGTGACGGGATGATCGACGTTGCCGCGGCCATGACGATCATCGGCACCTTGGCTTCGGTGGCCACCGGGGCGGCGGCGAGCGCTAGCGGCGTAAGACCGAATCCGGCCAGCACCTGGACCTTGTCCTGAACGACCATGTCCTGCGCGATGCGCTTGGTCGTCTCGGGAGCGAGCCCCGTGTCGTCCCTGACGATGAGCTCGATGTTGCGACCGGCGACCGTGTCGCCGTGCTGCTGCATGTACAGGCGGCAGGCGGCCTCGATCTGGCGTCCCGTCGACGCGAATGGCCCCGTCATCGGCAGGATCAGCCCGATCTTGAATGGATCGGCAGCGGCGGCCGGCGGCGACGGCAACACTGCCATCAGCGTGACCGCGGCGATGCCAGCGAGCAGCGCGCGCCGGTGAGCAATCGATTGACGCATGAAAATGCCCTCCTTGGTGTGGTTCTTGTCGTCGATGCGCATTCTACGTCTTGCCGACATGGGCCGCACTCGCGCCGGCTTCACTTACGCATCGAATTTGCTTATCGTGTCTGGAACGCCGTCCCGACCGACCCGCCGGCGGCGCATCTGCGGGCCGGACCCGCGCCGTCTCGAATCGCACCGAGGAGATCCCGATGTCCGTTCGCACCCGCCCCCCTTTTCGCGCCGACCATGTAGGCAGCTTCCTGCGCCCGCAGACCCTGCTGGAGGCGCGCGATCGCCGGAAAAAAGGCGAGATCGAAGCCGCGGACCTGCGTGCCGTGGAGGACGAAGCGATCCGCGACGTGGTGCGCTTTCAGGAAGAGCTGGGACTTTCGGGAATCACCGACGGCGAATTCCGCCGCACCTATTTTCATATCGATTTCCTGGAGCAGCTTGCGGGAGTCGAGACCAAGGGCGGCATCTCGGTGGCATTTCACAGCGCCGCGGGGAACGTCGATTTCGCGCCGCCGGTGATGCATGTCACCGGCCCGGTCCGCCACACCAAGCCGATACAGGTCGCCGATTTTCGTTTTCTGCAATCGGTTACGCGCGGCACGCCGAAGGTGACGATCCCTTCGCCGACCATGCTCCACTTTCGCGGCGGCCGGGAGGCGATCAGCCGCGAAGCGTATCCCGACATGGAGCATTTTTTCGCAGACGTCGCGGCCGCGTACCGCGCCGAGATACGTGCCCTCGCCGATGCCGGTTGCCGCTACCTGCAGCTCGACGACACCAATCTTGCGTATCTGTGCGACGAGAAAATGCGCGAAGGCGCACGCAAGCGCGGCGACGATCCCAACGAATTGCCCCGCCGTTACGCGCGGCTGATCAATGCCGCGATCGCCGACCGGCCCGCCGACATGGCGGTGTGCGTGCACCTGTGCCGCGGTAATTTCAAGAGCGCGTGGGTGGCTGAGGGCGGCTACGAACCCGTCGCGGAAGTGCTGTTCAACGACCTCGATGTCGACGGCTATTTCCTCGAATACGACGATGCGAGATCGGGGGACTTCGCTCCTCTGCGCTTCGTGCCCAAGGGCAAGACCGTCGTGCTCGGCCTGGTCACGACCAAGCTCGACACGCTCGAATCCTCCGACGCGCTCAGGCGCAAGATCGACGAGGCCGCCAAGCGTATACCGCTCGAGCAGCTGTGCCTGTCGCCGCAATGCGGATTTTCGAGCACGGTGCACGGCAACGCGATCCATCGCGAGGCGCAGGCGGCGAAAATCCGGCTAGTGGTCGACACCGCGCGCAAAGTGTGGGGCAACGCCTAGCCGGCCGCGTTGGCCGCGTATTACTCGAACGGCAATCCGACGTAGTTTTCCGCGAGGGACGTCGCTGCGGCGCGCGAGCTCGTGACATAGCGCAGCTGCGAGAGCTGCAGGCGCTGCTGGAAGGCATCGTCGGTCGGAAATCGGTGCAGCATCGTAGTCATCCACCACGAAAAGTGCTCTGCCCGCCATACCCGCTTCAGGCATGTTGCGGAATAGGCGTCGAGCTCGTCGCTCCGGTGCTCCTTGAAGAACGAGCGCAGCGCGCGCGAAAGCACCCTCACGTCGGCGACCGCCAGGTTCATCCCCTTGGCCCCCGTTGGCGGCACGATGTGCGCGGCGTCGCCGGCGAGGAACAGGCGCCCATGCTGCATCGGCTCGGTGACGAAGCTGCGCATTCCGGTGACACTTTTTTCGAGCACCGCACCTTCGAGCAGCTTCCACCCATCGCCGGTCTCGAGTCGGCGATGCAGCTCGCCCCAGATGCGCTCGTCGGGCCAGCCCGCGACATCCTCCTCCGGCGAAACTTGCAGATACAGCCGGGTGATCTCGGGCGAGCGCATGCTGTAGAGCGCGAAGCCGCGCGGATGGTACGCGTAGATCAGCTCGTCGTGCGTCGGCGCGGCCTGCGCCAGGATGCCGAGCCATGCAAAGGGGTAGACCCGCTCGAACACCGACAGCGCCGCCGTCGGGATCGCCTGCCGGCAGATGCCGTGGAATCCGTCGCATCCGGCGATGACATCGCACGCGAGATCGATGCTCTTGCTGCCGTTGCGATAGGTGACGCGCGGATGATCGGTGTGGAAATCGTGCACCGCGACATCGCTCACCCCGAAGTGGACGACGCCCCCCGCCCCGAGCCGCGTCGCGATCAGGTCCTTGACCACTTCCTGCTGTCCGTAGACGGTGATGGAGCGCCCGCCGGTCAGCGAAGGAAAATCGATGCGGTGGCCGAAACCGTCGAAGCGAAGCTCGATGCCCTGATGCACCAATCCCTCGCGCCGCATCCGCTCGCCGAGGCCGGATTCGTTCAGGAGGTCGACGCTGCCCTGCTCGAGCACGCCGGCGCGCACGCGCTGCTCGACGTAGTCGCGGTTGCGGTTCTCTATGACGACCGACTCGATGCCGTCGCGGTGCAGCAGGTGCGAAAGCAGCAGTCCCGCCGGGCCGGCGCCGACAATGGCGACCTGCGTGCGCGCACTCATGAGAAGAGCGGCGTGCGCCGGCCCGCTATTTCGGCGCCGGCTGCATCTGCGCGAATACCTCTTCGGCGAGATGCATCGCGGTATTCGATGCCGGCACGCCGCAATAGATCGCCGCCTGCAGGATGACTTCCTTGATCTGGTCGCGCGTCACGCCGTTATTGAACGATGCGCGCACGTGCAGCTTGAACTCGTCGGCGCGGTTGAGCGCGATCATCATGGCGATCGTGATCAAGCTGCGCGTGTGGCGCGGCAGCCCGGGACGCGTCCAGATGTCGCCCCACGCATGGCGCGTGATCATCTCCTGAAACTCGGTGTTGAACTCGTTCCGGTGCGCCAGCGTGCGGTCGACGTGCGCATCACCCAGCACCTCGCGCCGAACCTTCAGTCCCGCTTCGTAGAGCTCGCGTTCGTCCATACGCCCGTTCCTCCCTGCAAGTGTTTTCGACCGATCTAGATGCGCTCGATGATCATCGCGATGCCCTGGCCGACGCCGATGCACATGGTGCACAGTGCATAGCGGCCGCCGGTGCGGTGCAGCTGGTACATCGCGGTGGTCACCAGGCGCGCACCGCTGGCGCCGAGCGGATGGCCCAGCGCTATGGCGCCGCCGTTCGGATTCACGTTCGGCGCATCGTCGGCGATGCCGTGATCGCGCAGCACGGCAAGCGCCTGAGATGCGAACGCCTCGTTGAGTTCGATGACGTCGATATCGGCGAGTGTGAGCCCAGCCTTGGCGAGGACCTTGCGCATGGCCGGCGCCGGGCCGAAGCCCATGATGCGAGGCGCCACGCCCGCCACCGCGGTTGCGATGACGCGGGCCTTGGGCGAGAGCCCGAACTGCTTCGCGGCCTCTCCCGTGGCGAGCAGCAGCGCACACGCGCCATCGTTGACCCCCGAAGCGTTGCCCGCCGTGACCGTGCCGTCAGGCTTGACCACGCCC
>Ga0207700_10000190_pt1 | contig 36688 bp, 33 predicted proteins | sample LARL82metaG_FD_184348 | JGI IMG/M metagenome (GOLD analysis project Ga0207700, IMG submission 184348) | Corn, switchgrass and miscanthus rhizosphere microbial communities from Kellogg Biological Station, Michigan, USA - LAR L8-2 metaG... | ecosystem: Host-associated > Plants > Roots >...
GTCGCGACCGCGATGCGGCGAAAGGTTCGCCGGGCGGTTGATGAATACAGGCGTGCTGCGCGACCCGGCGGCCGGATTACAGTCCGCGTTCGGCACCATCGATGCGCAGATCCGCGCGCACGCCGCGTTCGATCCATGCCGAGCGGCGCTGCTGCAGGATGCGACGCGGCTCGATTACGGCGAGCTCGACGCCGCGATGGATCGAGTCGCCGCGGCGCTGCAGCGCGACGGCGTCCCCGCGCGCGCCACCGTCGCGATCTGCGCCGCGAACTCCATCGATTATGCGGTGGTGTTCCTCGGCGCGCTGCGCGCCGGTGTGACGGTGGCGCCGCTGTCGCCCTCGCTGACCGCGGCCTCGATTGGGTCGATGCTGCACGATTGCGATGGAGCGCTGCTGTTCGCCGACGCTGACGCCGCGAGCAACCTGGCGGCGAACGCGGGCGCAGCGAGCGTAAGGTGCATCGGCATCGCCGGCCACGACGACCGGCCGCTTGCCAAATGGCTGGCCGCGCCCGGCATCCGTCCCCACCAGGTCGCGGTCGAGCCGGACGATGCCTTCAACATCATCTATTCATCGGGTACCACCGGCGAGCCCAAGGGCATCGTGCAGCCGCACGCCATGCGCTGGACGCACATGCAGCGCGGACCCGTCTACGGCTACGCGCCGGACGCGGTGACGCTGCTGTCGACGCCGCTGTACTCCAATACGACGCTGGTATCGTTCTTCCCCGCGCTGGCGATGGGTGGAACCGTCGCGCTGATGGCGAGGTTCGATCCTGTCGCATACCTGCGCTGCGCACAGGACCTGCGCGTGACGCACACGATGCTTGTTCCCGTCCAGTACAGGCGTCTGCTCGACGTCCCGGATTTCGATGGCTACGACCTTGCTTCGTTTCGAATGAAGCTCTCGACCAGCGCGCCGTTCGCGGCAGCACTGAAAGCTGAGGTGCTCGCGCGCTGGCCCGGCGAGCTGGTCGAGTTCTACGGCATGACCGAAGGCGGCGGCACGTGCGTGCTGCGGGCGAGCCAGCATCGCGACAAGCTGCACACAGTGGGGCTGCCAGCGCCGGAACACGACATCCGGCTGATCGACGATTGCGGACGCGAAGTGGTGCGGGGCGATGCCGGCGAAGTCGTCGGCCATTCCGCCGCCATGATGACCGGCTATCACCATCGTCCCGAGCAGACGTCCGAGGCCACGTGGTTCGATGCCAGCGGCAAGCGCTTCATTCGCAGCGGCGACATTGGCCGCTTCGACGACGACGGCTTCCTCGTCCTGCTCGACCGCAAAAAGGACGTCATCATCTCCGGCGGCTTCAATGTCTACGCCGCCGATCTCGAAGCGGCCCTGTGCAGCCATGGCGGCGTCGCCGAAGCCGCCGTGGTCGGCGTGCCCTCCGCGCGCTGGGGCGAGACCCCGGTAGCGTTCGTGGTGATGCGCGACGCTCCTGTCGATGCTTCTGCGCTGCTCGAATGGGCGAACGCGCGGCTGGGCAAGATGCAGCGCATGCACGATGTCGTTACGGTGGCCGCGCTCCCGCGCAGTCCGATCGGCAAAGTGCTCAAGCGCGAACTGCGCGATCGATACGCCGCATCGCGCGCACTACGCTGATTGCGGCGCGGCGCGCGACTCGCCTATCATGTGGAACCCATGCAGCCCGCCCCGCCCGCCGCAGTGCTGATCGAAAAGCTCGTGGTCGCCAATCGCATCCTGTTCGACCAGGGCGTGGTCGACGGTTTCGGGCATGTGAGTGTGCGCCACGATGCCTCGACAACGCATTTTCTGCTCGCGCGCAACATGGCGCCCGCGCTGGTGCGTCGTGAAGATGTTCTGGTGTTCGACCTCGATGGCAACGCGATCGACGCCGGTGGTCGTCGCGTTTATCTCGAGCGCTTCATCCACGGCGAGATCTACCGCGCGCGTCCGGACGTCAAGGCGGTGGTGCACAGTCACTCACCGAGCGTGATTCCCTTCGGCGTGACGCGGCAGGCGTTGCGGCCGGTGTTCCATATGAGTGGATTTCTTGGGGATGGCACAGCGCTTTTCGATATCCGCGACGCCGCCGGCGACACGGATATGCTGATCAGGGATGCCGGGCTTGGTGCCGCGCTCGCGGCGACGCTGGGCTCGAGCTCGACGGTGCTCATGCGCGGGCACGGCTCGACCGTAGTCGGCGAAACGCTGGAGCAGGTCGTGTATCGCGCGGTCTACGCCGAGGTCAATGCGCGCCTGCAGATGCAGGCGATGGGACTCGCGCAGTCGAGCGGCGAGGTGACCTATCTCAACGCGCAGGAAGCCGCCAAGGCTGCGGCCACCAACGATACGCAACTCGCGCGCGTGTGGGAGTTGTGGAGCAGGCGCGTCGGCTCGATCGACTAGTGTCGCCTCGCTAAGTGAGCGTCACTTTGAAGGCTTCGCGTAGTACTTGAACAGCTCGTCGGTCTGCGCCTTGGTGAGCGGTGCGGGCAGGAACTTGAGGCTGACCGCGTCCGCCATCGCATCATCGAGCCCCGACAGGCGATCGAGTCGCAGATTGTCTTTTGGATAGAACTGGTCGCGCACTTCCTTGGCGAGCGATTCGGAAATGCCCACCCACTCGGCGTAGGCGTTGAGCGCCGCGGGGTCCGAATACATCCAGTCCAGCGTCTCGCGATACGCCTGCAGGTAGCGCTCGACGACGTCGTGACGCTGCTCGGCGGTCTGCGCGTTCGCGATCATCAGGCGAACCGTCTGATTGCGAAAGACCGGCACATCACTTTCGCGCACGACGATGCGGATGCGACCGGCCTGCAGGTCGGACACGCCGAAAGGCGGCGACGACCAGCCGATGTCGACCTGCCCGGTCATGGTCTGGGTGAAGGTCGAGGCCGGGCTTCCGGTTGCGACCGGCTTCGCCTGAACCCCGAATTCGCGATTGAACGCGAGCACCGCCAGGTTGGTCGACGAGCCGTTGGTCGAATAGGCGATCGTCTTGCCGTTCGCGTCTTTGATGCTCTTGATCGGCGAGGCCGTGGGAACGTACCAGAACAGGTCATCGGCTCCGGTCGTCGAGTTGGCGATCGCGCGCACCGGCGCGCCTTTCGCGAATGCGCCGAGGACGCCCGCGGTTCCGACGCCCACGCCGATGTCGACGCTGCTCGAAATCACCGCCTGCAGCGTCTCTCCCGCGCCTTGCGTGTATAGCAGCTCCAGCACCAGGCCACGTTTTTTAAAGAATCCCGCTTTCTGGCCGAGCTCGGGCGCGGCGTTTTCCCAATTGCCGCGCTGGCCGATGGCGAGCTTGAGCGTGTCTTCCGCCAAGGCACGCTGCCACGTCACGAGCGCCATCAGCGCGATGAGCGCGTGCATTGCACCTCTTGATTTCACATGGCCTCCCGGACACTGATTTTGTAATCGTAAGCGTAGCCCATTATGCCGGGACATGGCCCCGGTGACGAGGTTGGCCATGGCACGGCCACCGAAGTCGGCGGCTTCGCGTAAAATGCGCGTCCTGTCTTCATCGCCAGCAAGGAAAAATCTGGATGCGCGTATTCAACTTCAGCGCCGGCCCCGCGGTGCTGCCGGAACCGGTATTGCAAAAGGCGGCCGCGGAGATGCTCGACTGGCACGGCAGTGGCATGTCGGTGATGGAAATGAGCCATCGCGGCAAGGAATTCATGTCCATCGCCGCAAAGGTCGAAGCCGACCTGCGCACGCTGCTGGCCATCCCGGCAAACTACAAGGTGCTCTTCCTGCAGGGCGGCGCCATCGCCGAGAATGCGATCGTGCCCATGAACCTCCTGCGCGGGCGGGCCGTCGCCGACTATATCGACACCGGCGAGTGGTCCAGGAAGTCGATCAAGGAGGCAGGAAAGTACTGTCGCGCCAACATCGCCGCATCTGCCGAAGATGGAAAGTTCACCTACGTTCCCGCGCAGGAGGGCTGGAAGCTGAGCGAAGGCACGGCGTACGTGCATATCTGCTCCAACGAGACCATTGGCGGCGTCGAGTACCAATGGACACCCGAGACCGGCGACGTGCCGCTGGTTGCCGACATGTCCTCGCATATCCTGTCGCGCGTGATCGACGTCTCGAAATACGGCGTAATCTACGGCGGCGCGCAGAAGAACATGGGCCCGGCCGGGCTGACGCTGGTCATCGTTCGCGACGACCTGCTCGACCGAGCGCTGCCGATCACGCCGTCGGCGTTTCACTGGCAGGAGCAGGCCGCGAGCGAATCGATGCTCAATACGCCGCCTACGTATGCGATGTACATTGCGGGACTGGTGTTCGAATGGCTGCTGGCGCAAGGGGGGCTGGCCGCGGTCGAGCGCAGGAACATCGCCAAGGCAGCGCTGCTGTACGGCTGTCTCGACGAATCAACCTTCTACCGCAATGACGTGCGCAAGCAGGACCGCTCGCGGATGAACGTCGTCTTCCGCCTTCCCGACGAATCGCTCGACAAGGCGTTCCTGCAGGGTGCCGAGGCGCGCGGCATGGTGCAGCTCAAAGGTCATCGCGCCGTCGGCGGCATCCGTGCGTCGATCTACAACGCCATGCCGATCGAGGGCGTGCAGTCGCTGGTCGCCTACATGCGCGAATTCTCAGGCAAGCATGCCTGACGCCGCCACGTCGTTCACCCCACCGTTCACGCAATCCATGAACCGCTACCAAGTCCTCACGCTCAACCAGATTTCGGGGCAGGGCCTGCACCGGTTTCCCGGCGCACGCTACACCGTGGGCAAGTCGGTCGAGCATCCCGATGCGATCCTGGTCCGCTCGCAAAACATGCTCGACATGGCAATCCCGGCGAGCGTGAAGGCGGTGGGACGCGCGGGAGCGGGTACCAACAACATTCCCGTCGCCGCGCTGTCCGCGCGCGGCGTGCCGGTGTTCAATGCGCCCGGCGCGAATGCCAATGCGGTCAAGGAGCTGGTGCTGGCGGCGCTCCTGCTGGCTGCGCGCAACGTCGTTCCGGCGATCAACTACGTGCGCGGGCTCGACCCAGCGTCACCCGATCTCGAGCGCCAGGTCGAGGAGGGGAAAAAGCAGTTCGCGGGCATCGAGCTTCCCGGGCGCACGCTGGGCATCGTGGGACTCGGCGCGGTCGGCGGACTGCTAGCCGACACCGCGATCAAGCTCGGCATGCACGTCACCGGCTTCGACCCTGAAATTACGGTCGAAGGCGCATGGCGGCTGCCGTCGAACGTGCGCAAGGCTAACAGCGTCGACGAACTGCTCAAGCACGCCGACTTCGTCTCGCTGCACCTGCCGCTGCTGGGGGCGACGCGCCACCTGATCGACGCCAGGCGGCTGTCGGTGATGAAACCCGGCGCGGTGCTGTTCAATTTCGCGCGCGACGCGATCGTAGACGAGGCGGCGGTCATCGCTGCGCTTCAGGGCAAGCGTCTTAAGAGTTATCTCTGCGATTTTCCGAGCGCGGCGCTGCTGGCACAGCCCGGCGTGGTGGCGCTGCCGCACCTGGGCGCGTCGACCGAGGAAGCCGAGCAGAATTGCGCGATCATGGTCGTCGACCAGGTCCGCGAGTTCCTCGAGCACGGCAACATACGCAACGCGGTGAATTTCCCCGATGTGGAGATGGCGCGCGAGTCGCCTCACCGGGTTGCCATCGCCAATGCGAACGTGCCCAACATGCTCGGCCAGATCTCGACCGCCATGGCCGCTGCGGGGCTCAACATCCACAACATGGTTAACAAGTCGCGGGGAGAAATAGCTTACACGCTGGTCGACGTCGACAGCCCGGTGGGAGTCAACGTCGTGGACGCCATTGCCGCGATTGGCGGCGTGCTATCGGTGCGGCCTATTCCGCTGGAACCTGCGTAGCGCTGGAAGCGGCGGGACGCTGGGCGGATGCCTGGCGCGGGACGGCGGACGCTACAAGCCCAGCCAGGCGATCGTTTTGAGCTCGTCGTCGTGGTTGCTCGCGACGAACCCCTTGTAGCCGAGCGCAGTCAGCGCCTGCTTGCCGGGATCGTTCTGAGTGGCGCCCAGCAGCGCAGCGCGAATCTTTTCGACGTCGTCGGAAGGTACCTTGGTCGAGACTATCCACTGCTTGATGGGAACCGGACGCGACGTCAGCGCCACCTTGCCGCCCTTGTCGGTCCAATCCTTGGCCACGCTTTTCGCCGCGGTGGCGCCTACCTGGGCGAAACCATAGGTCACGTAGAAGGGCACCGCATCCTGATAGCGGGTGGTGATGATCTTGAGGTCGGCATCGGGCTTGAGCTTCTGGTCGCGCAGCATCGCACGCAGCATCCATGCGGTGATCGAATCCGGATCCGGACTGACGATGGTGTGGCCGCGCAGGTCCTCGAGCTTGGTGATCGGTTGATCCTTGTTGGTCAGCAGCATCACCGAGTAGTCGGTGAAGCCGGTGGTCCAGGCGATCGACCGGTATTTGCCCGACTTGATCGCGGCCAGCGCAACGTGCGCCGGGTGGATGAAGGAAAGGTCGTATTCCTGCTTGTCCAGACCTTCGCGTACCTCGTCGTAGGCGCTGACCACCACGACACGCACCGGGCGCTTGATGGCCTTGGAGACCATATCGGCGATCGGCGTGAAGCGCGCCTGGATTTCGCGGGGGGTCTGGTAATAGGTGACGCCTTCTGTAACCGACAGCACAAAGTCTGCCGCGCCGGCGAACGGAGCCGTGAGCCCAGCCATCAGCCCAGCCGCCAGCAGCACCGCCCCCGCCCAGCGATTCGACATGTTTCGCAACCGCGACAACCTATGTTTTTGTCCGCGACAGGATAGCATAGCGCTTGCCGCACAGACCCACGCGCGCTGCGAGTGTCAGTCGCATTGCCTTCCGTGTCGCCGGTCGGTTGTTGTGCAGTGCATGAGGCGGGTCGGTGGCAACCACCTCGCAACCGCGTCATACTGATTCGGTGACATTCGCACCTATCATGAGGCATCGATGCCGTCGTACCTGTCGATCAGTGACCTGAGCGTCTCATATGGCGGGCAGCGCGTGCTCGACCGGGTCAGCCTGGACGTCGAGCGCGGCGAGATGATCGCGCTGCTCGGAAGCAGTGGCTGCGGCAAGACCACCCTGTTGCGCTCGATCGCCGGGTTCGTGATCCCGGATTCGGGGACGATTACGGTCAGTGGCAAGGACATCACGCGCCTGCCGCCCGAAGCTCGCGAGACGGCGATGATGTTCCAGTCGTATGCGCTGTGGCCGCACATGAGCGTCGCCGAGAACATCGCCTATGGCCTGCGCATGCGTGCCTGGAAAAAGGACGCGATGGAGGTTCGCGTCGGCGAGATGCTCAAGTTGCTGCAGCTGGACGGTTTCGGCAAGCGCCCCGTGACCCAATTGTCCGGCGGTCAGCGCCAGCGCGTCGCGCTCGGTCGCGCGCTCGCCATCGACCCGCATCTGCTGCTCCTCGACGAGCCCATGTCCAACCTCGATTACAAGGTGCGTCTCGAGTTGCGCCACGAGCTACGTGCGCTGCAGAAGCGTATCGGGATCACCGCGGTCTACGTCACCCACGATCGCGAGGAGGCGTTGACGCTCGCCGACCGCATCGCCGTGATCGACGCCGGGCGCGTCGTGCAGATCGGCGCGCCCGAACAGATCTTCCATCACCCGTCGTCGGCGTTTGTCGCCGGCTTCATGGGTGCCGACAACGCGATCGACCTGGCGCGCGGGTCGGGGGGAACGCTCGCATCAGCCGGCGCGCACACGCCCTCCTCGGAGCGCGTGCGCGCGCATTTTCGAAGCGACGCGGCACGCCTGTCCGACCGCAGCGCCGAGTCGGTCTGCGCTGAAGGCGACCTGGTGCTCGACGGCACGGTCGCCCAGGCGGTCTACGTCGGGCAGGGTTATCGCTACCGCGTCCGCGCCGGCGAAGCCGATATCTGGGTCAATGCGCCCGAGCGCGTCGCCGAAGGCACCCATGCGAGGGTCGTCGTCCCGCGCGCTGCACTGATGTTGTTTCCGCACGCTCAATCGATGACACAATAGTCGACGCAGTGCTACATGTTGGTCACACCAAGGAGGCAGTGATGAAGGTTAGACATTTGATTCCAGTTGCGCTGTTCGCGCTGGCCGCGAGCGCGTTCGCGCAGACGACGCTCAACGTCGTCACCGCGGGCGACCAGAACATGGTCGACTACGTCAACAACTACCTGGCGCCGAAGTTCGAGGCGGCGAATCCAGGCGTGAAAGTGCGCGCGGTCGGAACGGGTCCCGGCGACGGCGGCTCGCAAAAGATCTACGAAAAGCTCTCCGCACAGCAGAAGGCGGGCAACGCCGAGTGGGACGTCGACGTTGCGGTGATCCACCAGCTCGCCTCCGCGACCATGGTCAACGAGAAGCTGCTCATGCCGTACCGCAACGACATCAGCGCCGGCAAGCTCGTCTCCCGCGACACCGCGAAGAACGCGCTGGGCGCCAACGTCGACGGGTACGTGCTGCCGATGTTCCACAGCCAGATCGCGTTCGCGTACAACCCGGACCTGGTGAAGTCGCCGCCGAAGTCTTTCGCCGAGCTCAACGAATGGGTCAAGAAGAATCCGAAGCAGTTCGGCTACAACGGGGTCAAGGGGGGCATGTCCGGCGTGGGCTTCGTGACCGGCTGGGTGTCCGCGTACAGCGGGCTGTCCGACAAGCTCGAGAAGGGCCCGTACGACGCGAGCTCGCAGGCGGCAATCGACAAGGCGCTGGGCGGACTAAAGGAGTTCAACCAGTACGTGGTGATGACCCCAGGCAACGCGGGAACGCTCGACATGCTCAATCGCGGCGAGATCGCGATGGGTCCGGTGTGGGTCGACATGTTCTACACCTGGCAAGCGGACGGTCGCATGAGCCCGAAAGTGAAGCTCGAGCTGCCTTCCCCCGGGCTGCCCGGGCAGCCGATGTACTACGTGATCCCGGCCAAGGCGGCGCACGCGGCGCTGGCGAAGAAATTCATCGAGCTCGCGGAAAGCCCCGAAGTGCAGGCCGAAGGCATCGTCAAGCAGTTCAACTGGTATCCAGGCATCGACCCGCAGTTCGTGCAATCGAAGATGGATCAGGCATCGTGGAACAAGCTGTTCACCGACATCTCGCCGGCTGATCTTTCCAAGTACGGGCGCCCATTCCCGCTGTCGCCGTACTTCAAGGAGATCACGGAGGGCTACGAGCGCGTTGTCAGCAAGTGATCGGCTCGGGCACCGGCGCTCGCGGAGGCAGCGCGCCGGTGCCTATCAGCGGAATGGACGCAAACGGGAGGTGAATCGCCGAGGCATCGCGCTGGCCCTGATCGCGCCTGCGCTGCTGGTGGTCGCGCTGTTTTTCATCGCGCCACTCATCATGTCCGCCGTCCAGGCCTTTCACGGCAAGGACGGCGGCTTCACGCTCGAGCACTTCGCCAAGTCGTTCGACTTCTACGGCAAGGACTTGCTGTTCACGCTGGCGATCGTGATCTTGTCGACGCTGCTGATCGGCATCGTCGCGATCGCGATCGCCGGCTATCTCACGCTGGGAGCGAACGCTCGCGCGGTGGCGATCCTGCGCTGGCTATACCGCTGGCCGTTGTTCATTCCGTTCGTGGTGGCGGGGCAGGTGATGCGCACCTTCCTGGCCAAGAACGGCATGCTCAACCACGTGCTGATCGGCAGCGGCCTGATCGAGCCGCTGTCGGCGCAGAGCTTGCTCGACTGGCGCGGCATCGTCGTCGCCTTCGTCTGGAAGCAGGCGCCGTTCGTCACGCTGCTGCTCGCCGGCGCGATGGCGTCGCTCGAGCCGCAACATGTCGAGGCCGCGCGCAACCTCGGCGCGCCGCGCTGGCGGGTGCTCTACGACATCGTGTTGCCGCAGGTGCGGGGAACGCTGCTGGTCGGGCTGGTGCTGTCCTTCGTCACCATGCTCTCGGTGCTTTCCGTCCCACTCATGATCAACCCCAACTCGCCGACGATGGTTACCGTCGACGTCGCGTATCGCATCAGCACGCATGGTGACTACGGCGTAGCCAACGCGCTATGCCTGCTGTCACTGGGGCTGTCAGCGATCGGCGCCGCGTTCTACCTGCGCCATGCATCGCAGACCTCGGCGAGGATGTCGCCGTGATGCGCGGCCGCCGGCTACCTGCGCTCCCTGCGCCGGCCGCGGCGATACTGCGCGCGGTACTGCTCGCGCTGCTCGCCTTCGCGATTTTCGGGCCGCTGCTCAATCTGATGCTGTGGGCATTCGCCGAGCGCTGGTATTTTCCGAGCAAGCTGCCGATGGAATACGGGCTCACGTACTGGTATCGGGTGTTCCAGCCGCGCGGCAACGCGCTGGCTTCGCTGGGGACCAGCGTCTGGATCGCGCTGCTCACGGTAGTGTTCAGCCTCGCCGTTGCGGTACCGGCGGGCTTTGCACTGGCGAGACTCAAGCTGCCGTGGCGCGGCGGCATCCTGCTTCTTTTCCTGCTCCCGCAGGCGGTTCCCAACCTGCCGGTGTACGTCAATATCGCGCAGGTGTTCTACCAGATCGGGCTCAACGGCACGATTTTGGGTGTCGTGCTCGTGCACGCCTCGCATGGGCTGGTGCTCGCGGTGTGGATCGCGTCCGCCGCATTCGCGTCGATCGACGTGTCCCTCGAAGAAGCGTCGCGCAACCTGGGAGCATCGCCGTGGACGTGCTTCCGCACGGTCACGCTGCCGCTAGCGATTCCGGGGCTCATCGCGAGCGCGATTTTCGTGTTCCTCGAGTCGCTCGACGAATTCACCGGGACGTATTTCGTCGGCGTTCCCGACGTCACCACGCTGCCGTTGCTCATGTTCAACGCGACGATGGGCGGCAACTACCAGATCTCGTCGATTACCGCGCTGTTGCTGCTCATCCCATCGATCGCGTTCATGCTCGTGGTGGAGCGCTTTCTCAAGGCCGACGTGCTGGCGATGGTCGGCCGCTGACGCGTCCTGTCATTGCTCGTGCAACGCCATCGCGCCGCACGTCAGCGTCAGGCGATCAATCCTTGTAGCCCAGCGCCGCGGCTTCCTTCTGCACCGCCTCGATCCATTTGGCGCCGATGCGCGGCGCCATTTCCTTCTGTACGGGGACGAGCGCCTTGCGCAACGCGGCCTGCTCGGCGTCCGTGAGCGCGATCACCTCGCAGCGGCCGCTTGCCTTGATCTTCCCGATATCGTCCTGGTTTTCCTTGAGCGAGAGCTCGTTTTCGTAGTCGCTCGCTTCCTGCATCGCTTTTTCAAGCGTTGCCCGGATGTTCGCCGGCAGCCCGTCCCAGAAAGCCTTGTTGACGATGACCGCGTAGCCATCGTAGCCGTGCGCGGTCAGTGACAGATACTTCTGCACTTCGAAGAACTTCTGGGTGTAGAAATTGGGCAGCGAGTTCTCCGAGCCGTCGACCACGCCGGTCTGCATCGCCTGGTACACCTCGGAAAACGCCATCACCTGCGGCTGCACGCCGAGCGCGCGCATCTGCGCCTCGAGAACCTTCGAGGACTTGATGCGCATCTTGAGGCCCTTGTAGTCGGCGGGCATGCGCAGCGGCTTGTTGGCGCTCATCATCTTGAAGCCGTTGTCCCAGTAAGCGAGTCCGACGATGCCCTTGGGCTCGAGCAGCTTGAACAGGTCGCGGCCCACCGACCCCTGCGTGACCTTGTGCAGCACGTCGCGATTGGGAAAGATGTACGGCAGATCGAACAGCTCGAACTGCGGCAACCCCATCGGCCCGAACTTGGACATCGACGGCGCGAGCATCTGCACTGCGCCGAGCTGCAGCGCTTCCATTTCCTCGCCATCCTTGTAGAGCTGGCTGTTCGGGTAGACCTCGACCTTGACCTTGCCGGCGGTGCGCTGCTCGGCGAGTTCCTTGAAGCGCTCCGCCGCCATGCCCTTGGGTGTATCCCGGGCGACGACGTGGCTGAACTTGATGACGATCGGCTGCTGCGCGTTGGCATTGAACACGGCGCCCAGCAGCAACATCGAGACGAGCAGCAGCAAACGTTTGTTCATCTTCACTCCTTGCGCGTAGTGGTGTGCGCGGTGGCATATTCAGCGGTGGGCGCCGATCCCGTGCCCGCGTGCGGCACGCTCATGCGCGCCAGAGCACCAGCGTCCTGCATCGAGTCCAAGCGCCAGCATTCGGCGATGAGCGCGTCGATGGCGGCCGCGTCGAGAATGGGCGCGCAGAGCGCGCGAAATTTCTGCTCGAGATCACGATCGCTCATGGGGCGCTTCAGGCTGCCGATCGCGTGCTCAATCCGACGAGTGAGCACGCGGCCGTCGCGAAGCGTGATGCGCACGTTCGCCGCGTCCTCTTGCATCGCGGGATCGACCGTGGCGCGAACGCGATCGCGCAGCGCCGTAACCGCGGGATCGACCACGCGCGCGTCGGAGAACTGCGCCTCGCCGACCGCGCCATCGATAATCGCCACCGCAGCGCAGTGGAACACGCTGAACTTGCCTTCGAGTCCGACCTGCGGACGCGTCTTGCCGGTGAGCTCGAGCACCAGCGGGTGGACGTCGAGCTCGACGCGCTCGATGTCGTCCGCGCGCAGGCCGTGCTCGTTGCGGAGCTGGATACAGCCGTCGATGGTGGGGTGAATGACGATGCCGCAGGCGAAAGGCTTGTAGGTGTTGAGCGAGAGTTCCCAGGTCTCGCCCAGCCGCGCGGTGATTTCGGCGTAGTCACGATCGGTGGCGAGCACGTTGGCGAATCCACGTCTGCCTTCGATACCGGCGTTGGCGCTGGTGAAATCCTTGCCGGCGAGCAACGCGGCGTAGAGGCCGTTCTTTGCCGCCATGCCCGGATGCAGCGGCTTGCACATCGAGCCGAACATCTCGCGCAGTCCCGCCGCTTGCGTCGCGGCGATACCCAGCGCCCACACCAGCTGCTGCTCGGAGAGCCCGAGGAGTTTGGCAGCAGCGGCAGCGGCACCGAATACGCCGGTGGTGCCGGTGATGTGCCAGCCCACATCGTAGTGGCTGGGATAGACCGCGTTGCCGATGCGGCATTCGACCTCGACCCCAAGCACGAAGGCGTGAACGAATTCGCTCCCGGTCACCGGCATGTATTCCGCGAGCGCGAGCAGCGCCGAGGCGACCGGCCCAGCCGGGTGAATAACGGTCTTCAGATGCGTGTCGTCGAAGTCAAAGGTATGCGACGTCATGCCGTTCATCAGCGCCGCGTGCAGGATGTCGATGCGCTCCGGCCGGCCGAGCACGCTCGCCTGCGCCGGGCCCACGAATGGCGCGAGCGCTGCGAGCGCGCGGGTGACTGTGGCATGGCGCGATGCGCCGATGGCGCACCCCGTCCAGTTCAGAATCGCGCGCTTGGCCTCGTGCACGACGGCGGGAGGAATGTCTTCAACTCTCGAGGCGCGAACAAAGCGGGCAAGGGTAAGCGTCGGCGTGGAGGACATGCGGACCTCGTGATCGAAAGGGTCAGTGGAGGAACGAAAATGGTGGGAGCAATTGAAAAACCTTGTCAAACCCGACCGCCGCGTCCACGCGAACCGCGAGAATTTGGCAGCGAAGCTCAGGGTAGCGTATATGCCGTCTTGACCACGGTGAAGAATTCCTGCGCGTAGCGGCCCTGCTCGCGGGGACCGTAGCTCGATCCCTTGCGGCCGCCGAACGGCACATGGTAGTCGACGCCCGCGGTCGGCAGATTCACCATAACCATCCCCGCCTGACTAGCGCGCTTGAAGTGCGAAGCGTGTTTGAGCGAGGTCGTGACGATGCCGGCGGAGAGCCCGAAGTCGGTGTCGTTCGCCACCGCGACCGCCTCTTCGTAATCCTTCACGCGGATCACGCTGGCCACCGGGCCGAAGATTTCCTCGCGCGAGCTGCGCATGGCGTTGGTGGCGCCGGTCAGAAGCGTCGGCGCCAGATAATGTCCGCGCTTGGGTCGCTCTAGCACTTCGCCGCCGTAGGCCAGCGTCGCGCCTTCGCCTTTGCCGATGCCGATGTAGTCAAGGTCCTGCTTGAGCTGCGACTCGTCGACCACCGGCCCGATGTCGGTGCCGGGTGCGAGCGCGTCGTCGACCTTGAGCTTGCCGAGGCGCTCGGTGAGTGCGGCGACGAAGCGGTCGTGGATGCCCGCGGTGACGATAAGGCGCGATGACGCCGTGCAGCGCTGCCCGGTCGAGAAGTAGGCGCCATTGACCGCGCAGCTCACCGCGATGGCGAGATCGGCGTCGTCGAGCACGACCATCGGGTTCTTGCCGCCCATTTCGAGTTGCAGCTTGGCCATGCGCGCGATCGCCTTGGTAGCAAGCGCGCGCCCGGTCGCCACCGAGCCGGTGAAACTGATTGCGTCGACACGCTTGTCGGCGGTCATTGCTTCGCCGACCACGCTGCCACGGCCCATGACCAGGTTGAACACGCCCGGCGGGAATCCCGCCTTGACGATGACGTCGGCGAGCGCCCACGCCGAGCCGGGAACGAGCTCGGCGGGCTTGAACACCACGCAGTTGCCGTAGCACAACGCCGGCGCGATCTTCCAGGCGGGAATCGCGATCGGAAAATTCCACGGCGTGATGATGCCGATCACGCCGACGGGCTCGCGCGTGACCTCGACCTCGACGCCAAGACGCACCGACGGGATTTTCTCGCCGGCCAGGCGCAGCGCTTCGCCGCCGAAGAACTTGAAGATCTGTCCGGCGCGCGCGACCTCGCCGATGCCTTCGGGAAGCGTCTTGCCCTCCTCGCGCGAGAGCAGCCGGCCGAGCTCATCCTTGCGCGCCAGGATGGCGTTGCCCACCGCGTCGAGCATGTTGGCGCGATCCTGGATGCCCGACGTCGACCACGCCGGGAACGCGGCGCGCGCCGCACCGATCGCGTTGTCGGCTTGCGCGCGGTCGGCGCGTGCGTATTCGCCGATCACGTCGCCCAGATCCGAAGGATTGATGTTCTTCGAGAGGTCGCTGCCGGCGAGCCATTCGCCGGCGACGTAGTTGCGATGAAGGTCAGCCATGAGGTCTTCCGGTAATCAAATCGAGTTGAGCAGGCCGCGCGCGGCGAGATTGCGCACCAGTTCGCCGACGCCGAAGGTCCATGGCGGCGCGCGGTCGCTGGTGGTAACGCGATTTTCGAGCGCGCCCAGACTCGCGGTGGATATCACGACGCGATCATCGATGTGATGCGTGAAGCCCGCACCGGGCGCATCGCGATCCTTCACCGGTGCGAACATCGTGCCCAGGAACAGCACGAAACCGTCGGGATATTGGTGGTTGGTCCCGATCGCCTGCTCGACCAGGTCCGCGGGATCGCGGCTGATCTTGCTCATCGAGCTGCGTCCGGCGAGATGAAAGCCATCGGTGCCGAACACGTCGAGCGCCAGCTCGCAAGCGCGGACATCGTCGAGCGTGAAGGCGTCGTCGAACAGCCGAATGAACGGTCCGATCGCGCACGACGCGTTGTTGTCCTTGGCCTTCGACAGCAGCAGCGCACTTCGCCCCTCGAAATCGCGCAGGTTCACGTCATTCCCCATCGTCGCGCCCTGGATGCTGCCGCGCGAATTCACCGCGAGCACGATTTCGGGCTCGGGATTATTCCACGCCGAGCCGGGATGCAGCCCGATCGATGCGCCGTGGCCGACGCTGGCCATCGGCTGCGTCTTGGTGAAGATCTCGGCGTCGGGGCCGATGCCGACCTCGAGGTATTGCGACCACGCCCCCTGCTCGACGAGGACCTGCTTCACGCGCGCTGCCTCCTCGGAGCCGGGCTTCACCGTCGAGAGGCTGCCGCCAAGAATGCCGGCGATGCGCGCGCGGATGCCGTCGGCCTTGCTGGCGTCGCCGCGCGCCTGCTCCTCGATGACGCGCTCGAGCATGCTCTCGACGAAGGTGACGCCGGCCGCCTTGATCGCCTGCAGATCGCAGGGTGCCAGCAGGCGTGGCCGGGACGCGTCGAAATCGGGGCGGCTGTTCGCGAGCAGGGCATCGATGCTGCCCAGCGGCGCGCCCGGCGCCGCGCGCACGGTGCGGGCGATGTCGCCGCGCTCGAGCGCGGTGCTGACCACGGGCAGTGTTGACGACAGATCCACGACGCTCCCGTCGGGGCGCACGGTGATCGTCGACGGACCGGCGGATGAGCCAGGCACCCATGCACGTCCGAACAGCGTTGCGCGGGTCCAATCGGCGGGGAGGGCGGACAGGTCGGCCATGGGATCGACGAGATTCGAGGCGAGATGGGCGAGAGCGAGTCGCCGGCCGAAACGCGAGGGCGGCACGGCGGCGATCATGATACATCCTGCGCCACGGCGGCGGACGGTGTAGGCTATTTCACATGCGCATAGAAACCCACTTGCTCGCGCTCGTTCAGGCGATCGCCGTCGCGTGGCCGGCATCGGCGATGGGGATGCAGCTGCATACGCCCGGACCGACTCCACCCGTCGACGACGATGAAGATGATGACGACGACATCGGTCGCGGCTCAGGCGGCGGCAATATCGATCCCGACGATGACGAAGGCGCCTCCGACGACGACGAGGACGAAGACGAGGACACGCTCTGGGCGGGTTCCGCCGCAAATAACCTCGACGTTACCGGTGGCGCCTGACGTCCTGCGAAGGGGCCCGGGACGAGGGCGGAACCGCGTCATCGTCTTCGGGACGCAAACGTGCTATGCTTAATGGTTGCGGCGAACTGCGAACAACGAACAAGCACCATGGTTGCCCGCCGCACGAGCTACCTTCTCAGGCAACCGGATCATCGGCTTCTAATCTTCGTCCGGGGTCTTTCCCGGGCTGTCCCACCGGTTAGCGACGATGGCATAGCACGCTATTAAGGAACGCCGATGCAGAGGCGTCTGCAGTCGACCCGGTCGTGGCTGTGGATTGGGGCACTCTGGCACTTCGCTCGCAACTGAGCGCTCGGATGCGGCATAGGCCGACTCCGGCGCCGCCTTGCTTCCACACATCCGGAATGTTGGTGCGGCCCGCGCTTGCGGACGCCGCGCCCTGAACGCATCCGCGCTCAACGCGCGCGATGCCTTATTGGATTCGCAAATGACTTTTGAAGCAAACCAGACTTTTGAAGCAAACCAGACTTTTGAAGCAAACCAGACTTTTGAAGCAAACCAGACTTTTGAAGCAAAGCAGCCTGTCGAAGCAAAGCAGACTTTCGAAACATTGCAGCTTCGCCCCGAGCTTCTGCGTGCGCTCGCTGCGTGCGGCTACGAGGCCCCAACCCCGATCCAGCGCCAGACGATTCCAGCGTTGCTCGAGGGCCGCGACGTCATCGGCTCGGCGCAGACCGGCACCGGCAAGACAGCGGCCTTCGTGCTGCCCGCGTTGCAGCGCATCGCGACGGTAGCGCAAGGAGCCAGAGCATCGCGCCACGGCGTTTGCATGCCGCGCGTGCTGGTGCTGGCGCCGACGCGCGAGCTCGCGCAACAGGTCGCCACGCAGGCCGTTCAATATGGGCAGCATTCGCGCGTGCGCGTCGTGTGCATCTACGGCGGCGCGCCGTACCCGGTGCAGATTCGCGAGCTCGGCCGCGGCGTCGACCTGCTGGTCGCCACGCCGGGACGCCTGATCGACCATCTCGAGCGCGGCCGCATCGACCTCTCGCAGCTCGAGATGCTGGTGCTCGACGAGGCCGACCGCATGCTGGACATGGGGTTCATCGACGACGTGGAGCGCATCGCCGCCCGCTCGCCGAAGACGCGCCAGACGGTGCTGTTCTCGGCGACGTTCGAGCCAGCGATCGCACGCCTCGCGGCGAAGCTGCTGCGCGACCCGGTGCGCATCGAAGTCGAGCTCGACAAGGCGCCGCCGATCTCCATCGACCAGCGCGTGCACTTCACCGACGACCACGCGCACAAGCATCGCATCCTCGACCACCTGCTTACCGACATCGAGATGACGCAAAGCATCGTGTTCATCGCCACCAAGCGCGACGCCGAATCGCTCGCCACGCGCCTGCGCGGCGCCGGCCACGCGGCGGCGGCGCTGCATGGCGACATGAACCAGCGCGAGCGCACGCGCACGCTGTCCGACATGCGCCGCGGCAGCCTGCGCACGCTGGTCGCCACCGATGTGGCCGCGCGCGGCATCGACGTCGCCGGGATCAGTCACGTGATCAATTTCGATCTCCCGCGCCAGGCCGGCGACTATGTGCATCGCATCGGTCGCACCGGACGTGCCGGCGCCACCGGCGTGGCCGTGTCGTTGGCGGCGCATACCGAGCGCGCGCAGTTGCGTCAGATCGAGCGGTATACGGGCGCGGCGATTCCCGCGCACGTGATACCCGGACTCGAGCCGCGCCGCCGCGCCAGCGGCACTGACCGCGCGCAGCCCGGTGCGCGGCCCGCGCATCACCGCGAGCGCAAAGTCTGGACTGGACAGCGCCGCGACGGTCACAGCGGTTCGCGCAAGCCGGGCGGGACAGAACGTAAGTTCGCTCGCTCGCGCTAAGCACACCAGCCGACCGCGCGCGCCCGGGCCGCGGGCGAGGGTGCGGTAGTTGGCAAAAACGTGTATCGTTTTCTGGTGATGGCCACGCCTGACGGCGAGGAGGGTTCGCGATGTATGCCCAGATGGTCGATACCGGCGCCAAGCGCGTGCGCGCGCTCGAGGAGCTGTCTCCCGAGGAGCGCGCGTTCCAGGCGCGCATCGACGCCGACATCAAGATCGAGCCCAAGGATGCGATGCCCGAGGCGTACCGCAGGACGCTGATCCGCCAGATCTCGCAGCACGCGCATTCGGAGATCGTCGGCATGCTGCCGGAAGGCAACTGGATCGCGCGCGCGCCCACCTTGCAGCGCAAGGCGATTTTGATGGCCAAGGTGCAGGACGAGGCGGGGCACGGGCTGTATCTTTATGCAGCCGCCGAAACGCTCGGCGTGTCGCGCGACGAGATGGTCGCCGACCTGCATTCCGGCAAGGCCAAGTACTCCAGCATCTTCAACTATCCGACGCTGACTTGGGCGGATATCGGTGCCATCGGCTGGCTCGTCGACGGCGCCGCGATCATGAACCAGATCCCATTGTGCCGGTGCTCGTTCGGCCCGTATGCGCGCGCGATGGTCCGCGTGTGCAAGGAAGAAAGCTTCCATCAGCGCCAGGGCTTCGACATCATGATCAAGCTCTGCCAGGGAACGCCCGAGCAGAAGGCGATGGCGCAGGACGCGCTCAACCGCTGGTGGTGGCCGTCGCTGATGATGTTCGGCCCGCCCGACGCCGATTCGGTGCACAGCGCGCAGTCGGCCGCATGGAAGATCAAGATCCTGTCCAACGACGAGTTGCGCCAGCGGTTCGTCGACCAGACCGTTCCACAGGCGGACTACCTCGGTATCACCATGCCCGATCCTTTGCTCAAGTGGAACGAAGCGCGCGGCCACTATGATTTCGGCCCGATCGACTTCGACGAGCTCTACGAGGTAGTCAAGGGCAACGGTCCATGCAACCGCGACCGGATGCGTGCGCGCGTCGAGGCGTGGGACAACGGCGCATGGGTGCGCGACGCTGCCGTCGCACACGCGCGCAAGACCGCGGAGCGCGAAGCGCGCAAGGCTGCGTGATCGCGCGCGGGGGATCCTCATGAGCGCCAACGAGTTGCCTCTCTGGGAAGTGTTCATACGCAGCCAGCACGGGCTCGCGCACAAGCACGTCGGCAGCCTCCACGCCGCCGACGCCGAGATGGCGATCAGAAATGCGCGCGACGTCTATACGCGACGCAACGAAGGCGTAAGCATCTGGGTGGTGCGCTCGGCCGACGTCACCGCCAGCGCCCCCGGCGAGAAGGAACCGATGTTCGAGCCTGCCAACAGCAAGGTCTACCGGCATCCGACGTTTTTTCCGATGCCGGACGAGGTCAAGCACATCTGACACAGCTGTCATCGCGGTCGAGCGCTTCGCTTAGGGCGGCTTGCCCGCACCACGATCGCCAGGATCCAGCACCGTGAAGCCGGTGCGCTCCGCCAATGAACTCCGACCCGCTCCTGTTCGACTACCTCCTGCGGCTCGCCGACAGCGACCTCGTGCTCGCGCAGCAACTGGGCGCGTGGGTGGGGCACGGGCCGGTGCTCGAGGAAGACATCGCCTCGGCCAACGTCGGACTCGACTTGCTCGGACAGGCCCGGATGTGGTTCGGGTACGCGGGCGAGATCGAGGGGCGCTTCGCCGGGCGCGCGCGCAGCGAGGACGAGCTCGCGTTCCTGCGCGACAGCGGGGCGTTTCGCAATGTGCTGCTGGTCGAGCAGCCCAACGGCGATTACGCGCACACGATCGCGCGTCAGTTCTATTTCGACGCGTGGCACCAGCTTCTGCTCGATGCATTGGCGCGCTCAAGCGATCCGCGCATCGCCGAGATCGCTGCCAAGGGCGGGAAGGAAGTGCGTTATCACCTCGAGCGCAGCAGCGGGTGGCTCGTGCGCCTCGGCGACGGCACCGACGAAAGCCGGCGGCGCATGCAGGCGGCATGCGACGACCTGTGGATGTTCGCCGGGGAGCTGGTCGAGCCCGATGCGGCGGGCAACGCGCTGGCTGGTGAAGGCATCGCCTGCGATACCGAGACGCTGGCGCCGGCGTGGCGGGCGCGTGTGAACGCGGTGCTGGACGAAGCGACACTGGCGGTGCCGGCATTGACGTGGGCGCAGAGCGGCAGCAAGCGCGGCGTACATACCGAGCACCTGTCGCACCTGCTCGCGGAAATGCAGGTGCTGCAGCGAAGCTACCCTGGAGCGAGATGGTGACCGCCATCGAAACGCAATCGTCGCAGCCGAGCGTCCAGACGCTCTGGAAGCTCCTCGAAGGCATTCCCGATCCCGAGATTCCGGTGATCTCGATCGTCGAGCTCGGCATCGTGCGCGCCATCGCCTACGAGGGCGACACGCTGGTGGTTAGCGTGACGCCGACGTACTCGGGATGCCCTGCGACGGCGGTGATTGCCGGCGACATCGCACGCACCCTCGACGAAGCGGGTGTGGCGCGTCGCGAAATCCGCGTGCGGCTCGCGCCGGCATGGTCGACCGACTGGATCGTTCCGGCCGCGCGCGATCGATTGCGCCTCTACGGCATCGCGCCGCCGGGCGAGCGAGCTACCGTGCAGCCGGTGGACATTTCCGGGCTTCGCCGGCGAAGCTCCATCGCCATCGCGTGCCCGCGGTGCGGCTCGCTGCGCACCCGCGAGCTCTCGGCGTTCGGCTCGACACCGTGCAAGGCGCAGTATCGCTGCGAGGACTGCCTCGAGCCGTTCGACTACTTCAAGCCGATTTGAACCGCTGCGCAGCATTCGCGACGTTTCCCGTGTCCCGCAGGATGAGAGGGAAGGGGTAGGGACGCATGAGCAAGTTCCACCGGTTGCAGGTCGCTTCGGTCGCGCGCGAGACGCGTGACGCAGTGACGCTGACCTTCGACGTTCCACCCGAGCTTGGCGAGGCTTTTCGCTTCATCCAGGGCCAGCACCTGACGCTGCGCGCCGACATCGCCGGCGAGGACCTGCGCCGCTCGTACTCGATCTGCTCGGCGGTTTCCGACCGGGTGCTGCGCATCGCGGTAAAGAGAGCTCCCGGAGGTGTGTTCTCGGCGTGGGCGAACGAGCAACTGCGGCCGGGACACGCAATCGACGTCATGCCGCCGATGGGCCACTTCAACGTCGCGCTCGACCCTGCGGAGGCCAGGCACTACGTCGCCTTTGCCGCCGGCAGCGGGATCACGCCGATCCTGTCCATCGTCAAAACGACGCTGGAAACGGAGCCGCACAGCCGCTTCACGCTGTTCTACGGCAACCGCTCGTCGAGCGCGGTGATGTTCAGGGAGGAGCTCGCTGATCTCAAGGATCGCTTCATGCAGCGCTTGAACCTGGTCCATGTGATGAGCCGCGAGGCACAGGACATCGAAATACTCAACGGCCGCATCGACCGTGCCAAGGCAGACGCGCTGCTCGATCACTGGATCGACGCCTCCGACATCGATGCCGCGTTCGTGTGCGGCCCGGACGGCATGATGCAGGCCGTCGCGCAGGCGCTCGAGGCGCACGGCGTTGCCAAGTCGCGCATCAAGATCGAGCTATTCGCGGCGAGCATCCCGAAGCACGAGCACAAGCCCGCCGCGATGCCCGCGGCCGGCTCCTCCGAATGCGAGGTCACCGCGATCATCGACGGGGCGACGCGCGTGTTCGCGCTCGATCGCACCAAGGAGAACATCATCGACGGCGCGCTTCGCCAGGGCATCGAGCTGCCGTACTCGTGCAAGGGAGGCGTGTGCTCGACCTGCCGCGCCAAGCTGGTCGAGGGCGAAGTCGACATGGACGTCAATTTCGCGCTCGAGGACTACGAGATCGCGCGTGGCTTCGTCCTGTGCTGCCAGAGCTACCCGGTCACCGACAAGGTGGTGGTCGACTTCGATCAGGTAGCGTAAGGCTCGACGCGCGAGTTTGAGGCGGCATCGTTTTGCGTCGCGGCCACCCGCGCGCCGTCGACTGCGCGGCGGCTAACGCTTGCGCGATTTCCGACCGATGGCCACGTCGAGCAGTTGCGCTGCCATAGAGCGGGCGAGGACGGCCGCTGCCGGGTCGTGATCCATCTGCGCCGCGACGACGGCGCCGTCGTAGAGCACCACCAGTTGATGCGCCAGCTGCTCGGGCTTCGCCGCGCCTGCGTCGCGCGCAAGTTCGACGAACAGTTCGTAGGTCCAGCGGCGCGAGTCGTCGCAAACAATCCTCAGGCTGCTGCCAGGACGCGCCTCGGCGCTGGTTCTGAGGAACGCGCAGCCGCGGAATGCGGGATCGGCGCAGATGTCCGCCAGCGCATCGAAGACCCCGAGCAGCCGGTTGCGAGGAGTCTTGCAGTTTTCGAGCCTGCGCAGAATGCGCGTCTGGCGTGCCTCCTTGCGTCCCACCAGGTACGCGCGGATCAGCTCGTCCTTGCTTCCGAAGGTGTCGTACAGCGAAGCCTTGGCGACGCCGGCGCGCTCGATCACGCGGTCAATGCCGACCGTATTGATGCCTTCCTCGTAGAAAAGCTCCTCCGCCGCCGCCAGAAGGCGCTCGCGCGCCGACCGGCGCTCCGCCTTGACGGCAGGCGCCGGCGCGTGTTTCTGGGGTGCTTTATCCATTAGCGCGGGCATGGCTTGACATTAACAGACCGGTCTGTACAATGCAAGTACCAGACAGACCGGTCTGTTTATATGTAGGGAGTTTTTCCGATGACCTGCTCAAGCACAGCCGTCCCTGCCATCGCGATAACGCGTGCCGGCACGCTCTCCACGAAGGCCGCGTTCTACCTGCTCGCCTCGATCACGGTGTCGTTCCTCGCCGGCTCGGCGGCGCCGACGCCGCTCTATCCGCTGTACCAGGCGAAATGGGGTTTCTCGCCGGTGACGGTGACCATCGTCTTCGGTGTCTACGCGATCGCGGTTCTGGTCGCGTTGCTGGTCGCTGGCCGGCTGTCGGATCACGTCGGCCGCAAGCCCGTACTGATGGCGTCGATCCTGACGCAGATTGCGACGATGCTGCTGTTCGCTGTGGCCGCGGACGAAGCGGCCTTGATCGCGGCCCGGATACTGCAGGGATTGGCCACCGGCGCCGCCGTCGCGGCGGTAGGCGCAGGACTCCTCGATCTCGACAAGGCGCGGGGAACCACCGCTAACGCGATCGCGCCGATGCTGGGCACGGCGACGGGCGCGATTACGGCAGGACTCGCCGTCCAATACCTGCCGGCGCCGACTCATCTTATCTATCTTGTGCTCGGCGGAGTCTTCGCCTTGCAGATGATCGGCGTGGGCATGATGGCTGAGACGACCGCGCTTCGGCCGGGCGCCGTTGCCTCGCTGGTGCCGCAGTTCAATTTCAGCGCTGCCGTGCGCGTGCCCTTCCTGATTGCGGTGCCGGTGCTGGTAGCTACGTGGGCGCTCGCGGGCTTCTACGCCTCGCTGGGTCCGTCGCTGGTGCGTACGATGACGGGCTCGCATTCCTACCTGATCGGTGGCCTGGTGCTGTTCGTGATCGCCGGCAGCGCCGTGATCTCGGTGCTGTCGCTGCAGCAACGCGACGCCGGCAGCATGATGGTGATTGGCACCGCACTTCTCATTGCGGGCACGGCGACTGTCGTCGCGTCGCTGCCGTTAAGGTCGGTGACCGGATTCTTCATCGGTTCCGCGGTCGCGGGCCTTGGATTCGGCGGTGGGTTTCAGGGCGCCGTGCGCAGCGTGGTAGCGCATGCCGCACCGCGTGATCGCGCCGGCGTGCTGTCGGTGATATTCGTCGTCTCGTACCTGGCGATGGGCGCACCCGCGGTCGCGGCGGGCTATTCGGTGGCGCTGCTGGGGAACATCTTCGCGTCGGCGCGGGATTTCGGCGTCTTCGTGATGATCCTGTCCGCGCTCGCGCTGGCAGGCGCCATGCTGCGCCGCTCGACGGCCCGTGTCGCCAACGCCGCTTCCGTCCCGACGCCGCTGCGCGGCTGAAGCACCAGCGGCGCCAGGTCGGCCTGCGCCCGGCCCCGCAACGCCGACGAAGGATTTGCTAAGCTTGGGCTCCTTGAAGGAGTCGCACGTGGCCAATCCCCTGTTCGATCGTCACCGGGCGCTACTCGATCGCGCGCTGCAGGCCATCGCCGAGCGCAGCTACTGGAGTGCGTTTCCCGAGTCACCCAGTCCCAAAATCTACGGAGAAGGCGCCGCCGAAGCGGGCAAGGCCGCCTTCGATGCGCTGCTGGGCAAGCCTTTTCCGCTGAAGCAGGCCGGCACCATTGGCAGCGTAGGCGGCGAAATGTCCCCGTATGGCATGGCCCTCGGGGTGGAGTATCCCAAGGTCGACCTCGACGCGCTCTTCGCGTCGGTCGATCGCGCGCAAGCGACGTGGCGCAAGGCCGGGCCGGAAGCGTGGGTCGGTGTCGCGCTCGAAATACTGAGCCGCATCAACAAGCACAGCTTCGAGATCGCGCACGCGGTGATGCACACCACAGGACAGGCGTTCGTGATGTCGTTCCAGGCGGGATGCCCGCATGCGCAGGACCGCGCGCTGGAAGCCATCGCCTACGCGTGGGACCAGATGCGCCGCGTGCCCGCCAAGGCGAGCTGGGAAAAACCGCAGGGCAAGAACGAGCCGCTCAAGATGGAAAAGCACTTTCGCGTCGTCCCGCGCGGGGTCTCGCTGGTGATCGGATGCAACACCTTCCCCACGTGGAACGCGTATCCCGGATTGTTCGCGAGCCTCGCCACCGGCAACGCGGTGGTGGTCAAGCCGCATCCGAACGCGACCCTTCCGCTGGCGATCACGGTGCAGATCGCGCGCGAGGTGCTGACGGAGGCGGGATTCGACGCCGACGTGGTGACGCTGGTCGCGCACGCCGCGGGTGATGCGACCGCGCAGCAGCTCGCGCTGCGTCCCGAGGTGAAGATCATCGACTTCACCGGCAGCCGTGCGAACGGCGACTGGCTGGAGGCGAACGCGCGCCACGCGCAGGTGTATACGGAGAAGGCGGGCGTGAACCAGATCGTGCTCGACTCGGCGCAGGATTTCGCACGCGTCGCGCGCAACATTGCGTTCTCGCTGGCGCTCTATACCGGCCAGATGTGCACCGCGCCGCAGAACATCTACGTCGCGCGCGGTGGCATCGATACCGCGTCCGGGCATCTTTCCTTCGACGAGGTCGCGCAGGCGCTGTCCGCGGCCGTGCAGAAGCTGGTCGGCGATCCGGCACGTGCGGTGGAAATCCTCGGCGCGGTGGTCAACGACGGCGTCGCCGCCCGCATCGAGACCGCACGCGGGCTCGGGACGCTGGTGCTCGACAGCCAGGACCTCGCGCACCCGCAGTACCCGCAGGCGCGCATCCGCACGCCGATGATCGTGCGCCTCGACGCTGCCGACCGTGAAACCTATCTCAAGGAATGGTTCGGACCGGTGGCGTTTCTGATCGCCACCGACGGCACTGCGCAAAGCCTCGACATCGCAAGGCAGGCGGTCAAGGAGCATGGCGCGCTCACGCTGTCGGTGTACTCGACCGACGACGGCGTGATCGAGCAGGCGATCGAGGTCGCCGAGGACGCAGGCGTGGCGCTGTCGATCAACCTGACCAGCGGGGTGTTCGTCAACCAGTCGGCGGCGTTCTCGGATTTCCACGGCACCGGCGCGAATCCGGCCGCCAACGCGGCGCTGACCGACGCGGCATTCGTGGCCAGCCGCTTTCGCGTCGTGCAGCATCGCATGCACGTGTAGGCGGGAGCAATTGCGCGTGACCTACCAATCCATTCTGTTCGGCATTGACGGCGGTATCGCGCGCCTCACCTTCAATCGCCCGGATCGTCTCAACAGCTTCACCGAAGCGATGCACGCCGAGGTGCGCGACGCGCTGGTTCACGTTCGCTCCGACGCGACGGTGCGCACGCTTTTGGTGACCGGTGCCGGGCGCGGCTTCTGCGCGGGCCAGGACCTGGCCGACCGAAGCGTCGCACCGGGTGCCGAGCCGGTCGACATCGGCGACTCGATCGAGCGCAACTACAAGCCGCTGGTGCTGAGCCTGCGCGCGCTGCCGATGCCCGTGGTCTGCGCGGTCAACGGCGTCGCTGCCGGCGCGGGCGCGAACATTGCGCTCGCCTGCGATATCGTGATCGCCGCGCGCTCGGCGAGTTTCATCCAGGCTTTCGCACGCATTGGATTGCTGCCCGACGCCGGTGGCACGTATTTCCTGCCGCGCTTAGTCGGCAGCGCGCGCGCGATGGGACTCGCGCTGCTCGGGGAAAAGTTGTCCGCAGAGGATGCCGAACGCTGGGGACTGATATGGAAATGCGTCGACGATGCCGAGTTCGTCTCGAGCACGGACGCGATGCTGGCGCACTTTGCGAGCGCGCCGACGCGCGGACTCGCCGCGACCAAGCAAGCGCTGCAGCTTTCCGCGAGCAACACGCTGGAGCAGCAGCTCGACGTCGAACGCGATCGGCAGCGCGAGCTCGGCCGCAGCGACGACTATCGCGAGGGCGTCGCGGCGTTCTCTTCGAAGCGTCTTCCCAAGTTCACCGGCCGATGAACCGTGGATGAGCTGGCAGGCGAGTCCGACCACGCTCTGCAGGAACTGGCGGAGCGTGTGGCCGCGGCCATGTTCGCCGACGACCGCGCCTCGCAAATGATGGGAATGCGCATCACCCGCATCGAACCCGGCCGCGCCGAGATGACCATGACCGTGCGCGCAGACATGGTCAACGGCCATGACACCTGCCATGGTGGATTCATCTTCACGCTGGCCGATAGTGCCTTCGCGTTTGCCTGCAATGGCGGCAACCAGCGCACCGTCGCCTCGGGGTGCAGCATCGAATTCGTGGCGCCGGCGTTTGCGGGCGACGTGCTCACCGCGATCGCTGTCGAGCGCAGCGCCAGCGGGCGCACGGGCGTATACGATATCGATGTGCTCAATCAACGCGGCGAGAAGATCGCGTTTTTCCGCGGCAAGTCGTACCGCATAAAAGGGCCCGTCATCCCAGATCCGGCGTAGGAGGAAGCATGTCCCGCAAGAGGACTGCACCGAAGAAAGCGGAAGGTCTGGAGCACATCGAAACGGCGAGCCGCGACGAGATCGCCGCGCTGCAGCTCGAGCGCCTGCAATGGTCGCTTCGCCACGCCTACGACAACGTCGCGCACTATCGCAAGTCCTTCGATCTCGCGGGCGTACGTCCCGAGGATTGCCGCGCGCTCGCGGATCTGGCGCGTTTTCCGTTCACGCTCAAGGCCGACCTGCGCGACAACTATCCGTTCGGCATGTTCGCGGTGCCACGTGAAGACGTCGTGCGCATCCACGCCTCGTCGGGAACCACCGGCAAGCCCACCGTCGTCGGGTATACCAAAAAGGACATCGACACCTGGGCGAGCGTGATGGCGCGCTCGATACGCGCCGCCGGCGGACGTCCGGGCGACCTGGTCCACATCGCGTATGGATACGGGTTGTTCACCGGCGGCCTGGGCGCGCACTACGGCGCGGAGAAGCTCGGCTGCACGGTGATTCCGATGTCCGGCGGCCAAACCGAGAGGCAGGTGCAGCTCATCACCGACTTCAAGCCGCGCGTCATCATGGTTACGCCGTCCTACATGCTTGCCATTGCCGAGGAGATGGAAAAGCAGGGCATCGATCCGCGCTCGACGTCGCTCGAGATCGGCATCTTCGGCGCCGAGCCGTGGACGCCCACGATGCGCAAGGCGATCGAAGCGCGACTGGACATGGATGCGATCGACATCTACGGACTCTCGGAGGTCATGGGCCCCGGCGTCGCCCAGGAATGCATCGAGACCAAGGACGGGCTCACGATCTGGGAGGATCACTTCTACCCTGAGATCATCGATCCCGAATCGGGCGACGTGTTGCCCGAAGGCGAAAAGGGCGAGCTGGTATTCACGTCGCTCACCAAGGAAGCGCTGCCGATCATCCGCTATCGCACGCGCGACCTGACGCGGCTGCTGCCGCCGACCGCGCGAAGCATGCGGCGCATGGAAAAGATCACCGGCCGTTCCGACGACATGCTCATCATTCGTGGCGTCAACGTTTTCCCGACGCAGGTCGAAGAGCTGATCCTGAAGCAGGACGCGCTGGCGCCGCACTACCAGCTCGAAGTGACGCGTCCCAACATCCTCGACGAGCTGGCGGTGATCGTCGAGCGTTCTGCAACTGCGGGCGCGAAGGATGGTGAAAACGCGGGCGCGAAGCTTGCGCATCAGATCAAGAGCCTGATCGGCGTGTCGGCGGCGGTGCGCGTCGTGCAGCCGGGCGGAATCGAGCGCTCGCTGGGCAAGGCGAAGCGGGTGGTGGACAAGCGGCCGAAGTCTTGATGCCGCGACCAGCGGTGGAGGCGATCGTCTCGCACACTGGCGTCCGAGACACCGAGCGCAAGCACTAGTCGCGATCGAGCGGACTTACGACGCCGCGGCCGCCGCGGTTGAGCACCTGCGTATAGATCATCGTCGTCGACACCTCGCTGTGTCCCAGCAGTTCCTGAACGGTGCGGATGTCGTAGCCCGCGTCGAGGAGATGCGTGGCGAACGAATGACGAAGCGTATGCGGCGTGGCGGGCTTGGTTACGCCCGCGCGCCGCGACGCCTCTCGCATCGCACGCTGGAACGACTGGTCCGAAAGATGATGACGGCGCACGTTGCCATCGCGCGGGTCGAGCGAGCGCTCCGCCGCCGGAAAGACGTATTGCCACATCCATTCGCGCGCCGCGGCGGGGTATTTGCGCGACAGTGCGTCCGGCAGCCACACCGCTCCGGCGCCCGCGGCAAGGTCGCGCTGGTGGAACGTTCGCGCGATCTCGACCTGGCGGCGAAGCGCCGGTGCGGCAGCCCGCGGCAGCATTGTCACGCGATCCTTGAAGCCCTTGCCGTCGCGCACGAGAATCTCGTGTCGCGCAAAATCCACATCCTTGACGCGCAGGCGCATCGCTTCCATCACCCGCATGCCCGTGCCGTAGAGCAGCGCGCCGATGAGCGCATGGACCCCGTGCAGTCGTTCGAGAACACGATCGACTTCATCGCGCGTCAGCACGACAGGCAATCTTATGGGCGCCTTGGCTTTGTCGATGTGATCCAGCCACGGCAACTCGAGCCCAAGGACTTCTCTATACAAAAAGAGTAGCGCGCTCTTGGCCTGGTTCTGCGTCGAAGCCGCGACCTTGCGAGCCACCGCGAGATGGCTGAGGAAAGCCTCCACGTCGGCGGCGCCGAGGCCTGATGGGTGTCGCTTGCCGTGAAAGAGGATGAAGCGTTTAATCCAGTCGCTGTACGCCTGCTCGGTGCGAATGCTGTAGTGTTTGAGGCGAATCTTGGCGCGGACCTGATCGAGCAGGCGAGACGGATCGGGAGGCGTTGAGGTCATGCCGGCATACAGGCTTTTAGGTGGTACTAATGGGAGCGACCTCGTTGATTTTCCGGGCGGAGTCGTGCCTTAGGAATACGACTTTTGGATGAGTGACGGGAAAGATACCGTCGGTTTTAGGATTGATACTTTTAGTTAGCCGCCACGCTTATGTCGCGAGACCCACCTCCACCCGTCCTGAACAGCGCGCGAGTAATGGCGTACGCCTTCGTGGACGACATTCAGTATCGGAAATGGGGTGCCCTGTACGTTGGCGACGCTCTTCTGGAGCACGTGCCGCGCCTCGCCATCTGCATAAATTTGCGCGAAGATATGGAACCGCTACTGTTTCACTGCGACGGTGAGTGGAATGTGCTAGGTGCTTCCGGGGCGGAAACTGTCGAGGCGGTGAAGGCACGAGCGGAGAAGAACTATCCCGGGGTGTGTTCCCGGTGGGTGGACCTAAACACGTCACAGGACGACGCACTTCGGTATTACGACACTACGTATGGCGGAGTGAAGTGCTCCTTTTGCGGCAAGCGGGCATTCGAGCTAGAGGGCTGGATCGAAGGTCATGACGCAACAATTTGTACCGCCTGCGTGACAAAGTACGACAAGGCCATCCGTGTTCCGAACCCTACGAGTGATCGCGGCTAACCCTGCGCTCAACGCGCACGCCCACCGGCGGGCATTCAGCCCGCCGGCGGTCGCCGGTTAGCTAGTTCGTTAGGCTTCATGGCTACGAAATCCGACGCCGAATACGAAGCCGATTTGGAGCAGCTTCGTCGCTTGTATGTTGAGGCCCTACCAGGGCAGCGACTCCGTATTGCGAAACAACGGATCGAAAATCCCGAGCATGGCCCAAATCAACTCGTTACGTCCGTCGCAGCAGTTGAGGGATTTGCTCGATCGCTCGCAATGCATTGTCACGCCAATTCGAAAGCGGCCTTGTCGGAGATTTATCCCAAGTTCAAATTCAAGGGACCCGAAGAGCTAATTGAGGAGTACTTGAGAAAAACCAACCGTGGCATGCCAGCCGATTTCTTCAACGCGGAAGATTGGAGGCTATTCAATCTCGCGGTCCGTTATCGCAACGTGCTTGCTCACGAATGCACATATCTCGGTCAAGACACCTTTCCCGAACTCATTGGTTCCTGCTACGGGGTCCTAGCTTCGCTTGCTGAATCGCAAGGGCTTCTCTTTGAGAATGAAGCCTAACCCGTCGCTCAACGCGGACGCCCACCGGCGGGCATTCAGCCCGCCGGCGGTCGCCGGGTAGCTGGTTCGTTAGACGCCATGACTCATTCGCCAGGATCTAAAATCGCAGCCCAATGGGTTGCCGTTGCGACTGCTCTCGTTTTGATACTCGCGGCCTGCGCCGCTGAACTTGGCCCAAAGCCGAGCAGTTCGCCTTTGGAAGCTGAGCCATACGTTGGGCGGTTTACGGGGGAGTTCGTGGATGGGAAGCCGCTGTACCGCTTCCCTCCTATCGTCGTCGTTGGTTCAAGGCGGGGCGTCGGGGACGACATTTGAGTCATTCCGTGTCGCCTAGCCTCTCGCTCAGTCGGGACGCTGCTCAACGGGCCTGCGGCCCTTTCGTCGTCGCGCCGGTTGGCTTCGTTCGTCAGGCCGCACCAGATGCATCGCCAGATCGGAATTGCGATCAATATGCCGCGCGTCTAGATGGCTTACACGTGCGTTGATGAGCGAGCGATCTTAGGAGGCTCAATGAGCAAATTTCTTCTTGGAATGTTGGCTTTTGTTGCGGCGTCCATGTGCTCGGCCGACCCAGACCCGTACACGATGGCGATAGTTCGAGACGCAGACATCAAGTGGGTCGAATCCTCGAGGTCGCCTGGCTTGAGTACGGCCGTGATCTATGGTGACCCCGCGATGCCAGGGCTGTACGTGATTCGCGTGCGCTTTGCGCCCGGCACGATGTCTCGTCCTCATTTCCATCCGGAAGAACGCTATATCGCCGTATTAAAGGGCACTTGGTGGGTCGGGGCAGGTCCAAGGTGGGATAGAAATGCCACCACGCCTTTGCCGGCCGGGAGTTTCGTCGTTCACCGTCCGAACAAGATCCACTATGACGGCGCAAAAGACGAGGAAGTGACATTGCAAATCGTTGGCATTGGGCCAAGCGCCACCATTCCTGTGGATGAATTTGGTCAAGTTGCCAAATAGGCCAACCGTGATAGCAACGTTCAAGCGGTCGTGCGTGCTAATCCGCTCGCGCAGGTTTGCGCAGAATGCGGCCTAACCCGGCGCTCAACCTGGACGCCCACCGGCGGGCATTCAGCCCGCGTGTCGGTCGCCGGTTAGCCTGGTTCGTTGGGCGTCACGCTCACGCGTGTCAAACTGAAAGCTCACCATGAAAATTGACGGCGCCTGTCACTGCGGCCTGATCTCGTTCACGGCCGAAATCGACCCAACGCGGGTCATGGTGTGCCATTGCTCAGACTGTCAGGTACTCTCAGGTTCTCCGTTTCGCGTATCTGTCGCGGCGCCAATAGAGACGTTCGTGCTTCGTGGGCAACCCAAGACCTATATCAAGGTTGCTGAAAGCGGCAATCGACGTGCGCAGATCTTCTGCCCGGAGTGCGCGACGCCGCTCTTTGCGATGGCACCAGAGAACGCTACGTTCGTTATCATCCGCCTCGGGTGCGTCCGGCAACGCGCCCAACTCACGCCAGCGGTTCAACTGTGGCAGCGTTCTTCCATGCCTTGGCTGTCTGACCTCCGCAGCATTCCAGGGTCGCCGGAGCAGCAGGGCTTCCTGCCCGTGCCGCCGAAGCCTAAATCATAGCGTCAACCAAAAACGTGACGCCCAACCCGTCGCTCAACCCGGCCGCTCCTCGGCGGCGCTCCGCGCCGTCCGTCGTCGCGCCGGTTAGCTTGTTTCGTTAGGCGCCACGAACGTCACGACCACAACAATAGGGAGTACGGTGCAGACGCACTGGTTCTACACCGTTTGGCCGTTCATCGGAGTAGGCGGGGCGATCGTGATGGTGGCCATCCTGCTGACGACCGATACATCCGTGGGAACCCCGCGGTATCGCGCTGGCGTGATCCAGCGTGGCTGGCGTGGCTCGCGGTGCCGCTCTACTGGATCCATCAGTTCGAGGAGTACAGCCTGCCGGTGATCGGCCTCGACTACTCAATCCAGGAAATGATCTGCAAGAACTTGGGCTTTCCGCCGTACCCAGATTGCCCGATTCCCTTGCCTTCTACCCTGTGGTGAACATCGCTCTCATGTGGGCAAGCGTTCTACCGCGATGTTGCGGCCAATAGGTTTCTTTGGACCATTCGCGATGACGGTGGCTTCCCGCCTCCGATGAATGCTGATGGATCTCGTGCTCAACCGTTCTGGTCCTCACGACCTCGCGTCGAACGCATCATCAAGAATGTTCCGGCATTCGCGGGTTTCCATCCTGTCCAGGTCTCTTGGCTGGAATTTTGTCGCAAATGGGTCGCAGAGCTCGCGAAGGACAACGTTAAGGTCGGCGTCAACTGGAGCGGACCGCGCGCCACCGGATATGATGTCGCGGCAGCACAGGTGGTTTTGTACGTTGAGGCAATCGCAAATCGTGTTGAGCCCTAACCTCTCGCTCAACCGCACCGCTCGCCGGCGGCGCTTACGCGCCGTCCGCTCGCGGCCGGTTAGCTTTGTTCGTTAGGGCCCATACGATGTGTATTTCGCCGATTCGATTTCTCTCGCAAACGGTTTGCTTCTGCATCCTCGCTTTCATATTCGAGTACGGTCATGCACTGAGTCCCCTCGATTTTGGATACGTATGTGCCGGTAGCGGCAATGACCATCCACCACCGCCACCGCATCTCAGTGCCCGGGTTGCAACAGCTGTAAACTTCAATCTGAGCGGCTGCTATGTTCCAATGTCGAGCGGAACGCTCGTTTTTGGTACTTCTGATCCGAACGCGACGATTGCGCCAGCCTCGTTCGATTACGAGCCGGCCAATATTGTTGATGTCGTCTACCTCGGTAACTCTCCAGTTACGGTAACGGTCGCATTCCACTCGTTTGGTCCGCAAAGCATTCGAATCACACGTCCTGACGGCGTGAATCTGGGTCTGGATCTTATAGTCGATCCAGCTCCGGTTCCGTCCTTGCGTTTGAACACACTGGCTTCGCTCTTCGTTGTCTTGTTTCTTCTTGGTATCTGGGCCCTAACCTTGCGGTCAACCGGACGCGCCGATAAATGACTTCTACGTGGCGGTTGTTTCGTCGGCGCGCCGGTTACCTCGTTCGTTAGGCCACGTTGCATCGTTCCGAAGTCAGGCAATAATTGGGAGCCACTTGATGCCTATGCGTGAGCGCAGAGAAAACCTCACCAACGATTATTGGACCAGTCACAAGCCGTCACTCGCTCGTCCAGCGGTCAGCGTCGGCGCACAAGCGATTGGAGCGCTCGCGCTTGCCGCCGTCGCGGTTGGTGCACTGGCCATTGGCGCGCTCGCTGTAGGTCGCCTGGCGATCGGCCGCGCCCGAATCCGACGGCTCGAAATCGATGAACTTGTTGTCCGGCACCTTCGCATTACTGAGCAATTGCAGACGCCATCGAACAGCGACTCCGAGAACTAACCATGAGGTTGGCTATAGTTCTACTTTCGTGGCCTAACCCGGCGCTCAACGCGGACGCTCACCGGCGGGCATTCAGCCCGCCGGCGGTCGCCGGTTAGCTAGTTCGTTAGGCCGCACTGTCATGTCGCATTCAGTGCGGGATGCTAGGAGCGATGATTCATCGCGCTCTTCTGCGACGAGCATTTCATAACTGCGCTAAGATCACCTTCATTGCTGAATCGTCTCTTTTGTAGTTAGGGCCAGGCAGCGCGAAGAATTCATCAAGGACCGCTAGATCTCTTATCTTGGCCACATCAAATAGAGGTTCGCGCTGACTGCCGCCTTCTAATTGATGTGCTCGCAAGAGCTCTGTTCCTTTCGTTCCTATGCCGTAGCATTGCGGTTCAGTGACGCGTGTCTTTCCGTTGTACGTAAATCGCAACCGTCGCCTTCTTCGAATCGCCTCGATCATGGTTTCGTTCATTGCGTGCCTGTCTCCGCTCTCAGTACCGATATTGTCTTCATAACCAAAACCGAGTTGAATCGTGAGACTGAGCTGCAGCCTAACCCGGCGCTCGAGCGGACACGCCGATACCGAGCTTCTTGCTCGGAAACAATGGCGGCGGCGCGCCGCTCAACTTGATCGTTAGGCGTCACAAAGTGCGCGCGATGCCGTTGCTCCCTTGACTCGAACGGACACAGGCTCCAGCATTGATCCATGGATCTGCATACTTGGCTCATCTACGTTATGGCGGCTGTTGGGCTGTCGCTGTCACCGGGCCCGAACGGGCTGCTCGCGCTCACCCATGGGGCGCTGCACGGTCGGCGTAAGGCGATTTTCACCGTTGCAGGCGGCTGCCTCGGCTTCGTCACGATGATAGGGCTGTCAATGTTCGGCATTGGGGCTTTGCTCAAGACTTCACTCGTATGGCTCACCGTCCTGAAGTGGGTGGGTGGCGGCTACCTCGTGTGGCTTGGAATTCAAGTCTGGCGGGCAGCGCCTATAGGTGCTGAGGTACATCGTCCGACCGAGCCAAGAGGTGGATGGTCCTTGTTCCGGCAAGGAGGGTTATCCGCGATGACCAATCCTAAGGGCACTCTATTCTTCGCCGCTTTCCTTCCTCAATTCATCGACCCTGCACGAGATCTCTTTGTTCAATTCATTGTCATGGCAGGCACCTTCGCAGCGATCGAGTTCGTAACCGAAATGATCATCGCAACCATGGCGAACCGCATCAGACCTTGGCTTAGAAAGGTCGGTCGTCGCTTCAATCAGGCCTGCGGAGGACTGTTTGTGGTTATCGGTGCTGCGCTGCCTCTACGCACGTAGATTGACGCCTAACCCCTCGCTCAACCCGAACGCTCCTCCGCGGCGCTGCGCGCTGTCCGTCGTCGCGCCGGTTAGCTTGGTTCGTTAGGCATCCGGTATCAGAAAACGCGATAGCGACTCGATCTAAAGTGACGTTCCACGATCCCATCCTTGAGCAGTCATTCACTGTGTTTTGCCAAACCGCTACAAACATACCCCGCTTCCGACGCACTACCCAGACACCAGGCATCATGAAGCTTCTTCTCACTTCGGCGGGCATCAAAAACACGAGCATCCACGACGCTCTGGTGAATCTTCTGGGCAAACCTATCGCCGACTCCAGCGCGCTCTGCATCCCCACCGCGGGATACGGACACCCTCAAGGCACTCCTGGCGGGGCGTGGCGGTTCATTAGCGGGCGAGAACCTCGCTGCCCCATGTGCGGGTTAGGATGGAAGTCCTTGGGAGTGCTGGAACTCACTGCACTGCCCAGCATCGGTGAAAAGCGGTGGGTCCCCTGGGTCCGAGAGGCGGACGTTCTGCTGGTGAATGGCGGCGATGCCCTGTATCTGTGTCACTGGATGCGGCAGTCGGGCCTCGCGGCTCTCCTGCCTTCGTTGGATAAAACTCTCTGGGTGGGACTAAGTGCCGGAAGCATGGTGATGGCTCCTCGTGTCGGAGAGGACTTCGTCGAGTCGAAGCCGTCCATCACCGGTGACGACATCACACTGGGGGTCGTCGACTTCGCGATCTTCCCGCACTTGGACCACCCGGATCTGACAGAGAACACCATGGCCGCCGCAGAAAGATGGGCGGCAGGCATCGGAGGTCCCGCATACGCGATCGACGACCAAACCGCCATCAAAGTGGTCGACGGCACCGTCGAAGTTGTGTCGGAAGGGCACTGGAAGCTCTTTACCCCAGAGAACAAGAGTTGAACGCACACGTTCGCAAGGCGTGGCCTAACCAGTCGTTCCAGGCGACCGCCTAGGCGCCTGAACTCCAACGTTAGGCCAGAGGCGCGGAGTCCAAGGTCATGCTAGCGGGGAATCGACTCGCGCCAATCTCGGTCGCTTTGCT
>Ga0207700_10000192_pt1 | contig 36473 bp, 67 predicted proteins | sample LARL82metaG_FD_184348 | JGI IMG/M metagenome (GOLD analysis project Ga0207700, IMG submission 184348) | Corn, switchgrass and miscanthus rhizosphere microbial communities from Kellogg Biological Station, Michigan, USA - LAR L8-2 metaG... | ecosystem: Host-associated > Plants > Roots >...
CATAAACTATCAAAGCTGGGGGAGGGAGAAGGATTCGAACCCACGAAGACAGAGCCAGCAAATTTACACCCCCCCCCTTTGACCGTTCAGGAACCCCTCCTAAATATTTAAATCCCCAAGCAAATCTTTAATGCTTTTCGCAGAACTTAATCCTTTACCTGTTCTCGCTTCTTTTATAGCTTTCCTTGTTTCTGCATTAGGACGAACTTCACAATGCCCGCGCCATTCATATGATTTACAATGTGGACATGCAATTGGCTCTGGTTTTCTAGGTATCCATACCCAATCGCAGCGCGTACACTTCGCTGAATCTTTCAATCTTCTTTTACCATCTTTCGTATAATTCATCATATAAACAAAGTATACTCCTCATAATAATAATGTCAACTCTTTTTTAAAAATATTTGCAAATAATTGCAAAATAATTTATACGTACTAGAATAACTTAATATTCAATTTAGTATAGGCAACTCATGTTACAACAACTGGCACTTATAGAAATCGCTTTAATTGAAGCGCTTAAAAATATCCTTGTTAATCCATCTGTGCTTGCAGCAGATTTACATATTGCCTATTCAATTTATCGCGATTTAAAGGGAATACATCATGACAGTATTGAAAGCAAAAGCTAGAAACAAACTTCCAAAAGAAAAATTTGGACTTCCTGGCGAACGAAAGTACCCGCTTAACAACAAATCTCACGCCGCCAATGCAAAAGCGCGCGCTACTCAGATGGTTAATAAAGGCAAACTTTCTCCTGCATCTAAATCAAAAATAGACGCGAAAGCGAATAAAATATTAGGAAAAAAGAAATGAGCAATTTACCCAATGATGATGTTAGAACTAATAACCGCTCAACCGCAGTTATGAAAACTAAGAAAGACCAAGCCTCTAAAACTATGCAAAATCAATCTAAGAAATCGAGCATGGGAACGAGCAAAAAAACTGCACCCAAACGCAATGTAAAAGTTACAAATTCTGTAACAAATTATTAAAGCGAAAAACTTCCTAAAAAACCTTTAATTATTCCCTGTTCGCGAATCGCGAATGGGGAATAAGCACATTGTATTCTCAAGTCAATCAAACCACCTTTAACAACTTTATTAATCTTTATCGTATGGTCATCCACAATCTGAGAATCATCCTCATACAATCCAGCATGTTGGAGCGCATCAAATAACGCTTTTTTTATGTTGTCTATATCTCTTTTGCGTTTATCCGGAGGATAGATGATTATCTCCACCATTAAATCGCCATTCATGGCCTCTCCGTCCCACTTTCCTACTCCCCCAAGGCACTCATGAAGGGTTGCCCAAATAATCTTCCTGTAGGCCTTCCCAGCAGGGTTTATAGCGATGCCTCTTTTCGTCCTCATGTAATAATGATTTACAGAGGGTGGATAAGGAAGATTAAACTGAAGCATTCTTCCCTCCATTCTCACGAAAAACCAAAGCATTCACAGATTCTTCTGCGTAATAAATAAGCATTTTATACTCAGGGTCTTGTATGTGCCTATAAAATTCTTTCTGAACTTGCGCCTCAAAATATAATCGGGCTTTTTCTTCCTCAAAAAAAACAGCCTCTAAAATATCATAGTCATTCTCATAATTTTTATGATAAATCATCCATGCATTATTCATCCCCACCCCCTTCAATCATCGTCGTCAGTTTATTAACTGTTTCAATTAATTGATTTACTCTCATCTCAAGCTCAGCATTTGTAGCCCATTCGTCGCCGTCCAATAAATGAATCTTCATCGAATTCAAAGGCGTGTCTTCTTTGAATTTAAAATATCTTTGAATATTTGCCGCGATAATGGGAGGGATATCAAACTCAGGCTTAGGTTTCTCGGTTATTTTATGAATAAATTTTTTAAGAATTCCTTTAATGCCATCATCGCTAAAATCTTTAGTTCCTATCATTAAATCAATAACCATTTCTAATCTGTCAGCTTCGTCTTTAGTCAGCATCAGTCACCTCCACAAGTATATACCGCTTCGATAAATCTAGATGGCATGCATAACGCTCATTAGGTTCTCCAGACCTCAGATATTTTCCAGAATTTTGAACATGCACTTCGTCTTCCTTTGACTTACAATCTTTTGGATCGGATATCCTGCAAATTTCCCCACAATTATTTAAATAAATATCTCCCATCCGGATTTCTCGCTTAGATTTTTCTGTAAATTCATTAACGCAATCGATTAAATAATCGTTCCTAGACGATTGAACCGCCCAAACAGCAGTTATTTTGTTTAATAAAATATTCGCTTCTTCTCTAGTCAACATTTTCTTCTCCAAATTTATATACTTCAACTTCACCCGCTTTCACTTGCCTTAACCCTTCAAGAGCGTCTTTAACAAACTGCGGGGGCAATTTCTCTTCTTTCATCAATTCAGAATTTTCTTTCCCAAATTGTCCCCAGTATTTAACGCCCTCTTTAACGAAGTCCTCTTGCCATTTTAATTCTTTGAGATCAACTAAATAATCTTCAATACAAAGAGAAGGAGGGAGATCTGTATGAAGCACCTCTGGATTCTCATGATTATTCCCAATAATCGTTAATTGCTCTGAATCATAAGCGCCGCAATGAATTTGAATATCTTTAAAAATAAAACATCCATCCTCAAAAACCACCACATCATTACAACTACTCGTAGGTTCTTGAATATGCACTATATCGCCTTCAAATATTTCTTGTTCATTACAATCTAGTTTTTCGGTCGTCCTCATCCAAATATAATCGTCATCATCATTCAAATACATATACACGCTGTCTTCACTCATCATCTCTTCAGCAGTAATCATGATTTTAATATCTTTGTTCCAAGCTCGTTGTTTATGTGGCCTCATTTTTAATTCTCCGTACGTTGTTATTAATATCCTTGTTCATAATAATAATAAAACAACCTCCTGTCAACCCTCTTTTGAGATTTTTTTTAGAAAGAGGATTTTTTCGATTGAAAATCTTTCTTTGTTAATATTTCTTTTAATATCAGTATTAATATCAATATTTATATACAGTAAAGCTACTTTACTACCCTAGTAAAGACACTTTACTACCTGGTAAAGCTACTTTACTACCCCCTGGTAAAGCTACTTTACTACCATGTGTATAACCTGTGGATAAGTCTTATTCTTCTTTTGCAATCATAAACATATCCTGTGGATAACTTTTATTTAATAGAGATATTGCTTAATTATTTAAGTATATTTGATAGGGCTTTCTTTGAATGAAATAATTAAATCATTGTTTATAATGTAATAGTTTGATTTATTATTTCCACCCTTTTTCCTTTTCTCGACACTGATTATCCCGATAAACTCTAGTTGTTTTAAAGCTGCGATAACGGTTGGTTTAGAGAGACGGCATTTTTTTGCAATTGTATTGAGCGAAGGGAAGCACGCCCCTGATTGTCCATCATGAGTATGACAGGCTAAGCATAATAGAACATGATGTTGACATGCTGTCATGGGGAGCTTGGAGTTCATTATAGAGACCATTAACGAAGTGCTCATGGAACGTCCGTGTTAATTAAATAAGAAGATATCAGGTCTAAGCGTTTCTTTTTTTATGCCATATCTTGATTCAAGAAGGAGGCATAGATGAGCGCCCGGTAAATTTGTACCCTTAATGATGAGACTAATTGTTTGTCGGCTTGTATTCAATGCCGCCGCTAATCTATTCTGATTACCTAATTGTTTTGACAATCTGCTAAATGTTTTTTTAATGCATTCTCTTTCTTTTGTTGTGAGGTTTGTTATCATGGCTTCCCTTTAGTTAGCTTAAGCGACAAGAATTAACTACTATATTGCAAGAATTGTAGGAAAACAACTAATATTAAAAATATTTTAAATAATTGCTTGACAGGTGTTGTCAATGATCCTAGACTAAGAATTGTAACAACAACAGAGGAGATTTAGAGAGATGACACCAGCTGAACAAATAGACGATTATATTGAACATTTAGTAGAAGAGAAAGGAGTTAGAAGCATTTTTGAGTTATCTAAGCCCCAAGCTGCAAAGCTGGCTTATTGGACTCTAGTGCAAAATAGTATGTATAAGACCTTAACTCATCTTATGCAGAAATCTATTAGTGACTATATTAAGGCGTCTAAAAAGAAGAAGATTAGATAATAATAACTTTAATAATAATGAGGGATTAGTTATGGAATATATAGAGTGGATGAATAATTTGCGTCATGCTAAAGATGTGATTGCAGCCGTAATGCCAGAGGTAATCGATGCGATGGAAGCTCATGCGCAACATTATAAACATCAAGATTTAGAGATTGCTTTGATGCCTGATGAAGCATGGGATATTCTGCAAGATGAATATTTTGAAGTAGAGCATAAGCTTTATCAATTTAACCCAGAAGAAGAATATGGAGTGGAACGACGATGAGTAAATTAAAAACAGATGATGAAATAAAATCTTTAATGCAACAAACTATTCAAGCTGTGCATTCTATTTTAACGAAAGAGCAGCCATTGAAAGTTCCGGAAACAGATAGAATTATGGATATGCTTTTTTCTTACTTTTTAGAAAGTTCAGTTAAATCTATTCCTGAGTTTCTAAGAAAAGATTATCTGAAATACAGAATGCTTGAGCTTTCTAGAATAGTTGCGTGTGGACTTGAAGATATTGAAGGTTTTGAGTGTGAAGATTGTAAGAATGGCACGCATGGTAAAACCGCTCACTTTGATGCTTAATAATAACAACGGAGATAATAATAATGAAAATTTTAAATACTGCTTTTTGGCTCGCTGTTCTATGTGGAACAATGTATTATTCCTTTTGTCTAATAGGAGGGATGTAATATGTACGGTGATTTAGATATATTTGAAGACTTTGACGATCAATTTGCTCATGATGGATCAATCGAAGATGATATACCAGATTCAGTTGGTTTGGCATATTTAGAAGAAAGATTAATTGGCTGTGATGAAATACCTTTTGGAGAATAATAATGTTAACTAAAGAAGAATCTAAAGAGTTTATGAGAATACTTCAATTAGAAAATAAAAATAGTAATAAGGGAACTTTCCGAGAAGATGTAGAGACAGTTTTAAAGCAATTTACAGAAAATCCTAAAATTGAAAATATTGGTTTTATTGAGGGGGCTTTTGGAGTGCATGCTTTAGCTGCTAAATTAAATGAAGTCATCAGTGCTGTAAATAAATTAATTGGAGATAATAATAATGAATGAAATAACAAAAACAGAACAAGTTCAAGAATTTGAATTGATGCAACGAATGGGAAAATTGTTCTTTGCCAGCGGTTTGTTTTCTGATTTAAAATCAGAAGCTCAAGCCATTGTTAAAGTAATGATTGGTAAAGAAATGGGTATCGCTCCCTTCGCCAGTATGTCTGGCATTCATTTAATTGGGCCAGAAAATGGGCCAAAGAAACCCGCTCCAAGTTCGAATCTTATGGCTACATTAGTGGCTAATCATCCGCATTATTCGTATCGTATAAAGAGATGCGATAAAGATATATGTGTAATTTCATTCTATGAATCTAAAGATAAGCGTGTTAATGAAGATTCTTATCTTGGAGATTCTGTTTATACTATTCAAGAGGCTCAGCAAGCAGAGCTTTTAGGAAGAGGAACCTGGAAAAAGTTTCCTTCTGATATGCTTTTTGCTCGAGCGCTTAGTCGTGGAGCAAGGCGTTTTACGCCTGGTATCTTCGGTGGTTCTGTTATGTATACTCCGGATGAGCTTGGGGTCGAGATGGATGAAGATGGCGTTATAGAAATGCCCAAGACTCAACACATACCAGATAAAGTTGTTATGAAAGAAGTGATTGAAGAAATAAAAGAAGCCAGAGCCGACCGCGATGGTATTATTCCACAAAAGTCTATTCCAAATTCCGATAAAGAATGGATCGCGAAAGAGTTACATAGAAAATCAGAATCTGAGAAACGTTTGGCGGCTTTAAATAATGACCCCATTCCTGGTTCAGATGAAGCTATTATCGAAGAAATTAAAAAAACGCATGCAATAAGTGACGGAGGATTCTAATGATTGATTTTAATATTAAAGATTATGCTCAAGGTATTTTGCCAGAAGCAAGATATACATTTATAATTAAAAATGCGCATCTTAAAAATTCTAAAAGTGGTAATACCATGGCCAATATTCAGCTAGAAGTTATGAGTGACTTTAGAAAGGGCGTAAGTGTTTTTAAAGACTTTAATATCTATCACCCAAGTGAGGTGGCTCAGCGTATTGCGCGTGAAGAGTTAGCGAAACTATGTATTGCAATAGGGATTGAAGATTTAAAAGAATTAAATGAACTTAATAATAATATTGTAGATGCGGATGTTTTTCATGAGAGCTATATTAAAAAAGATGGGACTGTAGAGCTTTCTTGTAAAGTTAAAAAGTTCTATGAAACGACGGGAGCTAAAACAATAGATATTCAGTTGCCGGATGACCAATTTGATGATGCCCTTGCATTTTAATAATAACGGAGATAATAATAATGATAGACCCAATGACAGGTGAAATAATTCCAGCAAATGATATTGATTTGATGCTTTCTTATATTCAGCAGGGAGAAAAAACCATCGCTATGATGCGGGCATCTATGCAGCAAGTAAAAGATGCTATCTATCAGCACGCTAAATTTAACGGGAGCAAAACGGCCAGAGTTCAGGGAGCTAAATATACGTGTAAAATTGAGATGCCAACGAAGGCAGTATGGGACCAAAAAAAACTCTCTCACATCTACACTGCTTATCCTCATGGCACTATTGTTGATAGCGTCGTGAAGATAGCTAGCTATAAAGTGGATATGCGAGAATATAAGAAAATAATTAATACGGTAGGTAGCAATGAGTTCAATATGTTTAAAGATGAGCTTATCGGAGCTAATCTAGGAACGACGGGAACTCCACGATTTACAATAGAATAGGAAAAAAATAAGATGTATTGGAAAATATTAGACGACGAACATCCAGCTAGGAAAACATTAATTTCTTTAGCGGCCATTTCAGCCATCACGACTGCAAGTAATAATCCGACTAAAATAAAGATTCATCTTACTTGCGGGAAGGAATTTAGGGCAGATGAAGAATGCCTAGATGAGCCTGTCTTGATTGATTTGGATAAGTTATTAAAATCGCGAGCTACTTTCAATACATAAGGGAGAACGGACAACTATATATTATGTATAATTGTCCGTTAATTTTAGGCAATATTGTATGTTATGCAAATTTCATGGATTTGATTATTTCCAGCATTTGCAAACAAGCCGCCAGCTGCCGTAGCATACACCACAATATTGCCGGCCGCAGCTATATTCGCTAAACCTACGGCAACCGTTCCATTGCTGCTACACAATACAACGGGGGCTTCTATATTGGATGATGGGCGATATCCAACCGGTATAAAAACACCTGAATCTGAACTTCCAATCGCAGCGCCAGCAGCAAGAGATGTAGGCATTCCTTTTATAAATAAACTTACCCAGCCATTTTGTTTCTTCGCATACCAAGTAATAGTAGGAGGTACCGCAAAGGCGACTGACCATGTAAACGTTCCTGTTGTTTCTGTATAAAGCGTAAGATTAGTGCCGCCAGCAAAGACAATGCCTGAACTACCCACGTTAACGACAGGCGTAAAATCTACAGAGGAAGTAAGAACATTCCCTATAGGTAAAGGAATTGCGCCGCCTGCATTTATTTGATTAGCAACCAACCCCTGGCCCGCAGCGTTCACGCCATCATCAAATGCTTTTACACCTGAGAATGTTTGATTGGTAGTGCTTACGCTTCCTGGATTAGCGCTAGTAGCTAATTCAATTTGCAAAGTATTGCCCGATATAATTGCTGCATTTCCATCAGTCGCATTCGCGGGAGCGACCATAGATAAGCTCGTGCCGCTCACTAATAAATCCACACCTAAGGTGACAGGATTAACGCCAGTAATAATGCATAACGATGCCCCGTCAGAGCCTACAATAAAAAGCGAATCATTAACGAAAACTTTATCTGCATCGCCATCAATAAAAGGATGGAAATAGTTAGCTCCAGCTATCGTTGCACGAGTATCGGTTGCGCTTTTATAGGTGTGTTGAATGTTTGTAACGCCTTGACCTTGCGCATACGCAGAGTCAACGCCTCTTGCGAATTGAAAATGTTGTAAATTAAATGCCATAACAATATTCCTCTTTAATTTTATAAAATAGAGTAAGTAACTGGTGTAGAATAAAATGCATTTATTTGCGCCGCTGTATATGCAGTTGTTAAATTTGCATTATTGTAAACTTCGATAATTCCAGTACTTTTTACTTTCATTAATCCCGCATTAAAAACACCACCATTAGATACTTGCGCAAAGCAAATCACATCAGCAATCGGTCTAAAACGAGCGGGTAATGCGGTATTGGAAATATATGCAACGCCAGGTGCGCCTTGACCTGGGGTGGTAACGGTAGCAGGGAACATTAAGTTTACTTGACTACCGCAGCGAATTATTGTGAGCGTGGCAGATGCGCTTGTATCTGCTGTAAGCGTAAATGTGGTTGCATGCATAGCTTCTTCGTAATAATTTAGGGTGGTAGGAGTTCCGCCAAACGTTAAAAATTTAACGCCGGAGTTAAACATTTTTATACCAGCAAAGTTTTGATCGAACTGGGTAACAATCCCTGGATGTGTCGCATCTGCTATTTCTAATTGCACGGTAGTACCAGAAATCGTAATGCCATTTGCATCAGTAGCAGCCGCAGGAACGGTCATTATAATTGGCGAGCCTGCGTTGCCTAGCAAATTAGCGCCTAATGTAAATGGGGCTAACGCGGTAATTTTATAAAGACCCACAGTATCTGAAGAAACAACGAGCAATAAATCGCCGACAAATATCTTATCTGTTGCGCCATCAATATTAGCTGGAAAATATGCGGCAGTAACAATGGTTGCATTTGTATCTGTGCTTTTATAACCATGAATAACAGTGCCTACACCTGCGCCATTAATGGCAGCAGTGGCAACACCTCGGCAAAATTGAAATGTATTTAAAGTGAATGCCATGATAAAAGTCCTCTATATAAATTAAAAATAAAATTAAGCTACTGGATAAGTGATAGCAAATCCATCCCATGCCGCTGTCACGCCGGCCGTAAAATTACTGCCGTCAGGAAGGTAATAAATATTCATATTGCCAGCGGTTCCCAATATCGCTACTCCCGATGTAACGGCCGCACCTGTCGTTCGCATTAAATAAGAAATATTTGCAATAGGCCTATATTTGGAAACAAGTACTGTATTCATTACAAATGAAGCCGGAGCAGCCTGCGCTCCCACGCTTCCCGCTGGAAAAAATATGGTTACTAACTTACCCACTCGTCGAATGGTTACCACGAGGGTTCCCGTGGTTAAAGTATTGTTGGTAAATGTGGTTGAATGAGTATCTTCTACATAATCCTTTATAATCGATTGGTTAGGGTCAGATGCTGTTTGACTGAATTGCATCCCCGCAGATGTAAGCATTACTAGAGGTGTTACTTTTACGGAGGTTGCTACCGTCGGCGCAATGGTTAACGCGCCCGCGGTCGTCGCATCAATAATATCTGCCTTCAATGTTTTGGCTGCGCTTATTGTTGTATTTTGCGCGATAGTAACCGACGTTGCTACCGTGGGAGCTATTGATAATGCCCCCGCAGTCGTTGCGTCTATAATGTCAGCTTTAAACGTCTTAGCTGCTGTTAGGGTAGTATTTTGAGTTAAGCTAATGCTCGTCGCTGTCGTAGTTCCTATAGAGAGCGCGCCAGCTGTGGTTGCATCTAATGTGTTTGTTTTTAAAACTTTACCCGAACTTACAGTTGTATCTTGAGATAATGTTATTGCCGTTCCGGTAGTAGGAGCTAATACCAATGCAACCGCAGTCGAAGAATCAATGCTGCTGGCTTTGAAAAGTTTTCCAGATGTTACTGTAGTATCTTGAGAGAGCGTTATCGCTGTACCCGTTGTTGGCGCAAGCACCAAAGGTACGGCCGTTGAGGCATCGATACTGCTCGCCTTAAACAATTTACCCGAGGTAACTGTGGTGTCCTGAGAAAGCGTAATGGCAGTCGCGGTCGTTGCGCCCAGAACTAGCGGAGCTGCTGTTGAAGCATCTACACTGCTAGCCTTAAGAAGCTTGCCTGATGTTACGGTGGTGTCTTGTGACAAAGTTATAGCAGTAGCTGTTGTAGGCGCTAATACGAGTGGCGCAGCGGTAGACGCATCAATGCTAGACGCTTTAAATAATTGCCCTGATGTAACTGTCGTGCTTTTTGCTAACGTGATAGCCGTAGCTGTGGTAGTTCCAATTGCCAATGCACCAGCCGTTGTAGCGTCAAGCGTATCAGCTTTCAATATTTTACCGGCACTTAATGTTGTGTTCTGAGCAATCGTTACCGATGTGGCTGTAGTGGGAGCTATAGATAAAGCGCCTGCGGTAGTGGCATCGATAATATCGGCAGTAAAAATCTTAGCGGCAGCAAGTGCGGTGCTTTGCCCTATAGTGACGCTTGTAGCTGTCGTTGGAGCAATAGAAAGCGCTCCTGCTGTAGCTGCATCAATAGAGTTTGCTTTGAATAATTGACCGGCCGTTACTGTTGTGTTTTTAGCTAATGTAATTGCTGTTGCAGTAGTTGTGCCAATCGCTAGAGTTCCCGCAGATGTCGCATCTAGTGTGTTTGTATTTAATGTCTTGCCACTGCTCACGGTAGAATTTTGTGAAAGCGTTATAGCGGTAGCTGTGGCTGTTCCTAAAACTAAAGGAACTGCACTTATGGTATCAACCGCGTTTGATAAAACGCCGCCAGCAAAGGATTTTGCCCCACCAAACGTTTGCGCTACTGCTGTTATAATCCCCGGGTGAGTTGCATCAGAGATTTGGCCTTGTATCACATTCGTCGTGTTATTGATAATCAATGCATTCGCATCAGAGGCTACTACGGGTGCGCCCGTACTATAATTTGCCCCCGGGGCAACAATGGCCGTGAATGTTTTAGTTCCACCGAAGCTCTGCGCTGCTGTGCTCACAATCCCTGGGTGAGTTAAATCTGCATTCTCAAGTTCTATTGTGTTTAATACATTATTAATAATTAGGGCATTAGAATCTGTTGGGGCAATAGGTGCGGCTACAGCATAATTAGTGCCGTTCGCTACAATGCCATCTGGAAATGATTTGGTGCCACCTAATATTTGCGCGCCTGATGTAACGATGCCTGGGTGGGTAGCGTCCGCTATTTCTGCTTGAAGAGTGCTCGCAGTATTATTTATTAGTAATCCATTTGTATCTACGCTGGCAATGGGTGCGCCAATTGTATAATTAGTTCCTGGAAGCGCTGGAAAATTAATAACAGGCGAATTATTAAAATCAATCTGAGCGGCTAAAATAGATAAATTAGCGTTGCCTACAATGGATGCTGTTATAAGTTTATTATTAATTGTAACGGATTGGTCGATATTATCGAGCATGACACCGGCATTCCCCGTATCAGCAATAATCCATAATTGTGGATTAGCGGAGGTAAAGCCATCTCCTTTAAACACCATTCCATAAATATTCGATGAAAGCGCGCTATCTGCGATAGTAAAGCCAGCCGCATTAGCGGAGTTAGCCGTTGTAATATTTACTCCCACGCCGCCTGCCGCTTCAGTAATATTTAAGCCGGTCGTTGGATTTACTATATTAACATCGGCATGAAAAGTTTTAATGCCCCCAATATCTTGGGCAACCTCCGTAAGAATTCCAGGATGTGTTTGGTCGGCTTTTTCTAATTGAAAAATTTCACCGGTAATAATAGCGCCATTATTGTCAACGGCAACTATAGGAGGCGCGACACTTAAACCTGATGCGCCAGAAAAATAATCAGCGCCCATAGTAAAAGGATTTAATGAAAGAATGCGATTATATGTCGATGTGTCAGAGCCTTCTATTAAAATATGGTCGCCAACGAATATAAATTCTTGACCTATTCCTTGTCCTAAAAATGGGGGCAATAACATGGTAATAGCAGCAACAGTCAAGTCTAAATCTTTATAGCTATGAGTGACGGTCGTAATGCCCCCACCTTGTCCATTTGCAGTGGTAGAGCCTCGCGCTATTTGTAACTTGGTTACTGAAAACATGATTATTGTTTCGCCTTTAATAATTCGATTTCTGCTTGCAATCGTTGAACTTCTTTTAAGAGCATAATTCCAAGGCGATCGTAATGAACCGTTTGCAAATTATCATCTGCATCATAAGCGCATATGTCAGGGCATATTTTTTCTACATCATCTGCGATTAAACCAAATTGCTGATGCTTGCCATGACCGGCAATATAATCAAATCGTACAGGGGCTAACATACTAATTATTGCGGCATTTTCTACGGCTGAAATTTCTTTGATATTTTCTTTTTGACTTCGCAAACTGCTCACAGTTCCCAGCTGTCCTGTAGAGGACACAAGAACGGCAATTGCATCTGCTGCGTCAGTGGTGATACCTCGTATACCCGCCTGGAAATTCTTAACTTGAGTTCCAGCGGTTCCAATACGAACTACTCCTACATCTCCTACAACGCCCACATGTGCAATATCAATATTCGCATTGTTATTAACGGTTAATGCAGACCCGGCGTTATAGCCTAGCGCTAAATTATTAGACCCTGTTGTAATGGTGTTCAAAGTGTTAACGCCTAAGGTGCTATTACGACTGCCACTTGCAAGAAGAATCAAAGTTCCTTCGCCGATGCCTGTATTTTCGTTCCCCGTGGTATTGATATTTATTGCTGATTCACCGACGGCGGTATTGCTAAATCCTGTGGTATTAAGCTCTAAGGCTCCCCTTCCTGCTCCCGTATTTTCACCCCCCGTGGTATTGCTAGCTAAAGCGCGAGACCCAAAAGCAGTTCCATTAGACCCGGTCGTATTAACTCTTAACGCTAAATATCCTACCGCGGTCTGTTCGCCCTGCAAATTAAGGCTTAATGTTTCAGAGCCTATAGCGACACATCCTTGAGCACCCACATTACTGGAACTAGCATTATTACCAATCGCCACATTATCCTGCGCCGTAGTGGCCGCGGTTAATGCATTGGTTCCAATCCCAATATTTCGCGCCCCACTTGTAATGCTATCAGCAGCATTAGTACCGATTGGAATATTGGAATTGCCTTGCATGAAATTTATAACGTTGGCCGCTACAAAATCCACGGTTGCAGAATTAATAACAGTTTGTGGCGCATTAAGAGCAATCGCCGTTGCATTGTTATCGCCAATAAGTAATGGAATTGCTAAATCAGAATCGACCCCGTTCGTTAATATTAAAGGAGGGAACACATAAAATGCAGTCGAGGTAGAGGTAAATACATCGGTACTATTTACAGCAAAAGAAAATGCATGCGTGCCAGTATCATAATAAATAAAATCATCATTGGGAGATGTGCCAGCAAAGTGCCACATAATTTCTTGGGCATTTACATTTGTATTATCAAAGAAAGTATTTACACTTCCTAAGCCTATTTTTTTAGCTGCAAAATCTTTTACACCACCAATCGTTTGAGCGACCGCTGTGACAATTCCAGGATGAGTTGCATCAGCTATTTCTGTATGAAGGGTAGTACCACTAATAATAACGGCATTACCATCTGTCGCCACGACCGGTGCGCCAATACTTAATCCCGCACCCTCAGAAAATAAATCAGTACCCACAACAAAAGGGTCTAACGTAAGTATTTGGCAGCACTGCGTAGAATCTGAGCCGAAGATATAAATCAAATCATTAATATGTAAAACTTCTTGGTCAGCTCCTTGTTGTAAATACGGTGGAAAATAAGCTTTAATATCATCAACGACGCTCGCCATATCAATGTAAGTATGGAATGTGACAGTATAATTCCCTTGGGCATTTCCAGTCGATGTGCCACGATTAATTTGTAAATTTTGAACGGTAAACATATTTATTCCCCAGTGTGCCAGGTAAGATTGGTAGCAGACGTTCCCGCAGTAAGAACGCGAGTACATATTAACCAGTGATAACCAACTTCGGCATTTAAAACTACTTGCGTAGTCAGAGCACCATCTTTTATAAAAGGAGTTTCAACCGTTAAATTGCCAGCAGTTCCTACATGAATTGCTTTTGCAACGACGTGCTCTGGAAAGAATGTATCTAATACAACAAGGCCACTTTCGGTGAACGGACCAATTAAATCGCTGGTTCTTGATATTTCATTTACCCTTTTTTGTCTCACATCAACGTTTGCCATTGCTATACCCTTTTAATAAACTTTAAAAACATTCTATCACCTTCTTTATAATTTCACGAACAGATATTTATAGGTGGTGGGCTGCATATTGGTATGAGGTAAGCCGCCACCTGTGGGTTGACTTGGAAAAAATGCGCCAGTGATTCCAAATAAATCGCCCCCTGTTTTAGCGCCGGCAGCGGGGCCCTCATATCCGTGTGTATGGGAAGGCATTTCAGCAATTGTTAAAAGGTGCTCGCGTGCGCCCTCAAAAGTACCAAAAGGCATTGCGTTGCCCGCAGCTGCAAAAACATAATTAATGGTTTCGCGGGGAATAGTCATCTTTTTATCAGCATTAAAATCAGCGGCAGCAGAACCACCCCGACCGCCATTTACAATGCATCGTGTTTGATCGAACAGCCCCCACCAAAGACTATATAATTTTCCATATTGCGTCCCAAATGAACCTGCGCCACTCGCGCCACTTTTTCCAATCGTATCGGCATCATTAAAAAGAAGGAGCCATCCAGGACGCGCCGTTATATTATCGCTCCAAAGATAATCGCCAGTTTGGAAAAATAAATTGCCATTGTAAATTAAATCAATTAATACTTTATATTGGTCTTGATTATAATCTTGATAAATATAAGCCGGCGATGCAAACGTGCCGCGTTGAACTTGACAATTGGCAATATCAAAACTACCAATTACATTTAAAGGAAAACTCCATGCGACTTGTATGCGGTCATCATTATTAGGACCTTTCGTTTTTCCGACTATAGAAGGGACTGATACTTGAAACGATTTACGTAGCCACGCCCCTACTGAAAAAGCAAATGAATGGGGAACGCTATTAGTAGGGGAGCTTCCGCCTGCTCCATATATTTGGTCTATTTCAAATGACCCATTTCCCGCTGTCGATGATTTACAATCAAATGAAATGGTTAAGGTTTCATTCTGGAATGTTTCAACATTTGGCACTGTTTGAAATAAAGTCATACCCGTTTGAGCTGCGCCAGTAACACTTAAAGTATATCTAAAAAATCGCACGGCATTTGCAGTTGGTTCATTTGGAGGTCCCGCACCTAGAAGTACAACATCTACAAATTCAATCGTGCTTGTTTCGCCCGCGCCCCCGTCTTTTTCGAAAATCCATCCCGACGGAATGTCACCAATAACAGGAACATATGCTCCTGATGTATCTTTAAAAAACCCAGAAGCTGGTGCTATTCGGGTTCGACCTTCTCCCGGCGACATAAGAGAATCTGCCGTAGTAGCAGCATCAATAAATATAAATGCGCCATTAATAAGATGGTTCTCAATATCAATGTTGGTAGTGATAGGTGTTACGCCGCCTCCACCAATAATGGGGAAATTATCCAAATCGAAAATTTTATTTCCGGCGGAATCAGACACAACAATATAGTATAAGCCAGCAGTTGTAACATCCCAATAAAGCGGAACCGATGTGCCACCACTTGCATCTAATTCAATAGGGTCAATATAGGGAGCATTGCCACTTTGGTCGGAATATACAAACTTCTGCGTTGAATGGTCGGAGTTCATCCATGTTGTTAAAAATCCACCGGCAGCCGGACGACCTTGCGCATCTGCGAAATACCACTTTGGACTAGGAGCTAAAGAATATGTTGCCATGTTTCACCTTTATAAATATCTACGTAGACTTTCACCTATTATTCCAGCAGGAAGACCAAGGCCAGCAATCCATTTAGTTGCGCTTTTTCTTGATAATGATTTCATTAAATCTTGAATCGCTGCGTCTGACTGTGGGGTCTGTAATGGTGGCGACGGCTTTCCTAATTCTTTATCTAGCCCTACCTTGGCATATGCATTTTTTATTTTTTGTGCATTTGCCGCTATTCCTTCACCCGGAAGCTTCGTTATTCCGCTTCTTAATTTATAAGCCAGCAATAATTTATTTTGATTTTTAGCGTATTCATTTGTTACATTTTGACGGGCTTCTGCTAAATCGGTGTCCCCATATTTAGTAAAGGTATTTTGAATGTCATTGTTTAATGATGAACGAAGACCTAATATTTCTGCGCCAGTTTGAATTTTGTCAGGGTTTTTTAAAAATTTAATACCTTGTCGCCCAAGCATGGATTGTAATTTATGTGCATTATCATAACTTGGTGTATCTATAAAGCGATCGAGTAATACTTTCTTTTTTGCATTCAAATTATTAAATAATGCAGTTCTATCATCATTGCTCAATCCTCCTAATTCACTTTTAAATATATCAGCTTCAATTGGTTTTTGAGTACTATTAGGAAGTAAGTTATATCCTTTTTTATCTGCAAGTTTTCCAATATTATTATAATCTGTTTTAAATCCTGCTTTAATTGTAGATTGGTCTCCAATTAATCCTTTAATAAAATCTGTGGCCTTTGCATTCGCATTAAATCCGGTTAATTTACCCAATAATTCTTTACCGCTTATAGCCGCTAATTTTGTAATATCTGCAACTGGGATTGCTAATTCTGCTGCCGTAGCGCCTGCTCGGGCAATTGGCTCTAATTCTTGCTGGCGCTCTTTGGATACTCCTGGCATTGGCAATAAATTAGTATTTATTAAATCAGGGGTTGGAACATTTTCAGGTTTAACACCAAATAACCCAGCTACTTTTTGATTGGCATAATTAGCGCCAGAAATAAGTGTATTAGGAATATCAGAAGCTATATCGGCTATTCCGTGAGCCACAGTTCCACCTGCTTGATTAATTGCATTCAGAGCTTCTGTCCCGAATGATTCTGAAGCAGTGTCATTCTCATCTTTAAATTTAATACCTAAATCACTCAAATCATCTTTTGAAGATTTTTTTGGCTCAGGTTTAGAAGTAGTTTGCGAGTCATCTTTATATATAATTCCTAAATCATCAGTCATTTTAATCCCCCAAATCCATTTCAACACCGGGACGACTTAATGCAGCATGAAGATTTTTTAATGGAATAGAGGCGCGCCTTCCATTAACTTTAATATCAACCATTTTATCTAAATTTTCTTTATCATCATAATTTAATCCGGCAGCCTTCTCCCTCACACCTGGGAAAGAAGGTTGAGCAGCCACACTATTTGATTTAGCAACATTATGTAATATTTGTTTTGTACGTTGCCATTGATCCCATGCGCGTTCAGGATTACTCGAAGGAGACTCAAACCCTTTCATTAAGTTATCGATCAACTCTTGTCGCTGAGAAACATGAACACTTAATCCTTCTAAATTTTTCTGTAAATTTACAAAGGTAGATTTCAATTGATTTTTAGCTGTTAAATATCTTTCGAAATCTTCTGGATTATCTTTTTTCCAAGACTGCACAAAGGCTTTTCCCTTTCCAATAATTCCAGCATATTTAGCAAGAGAAGCCATGTCGGCATCAACTTCCGGGTCTTGTAAAAACTTTTCCATTTCAATTGAATTATCTAATCGTTTCGTACTATACGCAGAAACATTTGCTTTATTCGCTGCCATCTGATTGGCAAATTGTTGTTGTTCAATACTCTTTTGAACGGCTCCTTGTTGCGGAGTTTGCATTGGCGCAGTTGGGGCAGATTCATCTTGTGGTTGTTGCGGGATATTAGGAAATGGGGCACCTTGAGGGATAATTCCAGCGCCCATTGGGGGCATAGCATTAGAGGCATTAGATGGTGTCCCCTGCTGAGAATTTTTTAAAGCCGCATGCAAAGTATTTGTTGTTAAGTTATTAACATCAGCTTGATTATTGGCAAGAAAAACTGATTTAGCTCCCCCTTTCTGCATTCCAACTTGCTTAGGTAAGTTATATTCAGGACTTGTGTACCATTGAGTTTTTTGGGTTTGATTTTGTGTGGATTGAGTTTTATTTGCTAATTGTTGCGGAGCTAGCAATATTTTTTGTTTCAATTCGGCAATTTGCTGCGCCTTTAATGCAATTCCTTGTTGTAATTGTTGTGGCAAGAATTTATATCTTTCATCAGACATAGCATTTTGTATTTGCTTTTGATGTACACTTAATGCATTTAGAATGGGCTCATATTTTGCTTTATTCTGCTCTATCGATAAATCAGCCACTCCAGTATCAGCAGCTTGTTGCGCCATTTGGGGGGCGTAATTTAATTTAATTTGACTTAATGCATTAGCAATTTTATTTTTACGCAAAGTATCTAACGTATTTCTAGTATTTGCATACGTATCAAATATATTTTGCGGAGGCGCGTTATTAAATATATTTTCTAAAAAACCGTTTGCCATAATATTCTCTTATTGCTGCTGATAAAATTGATTGGTATCAGGGTCTAACCATGGGGTAGATTGACCACCACCGAAATAATTACCTATCGCTCCGCCGACTGCGCCACCTATCGGACCTCCAAATATATCCCCCGCAATTCCTAAGCCAGCCCCAATTGCGCCAGTAAGCCCTTGAGAACGCCCAGTATCTTGCGCCCCCTTTGCTTTTGCCATGTCTTCAAAATATTTCTGCATTGTCTGCATTAAATTATTAGATGCACTAAATCCTTGGCCTTCTAATCCGCTTTGACCACCCAAATACTGACTACGGGTGTTATACATATTTTCCATGTATTTATCGAAATCATTCGCGCGCACAGATTGAGATAAATTAGCTGCCGCAGTTTGTTCTGCGCCAGAACCCAACATGCCACCCGCAGCCGCTGCATTATTCGCGCCCTCTTGCCCTACTTTATTCATTGCTAAGGCCTCAGGCGATTCTTTATATCCAGAGGCAAATTGATTATATAAAGCTGCCGGGTCTTTACCTTGATTTAAAGCTGCAATATAAGCGTCATAAGCTGTATTTCCACGCTGTATATAAGGATTCATCATCCCTTGCGACTGCCCCCATCCTTGCTGCATCTGGTTATACATATCTTTGCCCGCTTTCTCACGGCCACCACCAAACATTTCGTCAATCCAACCCATATATCACCTATGCTGCAATCGGAGTAAATGTTACCCACGCGCCATTTTCTCTAAAATTAAATCTCTTTGTATCTAAGTTATAAATAATCGTGCCATCTATTGCGTTATCTAACTGGTCACGCCGCGCTTGATGCATTGTTATTACAACGGTCACGGGCGTTTCTTGTTTCGTATCATTAAATCGGTCATGCACTATTACCAAACCTAATGCTTGCGAAATAGCATCAAAATGATTTCGCCATATATCTGTAAGCTTTCTATCTTCTTCAACGGCCACCTCTTCAATCGGTGGAGTCGCCATAAATGCAGCATTAATATTCATTGAGGTTGTACTTCCATATCGATTGCAGCTCCCACAATATAAACAGGAACTGCGTTATATATTTCAAATCTCCATATCGCATCTCGATAAGTTCCTAATGCTCGCCATATAATTCGAATATTTCTATCGCCGGCTCGACCAAATGATTCTGAACCAAAGGTGTGATATGTAACGCCGCCATCATCAGAAACGCTTAAGAACACCATTGGGTCAACATCGCCAGCTGCCGCTAATTGCGCTTGTGTAGGAATTGGGGACATAGGTAACGGCAACCCTTTTGTATTTGTCAATCCCACGCCTTTCAACATATCAAGTTGCATGCGCGCATATTTAATTCGTTCATAAGTAGGCGAACTTGATGTTCTACATATTCGTGTGCGCTTAATTTTGTCATCACCATTTTTAAAAAAGTTATAACTTAATTCATATAATTTAGAATCGTTATATGTTGTTATATAATGTTTATTATTAAAGAATGCATGTGTATTCGCTGTGTCACGGTGATTTGGCTCGTTATCAAGTAGAGTATTTGCCATTTCTAATTCATGCCATAATTTCGTGCTCGCATTAAAAACAAATGTATGGTCATCTGCCGTAAAATTAATTTGATAAAATACTTGCCCATTAATTTTATATGCAAAACCAAAGGCGTCTTCAGGCATCGTATATCGTTGAATTCGCTCATCCATTTCTCGCGTACTAATTGGCTGCGGACTAATTCCGCCTTCAATCATCATAATAGAGCCCACGCCATCAATATCGCCTGATAAATAAAATAATCTATCAAATGCCTGGGATATAGAATTAATTGCTTTAACGCCATGCTCTAACAATAAATTATTATCACGTCTAAATCTAAAATCAGATAATCCGGCATCAATCCATATTTCACTTTTGTTTTCTCCAAAAAAGAAAATACGTCGTTTTAAAACCGCAATACCATTTAAAATGGTAGGCCGAGAATTAATTAAAGCAAAATCTAAAATAGGCCATAGCGCGCCATTTTCTAATGCGCTCACATAAAATCTATTTTGAAATCCTGAGCTTCCACTAATTAATAAAAACGAACCATCCATGTAAGTTACATCTAAGGGACCAAACGAACCTGGGCCACCTGGCGTTGGTATATTAGGCGTATTATCAATCCCTGTGGATGTATTTGTATCCCATAAAAATGATTTAGTTCCATCTACAAATATTATTTGAAATTCATTCGCAGCAATTCCTATGTGCCCGATTAAGGAAGTAAAGAAATTAAGCGCAATAATATTAAGCACTAACGAACTATCCATTCTATAAATAGTGTCGCCCTCTACAAAATATGTGAATCCTTTAAATACAAAAGAGGCGCGCCCATTATTTCCATCTGAGAATGTGCCCACTTCCTGTTTTCCTGGTGTTGGATGTAAATAATTCGCCTTCTTTCCGTGCGGAGAAAATACTTCATACATATTAATTGTGCGCTCAGCATTTACCTTCGTAATGATATCTTCATGCAAGCTACCGACGACCGGAAAGTCCATCCGCTTCATGGGTTAAGCACTCCCAGCACGCCATAAATAGAATTGTAAACATATTGATAGGGTGTCATTAATAATCCATCCGGATTAATAAGCATATTAATTTCAGGAGATGCCTTAATATTTTTAAGCATCATCTGATATTCATTTTCAGTAATCTCAGTCCATGAGCCAGAAGGATAATAAGCGCGTAATTCACGCGCCAATGCATAGCGTAGAAATTTATAATACTTCGGGGGCACTTCTGTGATTACTTGATATAACGCTAATCTATCAAACATAAACTTTGCTCTGATTTCACATTCATACGCTTGGTCAGGTTTAGGATAGAAAGTTAAGTTTGTCTGTAAATCTTGTTTATCCATAAATACAGCGCCAGGTCGTGTCTGACCTTGCGAGAAACGCACTTGATTTAATATAACGGCTCTATCCACTATATTTACGGGATAACTTACTTGTTGAATAGTTACGGTTACAAAGTCTAACTCTACTAAGCGATTAAAATTAAAATCAGCCGGTACAATATTTGAAATACTGTATGTTCCCTGATTTGGTACCAAAGTAACATTAATCGTTTTTATAAAAGGCACATAAACGCCAAGACTCGAAAAGGAATCTAACATATCATTTAAGATATAAAGCCCTGTACTAACTTCACTTGCTGAGGGAATAACATCAGGCGATACCTCTCCCAGCAAATAAAAAGCATTATTGATAATGTCATTAACACTTCTCGAGTCTTGCGCCATTATTTAACTACCTTTGGTCTGCCGCGTTTTTTTACTTCGCTTCTTGTCGACCCAGTCCCATTCCCTTCTCTGGCATCTTCCGTTCCGGCGCAGTTGTGCGATAGGTTGGGCTGATGTTGTTGGTGTCCGGGTTCTTCCCGCTCACTGGACGTTTCGGATTGGTTGCTACAAATCCGCTGCCTTGATTTTTCATAATTTAATACCTCTTCATTAGGCAAATAATTTGTTTTATCAAACCATTTACCAGTTTGTAATAATATAAGCGCCTCATCGTAACGACATGTTTTAAACAAGCCGCCACAATAAAGTTTATAAGTACGCTTCATGCGTGCAATGTCTGGTCGCTCATGCGTGTCATGTAAATAGCTGTGTGACAACATCATAGTGAAAGCAACTTAACGCCGTACTGGTCGTGCCATTTGGTTCCAAATAACAAGTCAATACGAAGCATGTTAACGTCATTCAATAAGCTCCCTTGTCGCTCTACACGTAAAGATACATTTAAATCTCTATCAGTAACCACCGAGGTATTTACATTGTCTAAAACTTCCATTGGAGGAATAACAATGTCTAATCCACGAGGATGGTACGCAGGGTTAACGTGATAACGAGAGCCGGCAACACCAATTAAAATAACAGGCATAGTTGCAACCACAGGGATGCTTACGTTTCTATATGGGTCAGCAGGGTCGGATATAATCGGAGGATTAACCGTAATTGAACCCAAGCCACCTGCGGTAGAATCAACTTGATTAAGAACAGTGAAGTCCATTAATAATCCAGTATCGCTTCTATCGATTGGATTAACAGCATTTACACCAGTAAACTGAATGCTATCACCAGGCATGAACACCCCGGTCACGCTTGCGCCTAAACCACTTAAATTAACGGTTGATGCGCCACTCACGGGAGTTGCGGCAACAACAGCGCCAGCAGCGCCAGCGCCCACAGTATGGAAAGCAATTGATTGATTAGAAAATAAATCAAACACAGAATAGTGACCAAGACGCGAGGAGAACGTAATATCTTCGTTAAGTGTAGGGTTAAAGAAGTTTTGTGCGCTAGATTTCAATGCGCTTGCTTGGAAAGGAGCCAATGCAAGATAACCATCATTCATGATTTGCATTGCTTGGGTTTCCATTTTTGCATAAATCTGATCGACAATACCCCATGAATTGACAGGTGCCGCTGGATTTCCAGAAACATAGTTCAATTCAGTAATAGCAAGCTGCGCAATAATGCTTTCAGCAGTTTTACAAAGCGCTTGAACCGCAGGACGAATATATCGCTCATTGAAAGGAGCTTGGTCAGTATTCATGAATAACGTTAATTCACGAGTACTATATTCGCGCGTAACATTTAACTGATAATCAATAGCAAGAGGTTCAGTTTTTTCAATAGAATCTTGTAAAACACCTACGCGACCTTGGTTAACGGTAACTTGGGTTTGTTTACGTAAACGAATAGTATCGCCCGCTTGATAATCAGGTTGTTTAAAGTCTGATTCATAAGTACGTGCACCGGTTAAAAGTAAAGAATTGTTTGTCGCTAATTCTGCAAGCGCAGCATTAGCGATTAGTTCTGTAACTGGAATTTGATTAGCCATGACTCACCTTATATTGAATAAATTAATTATTGAATTAAAGGTAAGTGCCGAGGCTAATTAACGTCGATTACGCCCGCGTGGGGACTGACCGTTTAATTGCGCTCTTCGCTCTTCCTTTAACTCAGATAGAGTTTTTTGAGCGAAAGGTTTAGCAAATGAGCCATCTGACGCGCCAACCGCTTTAATGGGTGGCGGCGTTTTTGTGATATTGTTTTTTGAAACCATATCTGCCATATGCCGAACAAGCTCTCGCTTCATCTCATAAGCAGGTAGTTTTTGTAATCTGTCGACTTCACGTGGGTTTGAAGCTAAATAATAGCCAAGCTCACCAGGGTCTGGAAAATCGGACAATTCACTAGCGATAGTGCCGTTCATTCCCGAGGCCATAATCACTTTTTCAAAGTCAGCGTGCTTGTCTTTTGCGTCTTCAAATGAATCTTGAAAATGCGCAAAACGTTTAGCATCAATGTCTTTTTGAGCGCGCTCTTGCTGTTGCTTTTCTTGCGCAGCCAAGTGCTGTGATAACTCTTGTTGATAATTAAAAATTGCCTGACCTTCGGGCGTACTGGTATCAATGTATTTACCCGTTACTAACGGGTCTTGATAACCAGGTGGCGATTGCGCGCCATATTGAGGTTGAGGCGACGGCGTTCTACTTTGATTACGCGCTTCCTCTAACTCCGCTTTAAGTCCTGCAATTTGTCGTTCGAATTTCTTTTGTTCTTTACCTAATCTGCGTTTAGCAAACTCTGGTAATTCTCCATCACCACCTTCATTAGGCGCAGCTTCTTGCGAAGGAGACGCTTTATCTTCAACTGGCTCTGGTATCGACAACTGCTCTGTTGGCGCTTCAAAAGAATTTCTACTATTGTTATCAACAACTGGTTGACTAACTGTCTCCACATTAAGTGTTTCAGACATACTATTTCTACCTCAAGTTTACGGTTTACTTTCAAACCCTATGCGTACGGCTGCATATTCGCCCTATGCATTTATAAAGCTGCATATTCACTTATTACCAATAATCTTATACTGAATTAAAATCATATACAAGAAGATATTTATGCTTGCGGATAATTTATTTTTAAATTATTGTTACAATTGGGTATTAAAGTAGTGAGGCGCGATGGAATTAAGATTAGATGAAGTTTTTAAAATGACCGGTTTAAGTCAGGGTACAATTTATAGAAAAGGTAGAAATGGTAGCTTTCCTAAAAGGTTTTATATTGATAAAACCCATGTTCGCTGGCATTTAAATGAAGTGCTCCAATGGATGAAAGACAATAATATTCGTTTACATCTTTAAAGTAATGTAAACGAAATTAAGGGTTAGGTTGCTTTTGCTCTGAAGCTTGTTGCTTCAGCTCTCCTTCAGAGTGCAGGTCATGGATATGTTTCATTGTCTCAAAATGCTTATCAGCAACAGAGGAGTGAGCGGCCGCAATTTTAGCTGCACTTTCTACCATGGCAGCTTTATAATCGAGGCCTCCACGCTCCAAATCGGCGTAAGCGCGTATCTTAGCGGATTGCCCTTCAATTTGAGCCTGCTCCATTTTTACCGCATTTAATTCACGCTGAGCTTGAACTTTTTCTTGCTCTCCCTGAACTTTGATTGCGCTTAATTTTAATTTATCTTGCTGCAATTGTTGCTCCATTTGCTGCTCCATTTGCTGCGCTTGCTGTTGGGGGCTTGGTGGTGGCGGAGGTGGCGGCGGCTTACCATCTGCTTTAGCTAATACATCCAGTGGAACAAGCGTTTTTAATCGATTAACTAATTCAATATTGTCTTCAATATCAATGTTCTTAGCAATGATATCAGCGATTAATGAGAACATTTGTGGGCCACCAGCTTGAGCTAAGCTCACCAATATCTTCAATGCTTCTTCTTTTTGTGCGGCATAATTAGCGCCCGCTTTAATCGTTACATCAAAGTCACCCTTACTTAAATCATTACTCATCCCGCCAGCAATTTTCTTATTCACAGTTACTTGTTTAGACTTCCCGTCAACCCCATGAATAGAAAGCGTGCGTTCCGTATCATAAACTTTAGGAAGCAACGAAAGGATAACGCGACCTATTTGTTCTTGCGCTATTTTTAAGTTATCAAAGAAAACAAGATTAGATGAATTACCAATCTTTTGTTGTGCTTCAATTGCTTTTCCAGAGAGCTGCCCAAATGCGCGACCATCATTCATTTCTTGCGGATAACCAATAATACTACGCAAATCTTTGTCAGCCTGTTGCATATTCAATAGCAGCGTTTGAGGTAATTCAGGAACCGGCAATCGAGCGGGGGGGGCTTGTGTTTTGTCATCTGGATTATAGAGCAGGACGCCGGCTTGATTTGCTGGATTTTTCCAAAGAATTTCAAATCCCTCTATATTACTAGGAGTTGCCAGAAATTGTTCTCGACGATTATTCTTGGCGGCTTGCGCTGTATCGCTCGCTAAGAAATTTAAGAATCGTTGCGGGTCTTTTGCATAAGTAACTAAAGATGTAACAATCGTTTGACCTTCAATTACGACCTCATCACCCATAACGGCAGCAAAAGGAAAGTGACAACTTGGCCATTCATATTCTTCAATCACATGACCAGAAATGACTTTATAGCAAATAATTTTATAATCACGCGAACGCCTTTTGCTAACAATAGCTGGCATTACTTCAACGCCAGGTGTAATGAGTGGCGCTTGTGCCGCCATTGATGGCATTGCCCCAGGCATTCCCGCCTGGGGCAATGCAGGACTTGGTCGCCCTTGAGGCTGCCCGGCTTGACCAGGCATTTGTGGTTGTTGTGGCGGCATTGGAGGAGGCATATTAGCGGCTTCTTGCTGTGCCCGCTCTGCATTATATGTTTCTATACCGCTTGCAATTCCTTCGGAGTCGTCTGCTTCTTGTTCTTCGGGTGTTTCTAATGCTTTTTTACGTTTATTATATTCTTTCTTAGTTATTTCTTCGCCATTACTGAGCTGATATAAAGTAAAGTTATACCATTGCTTTTCATAATACTCGCAAATAGTAATTCCTTTAATGTCGCCCCAATTAAAATATTCTGTGTTATAGCTTGCTGGGAAGGATTGCGGATAGGGAATGTCAGGGTATTTTTCTTCGAAATCATCCTTGTTCATGGTGTCATAACGGAACATGAAGTTACCGTCTGTCTTGGTAGAGGTTAGTGCATTTGGATCCCATCCCACCCTATCTGAATACTTTTCAATTTCGATGAAAATGTCTTGCTTAAATGATTTTGGCGATATGTAATCCGTTCGAACCCTAATGAACCCCATACCACCACTAACTACATTAGCGAAGGCATTTTGATAGGCAAGATGCGCCTTAGACCGATACTCAATCCCACGAATAATATCGGCACGCAACGTGATATCTTCTTGGCTACCAATCCCATTTAAAGAACTAACTTCTAAATTAGATGTATTAAACCGTTGCTCACCAATAAGCTTACGATAATAATCATAAAGTTTATTATAGGTAAAGATTGGTTTATTTAAAGCTTGGAACGATTGACGCTCGAATAACGTCCATTGGTCATAGAATAAGAATCGACGGTCAATGCGGCAACGATTGATATTATGCTGGTTAAACCGAAAATAACGATTAACGTTTTTATAAATACGGTCGAGAATGGCCTTGTCGCCAGTATCATCACCGAAAGCATTAATGTTATAGGAGTCTTGCATTCTCTAAATTCTAATATTTGGATTATATATATTACCAATATTAACATTCTTTTTTAATGCAGGAAAGGCAAACGTTAAAGCTAATGCATCGCCCTCGTCCGGACTCCGGACACCACGCGCTTTCATTCGCTCTTTACGCTCCAATGTAACGCGCCCTAACGAGTCAGCATCGTAGAAAGGGGCGCACAAATCAGAGTGCAATGAATCGCTATCAGGGATTGAAACTGGGGGCTCTTTCAGCCAATCTGACATTAGCGACCATATCTCAGCGCGTTTATTTGCATATCTATCTTCATTTAACGCGACACCACCAAAATTAATTGGCTTAATTATTTTCCCATAACCAAGCTCGCGCAGCCTATCAATGATGCCAACTCCTAAGCCACCTACGTCAACGCAAACAAAATCGGGGTCTTCTTTTTTAATTAAATTAACTAATATCCCAACCGTCTGCATTGTATCTTTATTTTGATAGCTTTGTAATCCATAAGCAGCCCGTCCTTGCCGAATAATGATAGAGGTTCTGTCTCGATGCGTCCCCATATTTTCTGGGTCACCGCCCGCCGGGTCAACGCCAATAAACTTCACTCCCAACGCGTTTGCAGGGCATTTTCGCGCTCTTTCCACGGAAATGCTTGATATAATGCAATTACCACCCGTCACAATGAACGCTTCTTCAGGATTAGAGGGGTATTCTTGTTTAAAGCCAAGATCTTTTAAATTACTACTATTTGTAGTTATTCTTCGCCAGTTAATCTGTTCTTTATCGAGGTTATAAAGTCGTTGATATTCTGTTTCTTCTTCCGTCATCAGGAAGTTTTCAGGTAAGGCTTCTCGATATTCATCACTCCAAAACCAAGGTATAAATACCGGCATAAATTCATTTGTTCCATCAATCGCTTCTTTCCATAAATCATAAAAGATATTCCCTTTGCCTTGTGCGGTGCTCTCTAGAATGATTTCAGTGCCTTCTGTACGGGGGATTGATTGCATAATGCCATCTAAATGCTGAGCGCCATTTTCCCATAACGCCACTTCAGAGCCATGAAATATCTGAATAGTACTCGAGCGCCCAATACCTTTGCTGCCAGCGGTTCCGACTTTATATCCTGATTCTGGTGAAATAAAGTTGAATTCTTTAGAGCTATTAGCGCCTTCAATAGCACGCACAACAATAGGACAATAGGTATGATAGCGCTTAACCATTTCAAATAAATTATCTGTCGCACTTTGCATATGCGTTAGAATGAATGCTCGATAACCTGTTCTATGTGAAACTATATGATAAAAACGACCGCCAACATAAGTGGAAAGACCTTGTTGACGACCCTTCAGGATGATAGCGCGGACTCGCCCCGTTTTCCTTTTTTGTTCTTCTAATTTTTCATGTAAATATAATTGAGCTTTGTTAAGGGAGAAATTAACTATATCTCCCGATTTAGCGCGGATTTTAAGGCATTTATAGGCGTAGTGGGGGAAGTCTCTTTTGAGTTTTAAGCGGATTTCTAATTCTTTTTCTGTCATTAAAGCCATTAATTATTATAATGGCTTTTTTCTCTGTTAGTCAATCGTCTTTTGATCCATTTAAAAAATCCTTTATCTTGCGGAGAGGGCATTAAGATGAAAGCTTCCATCATTTGGCAATATAATTTATCGCGCTCTAGATGAGCTAAAGGTAGCATATCTATTCTTCGTTGTTGGGCATCAGTCAACATTTTCTAATAAATCTTTTATTTTATTTAAAATATATTCAGAATTCTTTCGCGGCTCTTTTTCTATTATATCTTCTATTGTATATTTTATCTCAGTAATATGATTATCTACTTTAGTGGCCAATGTTTGCAATCGATGCAATTCAGCACCCGAAGTTCTTATAAAATCATAAATATAATCTCTCTTTTTTTTGAATTCTTCTACGTCATCTTTTAATTTATCGAGCTCGTCATCTAATGCCGCTTTAAAATGATTAATCTCATCTACAGTCCCACGAACGGCGACCAAAAGGTAGTCTCTGTCAAGCTTGCTCATTATCAACGGCCTTCTTAGATAAAATGAATTCAACAGTCTTTGTGCCGAAGGGGAAATTAAGGATATAAAAATCATCCTTCTCGGTCACCGCGGCACTTAAAAATGCTTCGCGTAAATGCTGATTTAGATTCAATGAAGCTAATAGAAAATCTAAGTTATGCGCGTGACCGCCATGATTTTCTTTCTGTAAATAGTTCATTATCTTTTCATGGTCTTTAACACAATCTTTCATTTCGCATTCTCTATCGGTTATCTTAGGCTTAATAATATCATTAGTAGGAGGGCCACTTATAACATCTGTTTTGGCGGCTCGCATAATTCTTTTAGCCCATCTATCATTTAACATTATAGTAAATTCCCCTGGAATATCATTCCTTTGACTTGTTTCTCAGCCATTGGATGAAGCTCTTTAATCTGAATAGCGAAAGCATATGCTAAATCAATAGCAATATGCAAATCTTGTTGAGCGTCGCGTCGCAACCGAGGGTCACGCGGCATTTCAGTCGTATGAACAGCATCAATAGTTGCATAGCCTTCTGGATGAACATCAAAATCCGTCATGTCTTTTTTCTCCTCGTAATACTCGCAATAGTGGTAGCACTTCATCCTGAATAAAATCTATTCGCTTGGTAACAAAATGAATTAATACAAAGAATAAAATTTGAGCCACAATAAGACTTCCAATAAAAAAATATATCATTCCCATTTATAATCCTCTTTTTTCTCTATTAGCCTGCTCTTTCTCGCCGCGATATTTATCTAGGCGCTCTTTATCGCTTAATGTTTTTGATGATTTACCCACATCGCTCAATGGAACTTCAACCAATCGGCCGTTCACCATCTTGCCGATGCCGTTTGTTATTTTGCCATATTTATCTATTGCCATATTAACCTCTTGGGGGCCTAATAGCGGCCTCTAAATACTCTTGATTTTCTAATTCACGTAATGCGTCATCTTGCAATGTAGCCCGATAATGAGCAACAAAATAATCTAACATAAACGGACGATGACCATTAATTGCAGCCTCCTCTTGCACTCGTTGTCGATAGAGAGCTACTTTAGTTTCTATGTTAGCCTCAGTTGCCGGAGGTAATCTATGTTGTGGGACTGCATTTGCATTAAATGGCATCATTATTATTTATCCTCATATTTTTTCTTTAAATCACGTATTTCTTTATGTTTTTCCCATAATTCTTTTCTTAACTTCTCAATTTGTTGGGACGGCCTTAAGCTATTAATGTCACGCCATTCTATTTGAGCCATAACGCCAAGCCCATTCACTAATTCTACAACTGAATTAAGGACGAGCTTATGGGCTGGATTTTTATTCATTAATGTAATATAGCAGCCAACAACTTCTCGACTCATTATTATTTACTCACATTTAATTATAAATTCTTCGGATTCAATTATTAATTCTATAGGGGCATAATCCATAGCTCCATCCTTCCGTTTTCTCGTAAGATTAACCCTAATCTCAATATCGCCAAATCTATCATACGCCTCTTCTAAACTATGCATCAGTTCAAGTACTTTCATTTCTTCTTGCGCCTCCCTTTTAATATTCCGGTTGCAGCATCTGCTTGATTAAATTCTTTGCCAACCGACTGCTTGATTCCAACTTTCTTAGCGAACTTTGGGTCATGCGCCACGACCGCCATCAAGCGGGATTGTTTTTTAGTTTTGCTTGGCATCACTTTCCCCCTCAATATATTTATACTCTTTATCAACTACGCATTCACGAGTAAGTCGATAAACACTATCATCAATGCGTACCATTACTAATTTAAAATCTGATAAAATATCAAAAACCTTTTCTTTATCATCAATTAAAATATGCAGTAATTTTTGAATATCTAATGGGTGCATTCGTTTGTTCCATTCACTATTTTCTCATAAAATTCTTCGTAGTCAATTGCCATTATTACTCCTCAATGCACCAACACAATTGCTAATATACTCATTACAACGCAGACTGAAACAATGATAATTGCGAACTCTTTGAATTCTTTCATGGCTCTTTACTGCTCCACACTAAAATAAAAACAAATAGTATATAAATGATTATTATTGCAATCATTCTAATTCTTTCATGCATTCCAATCTCTACAATATTTTTCTATTAAAGATTGCATAGCTTCATATACTTTAATATGTAGAGATAAATCAGCATAATTTAAATAACCTTCGCTCTTATCTTCATAAGGATTCATATATAAATGTCGTAATCCATCGAAAAAACAAATAGCATAATAAATAACTTTCACCTCCATTGCGAGGGGATTCCATTTTTCATGGGAAGACATGCTTACATACTCAAGAACATATATTTCTACGCCAGACCCTAATACTTCATCAGGTTTATAATAAACCCGAATATCTTCTTGCTTGTATTTGTTAATTATAGGCATGTAATCCCATAAATAAATCTGCTCTTTGTCATGATGCAGCACATTTTTTAATAAAGTTCCTGGCACCATTCATTCACCTATCATACTAATCTGCATCTTAACCAACATTCACCCCACCTATTGCAATGACACCAGCAATGACGCATTAGTCAATTAATCTCTAGCGCACATGTGTATTGTACTTCGACATGATGCATATTCTTTACTAATTCTTTTCCAGCATCTTCGCATAATTTCCTACTAATAAAATTATCTACATGCGAAGCGGTTACCGTATATGCCTCTTTGGCTGCTCCAAAAAATCCGGGAGAACATATAACTATAAATATTAATGACCACATTCTTTTAGCTCCTCAACTCTTCGTAAGATATCGGCGCAATTAAATATCAGCGCTATTTCGTTTATTTTAATAATAATTCTATTAATTTGTTCGGTGGTTACTATTAACGCATCACCTTCTTGGCTAATGTGCCGAATAATTTCTCCAATTCTCATTACTACATCATTCAATGTAATTTCTTTACTCATTTGCTCACCTTCTTAATTGTTTGTAATTCTATTTCTTTCTCATCTGTTTTAGTTGGAGTAGGTTTTGGAGCAAAAAACTCATTCAACCCTCTCTCTATTTTGTTGTCAAATTCTTTCCCGTCTTTTTTTAATTTATAATATTCAGATTGAGAAAATGATCCCATCATATAGATACCTCCATAGGATGTGGCAAAGCTTCTATTAACTCTATATCAATTATTATCCAATCAAAACCGTTGGCGCATAACTGAAAATATCCTAAAGCTTTTATAGAAGTCTCCGCCTCCATCAACTTTATTTGTGGCCGCATAAGCCATGAAGTTTTATATTTAATCTTATATATTTTCATCTTTACTATTTCTTTATTGTATTAGCCATTCTTATTCATCTCCAATTGTTGTTTTATATCAAGCCACGCCAATCTTAAATCATGCAGTTCTTTTTTAATCTCTGCCATCTCATCTTTAAGCTCCTCCGGAATAAGTTTAGAAGTAATATTAATAATCCATTCTTTAGCGCATTCTTCACATAACACTATAACTTCACAACTGTTATAATCAACATCCGTATCATAATAAGCCCTCTTATTACATACGTCACAAAATCTATAATCACATCCAGCCATTATTCCAACTCCTCCCGCGTTATTCCATAAATAACCATAGAAATCATATCTAAAGCAGTTGCAATTAAAGATAATTGCCGCTCATCTAAAATTTCTTTGCTAATAATTTCCGCTTGTCCCCGCATTCTATCAATGACGGCATATTTTAGATCTCTTATCATTCCAAAGCCTCGTAACATTTTTTACAGCATGCAAGCTTCTGATTTATTTGTGTGAGTCGCCCAGAAGCAATAGGCACGTCATCTTGAATGTCAAGTTCTGACATACAGAATAAACAATGCTTGTTTAAGTCGTCCATTATTAATTTTGCTAAAGGAAAATCAATTGTCATAAGGGTGACTCCTTTTTGTTATAACATTTTTTGCAAATCCAATAGGTAACCGTGCGCTCGCCAGTTATCTTATACATATCTTCTTCTTTGCTTTCTCCGCATTTAGAGCAATACATTACAAATCTTAGAAAGCTCATTCTAAACCCTCAACGCGCGTTTGATCTTTAGTTTTATATGTTATTTTTTTAGCATCCCCATCACTGGCAATCTTAATAACGATGCTTTCATCGTTAGCTTTACAACACTTGCAAACAACAAAGACATGAGAATCATCAAAATTCGATCCCGCGTCATAATATGCTCTGTTATCACATATATCACAATGCATATAACCCATTACTCTAACTCCTTATTCTATTTATCGTATCTTCTTTCAAGGATTTTAATTTATCTAAAAATCCATCAAAAGCTTCGCCGGTAATATCGTCACCTTTCCTTGCGATTATTGCATTTCCTTCTACAAAAGGAGGAAACCAAATAATGCGTCCATGCTTCTCATGAAATGCGATTAATTCTTTAAGATAAGATAATGAATCTTGATAATCTTGTTCGGCATCTTTGCTTCCCATTAATAACATTACTCTAATTCCTCAATCTGCTTCTGCCTTTCTTGATGTTGCAATTTTACATCTACTTCTGTGTCATGAAATAATTTTAAATTCTTTCCTAATAACTCATTTGATTTAATTGCATGACTCGCCCATTTAATCTTTTTCTTGGATGCAAAATACTTTAAATTACTTAAAACAAATTCTGCATTTATTCCCATTTCTTCCGCGGATTTACTCATCACTTTCTCGATTGCTCGTTTTATATACGGTTTCGACAGGTTCTCGGAACCCATCTGTCTAGCGGTCTTTTCGCTGTAGTTCGCTTTCACTGCCGCAGCGGTCGCATTTCCTGTTTTAATATACTCTTTAATAAATCTATTTTGCTTCAATGTTAATTTCTGTTGCATCATCATTCATCATTAATTCGTCATATGTTTTTAATTCGCCGTTATCTCTACGTATATACTTTATGCATTCTTCGCATAACTGAATAGGATAAAAATCACCCTCCGGATGACCGATGGGACGAATACATTGTCTCTTACCTTCTAATGTTCGACACTTATGACAACGTATTAACTTCTTTTCCATACTTATTCTCTTCAAAACCACTTCCTTAAAAACTTTATCTGCATTTCTAATCGCAACACATTTTCTACATAAATATCCAGCAAATAATGAATGCTCATTGCGAAATATTTGGCATCGGTCACAACACAATCTTATGTCCTCATCACTAATTAATTTCTTTTCCATTCTATATTTCTACCCACACCCTAAATTCAAATAATTTTTTATGCGGCCTATCCCCGCGAGTGGTAATTTTTAAATTCGAAAATCCTATGCTTTTATTTTCCTTATCTTCATACATAGCTTTTATAAATTCCAGCAAAAAATCATCATATTCTTTTTGTGCTATAAGATTTTTTAAAGAATTCTTCACTTTAGCCACCTTATTTCATCCTCTCTTTCTTGGACTTAACAATCTCATCCTGAATTAAATACATCAATGCTTGCGTCGCTAAACCTATGGTTCTTTTATTCATTAATATTTCTTTAATTCTACCGCGCAACTGAATCCATTCATTGGATTCAACAGCATATTTATTTTTATTTATTTTCATTATTATTTCTCTCTATTATAAATCTTTATCCATATCATGAATGCCTTGCGCTGATATTAAATTACCAATAACAATCATATCAGTACAAGCGGCGTTTCCCTGACACCATCCATAAATTTCATCTTTATACCATCTATACCCCACAACAAAAGCAGCACACTTATTTATTATATCTATAGCCTCTTTTCGTGCTTTCTCTATATCTTTTGATTGAGGAAGTTTAACTATTTCCATTCGGTTTTATCTCATATTGGCTTAATACATTTATCATTAAATTAGAAATCTCATTGCAAGCTAATAAAAATCCTCGCTTAAAATAGTCATCACCACCGAAATCTTCTTCAAGCTTGGATTGATAGGCTTGTTCAACTTGCAATTGACATTTCTTTATTAATGCTTTTATATCTTTATCAGTTAATATCATTAACTAATCCCAATTAAAAAATTACATTCACCACCATTACATTCAGAATTCCAATTAAATATATAAAATCGTCTTTTGTAATGAATTTTTATTTCTTTTCCACTATCAAATGATTGTTGCACATTATGCAACATCTCCTTATCAGTAATTGTAAAAAAGAAAGGCTTCGTTGAAAATCCACCTGACACATTATTCATCCCGCCACGGATAATTTCAGCTTCCCATGTTTTAAATATAATCCCTTCTTTTGCGATTTTAATAACTGTTCCGACTTTTTCGCCGGAACCAGTTACAAATCCACACCCCGCTACCCCCATGCATAATGTGCCAATTAGGATATTTCTCATCTTACGCATATATACATCCTACAGAAAATCCAGTTTTACGATAATCAGAGAGATTTTCAAATTGAACATAAGAGTCTGTTGTAGGCATTACCGGGAATATTTTATCAAAAATAAGAGTGGTCGCACCAGGATATGCAACTTTAAATGAATCATGCTTCGCATCTTTAATGTTGGACGTAGAATAGAATCCATAAACAGGAAGATAGGCATCTTTCAGGGCCGTTGCTTTACATATAATTGTGCGCCCTTCTGGATCTGCCATCAACCCTATTAATTGGTCACCTAATTGTAATCTTACCGGCTCAAAAGGAATTGCCCTTATTACCTCTTGCGCAAAACCTTGCGATACCGCGCACGCCAATACCCCAATTGCTATTAATTTTCTCATTATTATTTCTCCATGTTTTTTAATAAATTATCAACTTCTTTGTCTGCTAATCTCTCTAATTTAGAAGGCATTTTCTTCATAAAATCAGAATTACTCAATTTAGGAATCACATATATCATGGCCATTTGATTTGTATTTGGTAAAAACACCCCAATTAGCGACGTGATAAAAAAAATAGGAAGCAAGTAACATTTAAATATTTCAGCAATCCTTTTGCGAACATCATTATAATCCCTATCATCAAGAGTAATAACGCTTATTATTCCTAACACTACCGATATCCCCAAAGAAATACTAAAGCCTATCGCCAAGATGCCGTTAATATTATCTAACATTAATACCCAATAAAGAGTCCAAGCACTTATCATTATTATTCTCCAAAAGTTAAGTTACATAAAAATATAAGAGCTTTTAACGAGTGTTATAATAATAATCTGTGGGATTGGTATTATCGCTAAAAACTCTTATATTTGCTCTCTATCAAAATATCTATTAAACTTTAATGCCGTGGAGGGGCACAAGCCTATTTTTTTAATATCTACCCAATCGATAAAGAACAAAACTGGTGTCGAATTGCCAAGCCACCAGGAACTAGTTATATAAAAACTAGCCCCCAGTGCAGCGAGGGTCTTTCGACATAAACTATCAAAG
>Ga0207700_10000193_pt1 | contig 36468 bp, 78 predicted proteins | sample LARL82metaG_FD_184348 | JGI IMG/M metagenome (GOLD analysis project Ga0207700, IMG submission 184348) | Corn, switchgrass and miscanthus rhizosphere microbial communities from Kellogg Biological Station, Michigan, USA - LAR L8-2 metaG... | ecosystem: Host-associated > Plants > Roots >...
AGCTCCATCCTTGAAAAACAGGACGGCTCCTCGAGCCTGGTCATCACCCAGCGTTCCATTCTCAACAGCCCCAACCGCATCAGCGTAAATTTCCAGGATCAGGACAACCAGTGGGTCGCCGACTCTCTGACCCAGGTGGATCCGGTCGACATCGCCCGCGCGGGCCAGGAAGTCGCCTCCTCGGTCCAGGCCGACGGCATCAATTCCTACGATCAGGGGCGGCGCGTTTTTGAAACCATGTTCGCCGAAGCCTACCGCGGAAATTCGCGCGGAGATTCGGGCGGAACTCTGGTCTTCGAATTCGAGACCACCCAGAAGGCCGCGCACCTGCACGTCGGCCAGATCTGCCGCTTTTCGCACCAGCAGCTTGGGCTGAGCTTCCAGATGGTGCGCGTGATCAAGCTGCAGCCTGCGCGCGATCACGAGACGGTCAAGATCACCCTGCAATGGCATTCCGACGCCTGGTACGCCGATACCTACGGGCAATCCGGCTATCCCAGCTATTCGACCAATCAGAAACAGGGCTTGGCGCGCCCGCCCTTCGGATGGCAGCCTTTCCAGGAAGTCTCGCTGGCATCGGATCCGATCTGGTCCCCGACCACCTATACGTTCGGGATGGCGCAGATCTATGAGACGGCCGGCGACGGAACGTCGATCGCCAAGCTGGTCATCACCGGAAAAGAACCGGTCCCCAGTTTCGCCGGCGCCGATATCCGCCCGCCGCTGGTCGCGCTGCAGGGCACGACTTCGAACGGGACCGGCACGCTGCAGGATGCCTCGGTCTATTACGCGGTAATTTCGACTTACGATTCCTCGACGCCCAAAAAACTGAGCGCGCCGACGGCTTTCCCTTGCATCATCGCGACCCCGCAAATCACGGCGGTTCCCAATACCAACAGCATCACGATCCCGGTGGCGGCCTGGCCGGGAGCTCCCCTCGGATGGTATCTGTTCGCCGGCAAGAACCCCAACACGCTGACCTTCCAGGCCACCGGAGCCGGTACGCCGGCGTCGATCACGCTCAATAGCCTGAACGACCGCGAATATGGCGTCCCCGATGTCATGTACGACCATCTGGAGCTGCACGTCAAACGGCAGATCCACGGCGGCGTGTGGGGCACGGCCGTTTCGGCAGTCACTCCCACCACGCTGCAATTTGTGGGAGCGGCTTTTTCAGTCAACCAGTGGGCGGGTTATGACCTGACCATCACCGGGCGATTCGGGGACGCGCTTTCTCTGCCGGTCTGGAATCTGCGTATCGTATCGAATACCGCCGACACCCTGACGGTCGCGGGAGGCACCGCGGATCTCACCACCCTGCCCTCCGCCAATGCCATTCACGGCATCCATGCCGGCGACGCGGCCGTCATGCGGGCCAAGCCCTCGACGTTCACCGCCCTGACGATCGGCGACGCGAATTTCGTCAACAGCATGGCCGTCTCCGGATTGACGGTGAATGAAGGCGCCTACGTGGTGCGCATCTGGGCCGGTACCGGCGCGGGGCAATGGCGCCGTATCGTATCGAATACATCCACCGTCTACACCATCGACAAAGCCTGGGATCAGATTCCGGACTCGACCAGCCGGTTCTGGATCGAGGAGGCCGACTGGCAGCCGCCGGTCGATTCCTCGGTTTCTCATAACCAGGATTTGTTCGGTCCCTACACCGGCAACGTCGAGATCTCGAATTACAAAGGGACCTCGATCGTCTGCCAGGCTCTCACCATCGATTCGAACGGCAACGCCTGTTTCGAGCAGGACGCGCCGATCCGCGACTTCTTCGTTTTCGGATCCGCCGGCACGATCCCGAACGCCACGCCGGCGGCCGACGTCACCCTGGGAGTCATCAGCTACGCCTACACGCAGCCGGGCGATCAGTCGACGGGCGTGCGCGGCAATACGCTCGAGCTGACCGTTCCCTATACGATTCCGGGGGGCTGGTCGGGGCTGGGCGTGCATGCCTATGTGGAATATCCGGACGGCTCGACCACGTCCGCCTGGTTCTCGCTCGACGGAACCAACGCGCTCGATGGAACGCATCCTCTGGCGGGCGATTTCAAACCCATCGACGAAGGCAAGTTTCCGTATATCGCGTCGGACCCGGCGGTCCAGGTGGTGATCAAGAATCTTCCGGTGCCCGGAGAAGTGGTATCCATCCGGGTTTACCTGGCGGCCTATACGTCCTCGATCGACAACCAGCTGGTCCGGGCCACGCTCGCCAGCCCCACGCCCTCGGCGGTCGTCACCGTGAATCCTCCGGCGGTGCTCGCGTCCGGAGAAGAATTCGCGGCCCAGGTCACGAATCTGCAGGCCTCCACCCAATACGGCCTCGACGGGCAGGGCGCCATTGCGTTGTTCGTCAACGTCTCCTGGACTCCCCCGACGGATCCAAGATTTCAGGGGATAGGTTTGGTTTTGCTGCGGCCGCCCAACGTGACGGCGCCGCCCGGAACGAGGACCGCGACGCTACAGGCCTCGCAGCCCGCCGCGCTTACCTTGGGCAGCGGCGTACTGACGGGCAGCTCGCTGAACACCAGCATCGGCAATTTTCCCTCCAGCATCGAATTCGACACCCTCTATGCGCTTTCGATCGACATTGCGGGCAACGTCAACACCTATGTTCCAGGCGTGACGCCCTCGCTCTTCGTTGAAATCGATCCGCCGGCGCTCGGTGGGGCGGGTACCGAATACGCGGCCCTGGTGACGAATTTCACGTGCTCGGTCATCTATAAACCCTCGGCCGACGGCATCGAGAATTACGGCTTTGGAGGCAGCGCTACCGTTCCGACCGATCCGGCCTTCGGAGGCTATCAGGTCTTCGTGCATAACGAGGCCGATGGCGGCGATCATTCGCACGACAATAACCTGGGCGCGGCCAAGAGCGATGGGACTTTCGAGTTTGGCTTTTGGCCGATCCAGGGAGTGCAGCCGACCTGGGACGCTTATGCGGTCAGCTTCGACGCGGCCACCAGCACCGACAACACGCTAGTTCCCGGCACGACGCCGCGCGTAGTGGGGCTGAACCCGGTGGTTCAGACCACGGGCTCGATCAAGGCGCACCGGCTGGATCCGTCCACTTTGGACGGCTCACTCTCGGGCGGCGGCGGGGTTTCGCTCGCCGTGGCGAATCTGGGAATTACGAGCGCCAAACTGGCGGCATCGGCCGTCACGACCGCGAAAATCGCGGCGCTGGCAGTGGATGCGGCGGCCCTCGCGAATTCGGCGGTGACAGCGACCAAGATCGCGAACCTGGCGGTGGGCACGGCGGCGATCGCGCTCCTCGCTGTTGGCAATGCCCAAATCAGCGATCTGAGCGCCAGTAAGATTACGGCGGGAACGATTGCTACCGTAACGCTCACCGCCGCCACGATCACGACGGCGACCATCAACGGCGGGGCGATCACCGGAACAACACTCACTCTGAACAGCGGCGGGATTACGACAACCATCAATAATGCAGTCTATTTATCGATACCGGCCGGGGTCCAGATCGCTGATAATATTGCCCCCACGAATTTTGTGATGATCGGCAGCGGAATTTTCAGTCTCGTCATCGGCGGCGTGGCCAAGATTTCAGCTTCGTATTCCGGCCTGAACGGGGGAAACATTGAATGCTGGGACCCGACTGGAAGTCACACGACAACGCTGTTGCCGAGCGGATTATATTTTGACGGCGTGAAAGTAATTGGACCACAACAGACCGGTCCTGGAAATCCTTCCTTCGCGGCATTGAGCGACGCAGAGACCTGGTGTCAAAATCTTCTTAACTCCCTGCGCGTTCTCGGCGGAGTTACATAAGGGGATGGAGGAATTCGATCTTATCTTCGACGATAGAATATTGCAGGTCCGAGGGAGCTGAAGGAAATCGAAATGTCACCGGCACCCAGTAGGGCGACGCCGATTGACTCACATCGTTGTCGACGCTACGCACCATCGTTTTCCAACCATCTGTCGAAGTGTAGCGATAACGCAACACGACCTTGAACCGGATGGTGTCCGAATCGTCGGAGTGAAGGGATGCGATCAGATTCGTGTCGATTCGCGTCCAGATGATCCGAAGGCTGCCGCGATCAATTTCTTGACCGATAGGATCCGGGGACTGCGGGTACGCGCCAAGCGCGGACAAAATAGCGATTGCGAATAGTTTTCTCACTTCGTCTTCTTTGGCGCGGCGACCTGTGCCACGCGCGGTCTTTTCGGGCAATGCGGAATGAAATACAATTCTTTGGTCATTTTGGACGGCCTCTGAAAGAACGCATTTAGTATACGCTTATTTGCTCTTTTTTTGTTGAGGCTCTTTTCAGCTTTGGCCACGGGCATTCTCGGATGGGCGGCCTTGTCGCCGGACAACTAGTGCCATTCGCGCTAGGTCAATGCCGGGTGCCTTAGCGGGCGACTGCGCATCCGGCGCTCGGTGTCCGGCCCAGTTATCGCCCGCCTCGGCTTTCGGAAGCCGGCCGGGGCGCATCAACCGAGGAGCGGAGACCCGGTAGACCTCCAGGTTGACAATCTCAGCCTACATCCAAATTTCAGAGCGCGCGCGGCAGACTGCCGCAACCTACGACTGCGATGCGAGAAAAGCGTCGACAGCAAATTATTTCAAAGGAATAGAAAATGTCACCCACCACAGCCACGCAAGATACTTATCAACTCACTCCCGAAGAACAGGCCGCTCTAGTCCAGCTGGCCAACAATCTCGCCTTCAAAAAAGCGGAAGTCGCCGAGAAGCGCTCTCAATTGGAAACGCAGATTTCTGAAATCGATCGAGAGGTCGCGCACGCCAACGGAATGGCACAAGGAGGACTCAGGCTGATCCTGTCCCTGCATGGACTCGAAGGGGACTGGCAGCTCGAGGCCGACGGGAAGCTCGTGAGACAGCCGAGTCAATCGCCTGTTTAGCTTTGCGTCTCGCCCAAGAATCTTTGATCGCCTGCGAGAGTCTGGCGTGCTGTTCTGGCGTCAATCGTATCGGCGGGCGTTTTGCCCACCAGGCTTTAAGGCCGTCCGTCACGTGTTGACGATGTTCTGGCGAGAGCGGACCTTTCTTCTTGCCACGTAGGGCTTCGGCAAGCGCGCGCAACATGTAGGCGTTTTTCCGTCGCCTATCTGGAGCCCACATTGAACCTTTCATCTTGGCCGACTTTTTCAAACCCGCGCTGATTTTGGCTCGATGTTCACTTGATAATGGACGCCGCTTAACGCCCTTGCTGGCTGAAGGCTTGCCTGTCTTGGCCGCACTCATCTTGACGCGCGCTTCCGGAGAAATGACCTTTCCCATTTGACTTTCGCTGATGTGAAGACGATGTTCGGCTGAATATGCGCCGCGCTTCTTGCCCATTTTTATTTCGCTCATTTTCTGCCGGACTTCTTTCGAATGATGATACGTTCCAACGACGCGTGGCATTCGTCTGGCCGCATCCGCTATTCGTCGTCGACCATCGTCAGTCAGATTCCCAGAATGCCCAGAGCGGCCCTTGCCGCCCACATGAAGATTCGTGAGAATGCCGCCATCGCTTCGCCGGCCCCACGTCGCGATCAATAATATCTCGATCCGAAACGCCTCTTGTTCGTCGGGCCCATAATAGGCGTACTTGACGGATGGTTCCACTCCGCGCTCTCGAAGCTGTTGAATCATCTTGAGTTTCGGGCGATTGCATTTCTCGATGCCACGAAAATGCATGAGCACTCGCCTTAGCGATCCTTTGCCAACGTAGAACGGAATATCGTCCGCTGGATTCCAAAGAACGTATGTGTAGAAGTAGCCTTTTCGTGGCACTCGATCCGGTAAATCGAACAATCCTACGGGCGACACGGCAATCATTCCATTCCTTTGCGCTTCGCGAAATCACGGATCGCTAGTTCCAAGACTGAGGCGTGAGTCACGCCCAATTGTTGGGCGAGTCGCTTTAGAAGGCGGAGCGCTTCTGGCGTAAGACGGAAGCTTGTCGAAGGTTTAGATCTCACAGTTCAAGTGTAGCGCCATCGGCGTTATACCTCAAGGAGTTCAATCAAATGAGTTGGCCATCGCCGGCGTCAAATGCTACAAAACCAGATTCCACGCTGTGGAACCAAATCATCAGTGCCTTGTCCCTTGCTGGCGGCTCCTACAACGCCAACCAGCAGGTGTTCTCGAACTATCTCCAGATCAATATTGCCGCTGCTTCCGATCAGCGAGCATTGTTTATATCCTCGCCAGCGTTAGTCGGCGCGGGGCTTCAGAGCGGAGGCAGAGTATTCTATCGGGTCAACTCTTTTGACACCGTGAACCACACGCTTGACTTTATCTTTAACCCACTAACAATCACCAACGCTGGAACCGGCGCTCTCCGTATATTTACTTCTCTTGATGGCGCAATCCCTACAGAGATCATGCGCTGGACGAGTGCTGGATTTGTCGGGATAGGGACAGCCCCGGCCTCCCCTCTGCATGTTCATGTCGGGACCAACCAAAATTTCTCCGTCGCCTCTATCGGTTCGGCTTGCGCTGTTCAAGCAATAAATGATGCAGCGAGCGTTTGGGTGCCTCTTGTGATTGAAGGGCTGCCCATGAAATTCGGGCAGAACGCAACAGGCCTGAGCATCTTCTACGTTCCGAATGCGCTCAGCAGCAATACTACATTCGACGGCAATCTTTGGAACGGCAGCGTCACCTTCTGGGTGGATGAAGCCAATAATCTGCTTACGTTCCGCGCGAAGTACTCCAGCGGCACGCTGAAGAAGGGCACGGTTGCATTGGTTTAGTAGTGGATATATTCCCTCTCCGGATCTCCGCCTGGCCGGCGTCTGCCGGTGGCGGCGTGGCGAAACCATCCGCGCGGCTCGGGCTCCGTCTCAGGGTTCCAGAAGTGGGCATGCAAGACCGCATCCCAGGGATGCTCGTATCACCAGCCCGAATCGTAGCAGCCCGATCCTTGCGGGCCGATCGTGAGCATGAAATTGTACATCTGCGCGACAACCACGATTTCGCGCCCGTCTTCTAAGGGTCGCCAGTAGATTGCGAGTGGTCCGGCAGGATGGCCATCAGGCGGTTTCATATTGTTTGCCGATGCGCGCGCAATACTGAGACTTCCAGATCCGTCAACTCCCAGGCGGCGACTACAACCCAGGCGTCCTTGCCTATCCGCCGTAGTAGATATGGATCGCGTGGAACGTCGGTCCAGTCCGCCTCCCACAGCACCCAGTACTTCTGGAGCATCGAGTTTGTAGGCCGGTGTTGCGGAGGAATGCGCGGCACGATGGCTTCTGCATTCTTGTATCGCATCTCCACTCCAGGCCAAGGCACTGTGATTTTTCCTCGCTGGTGCCAACCGTCGTAGAATTCCACTTTCCCGGTTTGGAAATTGCAGGTGATTCTCTGCGCATCGGCCCGTCCGATCGCCAGATTGGGGCGCTTGTGATCATCCAGACCGGCCTGTTGAATTGCCGAGATCACGCTAATGACCGTTTTCCCTCGCGAAATCTGCCGGCAGATCCGCTCGATCTCCAGGTCCATCTTGTCGTATTGGCCGCGATGCTCCCGGTACTCTTTCAGCATCCTCAAGGCGTCGGCCTTAGTGACGTTCAACGATTGTACGTTCATTTGAAAAACTCCTTTGCTCCCTGCCTCAGAGCGCGCACGATCGGCACCACTTCCCCCGGTTTCTCGAAGATCTTCTGATCCAATTCAAACACGATGGTCAGTCCTGGATCGGGCTCCTTGGGGGGGAGTGTAATCAACTTGCTTTTTTTCTTTTTTTTGGGTCCTTCAGACATACCTTGTTTCCGTTTCGTGCCCTTCTGGCAACGGGCACGGTGGGGATTCTTCCTCCCTCGCCATCTTTGCTATATCGACTTACTTCCTCGCTCGATAGATCACGACACCCCAAGAGAACGCAAAGCCGATAACGCAAAACATCAACACCCAGAAAAAGTGGACATCCACATTCAAGAATTCGTACAACGACAGCGCCAGGGCGAACGTCGAGGCCGCGGGCCCCAGCCACCAACCGGATCGATTCATGGCGTCAATTCCATTGCTCCTTGCCCGCATACCCACCCAGCACCGCGCCCGGTTCGTTGTGCCGCCTGAAATAAGCGACTGCCGCGCGGGCTGCTTCGCGTTTGGTCATACCTTCTGGATCGGATTCCGTGCCTCCGTAGCAGGGGCATGTACGCCTCTGATGTCCCACGCTGCCGATCACCGATCGCGCCATGCATTCCGGGTGATAAGGAATGCGGGCGCCATGTTGGTCCCTTGCGAACATCGGGCGATCCTGAAGCGATACCGGCTCCTCACACCAGGGGCAGTTCATTTTATTTGCGGCCCGTAGAAGATAGCCTCCTCCGCGATCTCCTCGAGTAACTCTCCAAATTTCCGCACGCCGTCTATCCCGATGATCAGCAGGATGCCTTCCTGTTCCTTACCGCTCGTTCGCAATTGTGCGTGTATCCGCTCTGAAGACCAGGATTTGACTTCGCACGACAGTTTGAAATCTGGAAGGTAGAAATCGAGGTTACTGGCTTCGGTGGATTGCCTTTCGGGCCGCTCGTAACGAATGTGGAATCTGTCCAGGATGGCCATGAACTCTCGCTCCAGTGGATCGTTGATCGGCTTCTCGCCAATCATTTCTTGCGGCCCTGTTTGTTCTTGCGGGCCGGTTCGATTTCGAGCGAACGCTTGACGCGCAGTTTCCGCACTAACCGGTATTCGCCGATTATCACTGGCCTATCGTCTCTCCAATCGATTGCGTCACCCGTCTCAGGTCCGGCTCTATAAGGCAGTTCCGGATAGCCTACTGCTTCTCCTGCGAATAATCGTTTTGGGAATTTCATTGTCGTTGTCGTTGCGCTCTCCTGAAACGCACATAACGGCCGAGCATCAAAACGGCCACGGCGATCAACCCGAGTGCAACGGCGCGGGAGGGGAAATCGCCCTTCCACAAAATCAGTGCGCTCAGAATTACTGTCAGCAGAATTGAGAACGGGAAGACCCGCAGAGCGCGGGCCTCCCATCGATTCGTCCGGTCGGATCTGGGAACCATCAGAATAACCCTCCTCCCATCAGTCCGTAATACGACATGCCCGCTCCCCCGATCGTAAATATCGCACTCGACAGGCCACAGATCGGACAGACAAAACTCTCGGGCAGAAGTAGCGGAGCTGCGCCCCACAGAGCGCCGAGGACCGTAAGGCCGGCGCCAAGCAACGTATATGCTTGTGCATCGCTACCTCCGGCGAACGGATAGGTCAGATTAACGGTGCTGTTCTGTGCCGGGATTACCCGAGCGGCGATAGTAGAACCGGCGCGCAATCGCTGGGCGCTAGACCGCAGGCGTCCAGAAGTCCAGCGGGATAAGGCCCACACGCCTTCATGGCTAATGAACCTGGCCAGATCAGTCCGGTCCCCCAGCGTAGAATGCTCGATGGGCCACAGGATTTGGTCGCGCGACATATCGCGGCCGTAAGATTTCCAGGTTGCCTGGATGGCCGGGATTGCCTTATCTATGTTGGGAACGATGATCAGCTCGGGATTCGCCGTCACCATATTTCGGGCCACCCGGTTCAGGCCGAGCTCCTCAAAATGGTCGAATACCAGTTCATGGCTCCGCGCCACGTTGTAGAGATGCTCCGGTTTGAGGTTGTGTTTCTCGATGGCGGCCATGCCGACCAGTAGATCCTGGACGTGGCCATCCAGGATGCTCTTGTTCAGTGTTGGTTGTGCGGAGAGGCGTGGAGCGAGAGCGGCTGTTGTAAGCGCTGCTCCGAAGCTTCGCCGGGTTAGTTGTGAGTGTTCCATAAACGCATTCCCTCCTTGTGTTGCTTTTCTGCGTACTTTCCCGGAGACTTACTCTTTCACGTTTTCCGTTCTTGTTTCCGAGCGCGCGCCAGACCGCCTAATCTCGCGATTTCGCTGCGCTGCTCTGCTGTCATCTGTTTCATCCTTGCTTTTCCGCCCACTTTCCCCGCCTTGCTGGCTGATCGCTTCCGCTGTTCGGGAGTGAGAGACGCCGCCCTCGCTTTTCCCCCTTTACTTGCCCCCAACTTCGATAACGCCACAGCTGCCGGATTTTTCCTGCCTGTTTTTTTGCGCATCCTCCAGCTAATCCTACACGAGATAGTCTAGCGTTTCAAATAGCTTGGAAGTACCATGTCCGGGCAAAACTTTTTCCTTGCTAAGCGTACTCGGGCATGTTAGGCTAGGAGCCATGGCGGAACAAACTTCTGAAAACGGCCGGCCTCCCATCGCCAAGGTCGTCTTCCAAACCAACATTCTGGAAAAAGTAGCCCTGGCCTTTGACGGCGAAGGATTGACGGTCAAAAGCACGAAGGTGGGCTACGGCGATCAGGTTCTCTTCTCGCTCGTCGACGGCCGGCGCATGTACGTCGCGCCTTTCGCCGCCGATCAGATCAAACGGCTCGGAATCCGCCGCGACGAGGAATTCATGATCGGCAAAGTGGAGGTTCGCGACGGCCAAAAAAGAAAAGTGAACTGGAAAGTGGAAAAGCTCCAGCCGGAAACTCCCCTGGCGCGCGACATCCGCAATTCGCTGCCGATCGCCCAGGCCCAAAAGGCCGGAGACCCGCGCAGCTCAATCGAAATCGCCCGGTCCATGAAAGAACCATCGGCTCCGCCGCCGATGGAATGGACCGGCATAGTCTCGGAGGAGGCGTCACGGCAGCCGGCGAGGTCTAACAAACCGGCTGCCGCGAGCGCATCGACCAACGGGTCTATGTCACCCGCAGTCTCCAACGGACATACTAGCAACCCTCCGACCAAGTTGCCCTACGACGTGGCATTCCGGGAGATTCTGAGCTGGATGAAGTCCGGCTTGGATGACGCGCACGAACAGTGGAACGATGAATCAAAACAGGGGCTCGTATCGACGGTACTCATCCAGATGGCGAAAGACGGTTGGCTGCGTCTATGGGAGCGCCCATGAGACGCCACGCTTTCGTCCGCGTGCGCACCTGGCGGCTGTTGCAGGTAGCAGTGGGCGTCCTCGGAGCCGCCGCGATCGGGGAGGCGGTGTTGCTGGCCCTGATCGCCAAAGGAGGCCTGTGAACGCGGCTGGAACCGAGCCCCACGCCTCTCCTGGCGCAAGCCAGCGTGGGCCTCGTCCTAACGGCATCCCCGCGCCGCCGATGGGGCCGGAAGAAACGCGGGGAGACGCAGATCAAGGCGATCCCGAACTAGGAGCGCTATCCAGCCCGAGCCAAGTCACGACCGTGATGGACTGTGCTTTCAAATGGTATGCCGATAAAGTGCTCCGGCTGAAGAGGCGCCAGACCAGCAATTTGGCCGTCGGGAAAGCCGTGCATGCTGCGATCCTCGAGGGCAACATGCGGGAAAAGATTCAGACGCACCGGGATATACCAATCACCGGCGTGCTCGCCGTGTATCGCGATCAATGGAAAAAGGAATGCGACGTCACTGAATTCCGGAAAGACGAGAAGCACGCCGAGCTGGGACAGCAAGGCGAAATCCTGGTTGCTAAATACATGACCGAAATCGCGCCCATGATCGAGCCCGTAGAGGTCGAACAATACGTTTCGGGAGTCATCGGGAGCGTGCAGGTGCGGGCCTATGTCGACCTTGTGGACGTGGACGGGCGGGTGATCGATTTGAAGACGGCCAAGGCGCGGCCGTCGAGCGTAGAACCGATGCAAAACTTTCAGGTCACGAGTTACCGTATACTGCACCCCAAGGCTACGGGCGGCGCGATCATCCAAACCCTGGTGAAAACCAAGACGCCCAGGATCGTCAATCAGCCGTTGATGATCACGGCTGAAGACATTCGATTTGCGGAGACGATTTATCCGCTGGCGCAAGAAGTCATGAAGGGCGGGATTTATCTGCCCAACAGGAAATCGGTGATGTGTTCACGCCGGTACTGTAGTTTTTGGAGGGAGTGCGAAGATTCCTTCGGTGCTGAGGTGCCAGAGAAATGAAACCGATCCAATTCGATAGTTCGATGATCGACGTCGTGGAGAGCCACATCCGGCCCCCGCTCACAAACGTCATCACACTGCCGGTTCGCGGTGAGCCTTTGGCCGTATACATAACGCAGAGCTCGTGGCACGAGGGCGATGAATCCGAACGGTGCAAGGAGATCGCCTGTTTGATTGCCGTCGCGCCGAAGCTGCTGGATAGTCTTGAGGAAGTAATCGCGTTGTGGTGGAAGGAATTCACTGATTTCTTTGGCGGCGATCCGGAGGTCGACGAACAGAACAGACAGGACTTCGAATCACAACCAGCGATCATCAAGGCGCGGGCGATAATCGCGAAAGCAAATCCCCAACGCGCGGCTACTCCAGGCCGCGCGAGACGACGGATCACCCAAGGAAGACTGAATGAGTAAATCTCGCCTGTGCGCCTACGCCAGCTGCCAATCCACAGACACCCCGATCAAGGTTAATCTGGGCGATGCACGGCCGTCCTTTTGTTCGATGCTGCATGCGGCTGCTTATCTGATCAACCGGATGAAGTGGGCCGGGCCGGAGCCAACGGCCAGCAATCCCGAACAGGATGAACTACGGCGCCAGGCGGAATCGGCGCTGGATGAAATCGATCGGCTGAAGCAGCTTGCTAAAGCGGAAGGAGCGGGAGCATGAGCCTCGGAGCGGAACGCAAAATCGGAGCGCAGTGGAAGTCTCTTCGCAATAAACGCATGGCCGAGAAGTTGACGAGCGGCGAAGCGCTCTCGATCCTGGATGTCGGCAAAGCGATCGGCGGTGGATTGTATCTGCTCGATCGATTTCAACAAGACATCGATTATTGCGATCCGACCACCGAAGAATGGATCTGGTCGATCGGCCGCAATCGCACCACCGGAGAAATATTGGCATCGACTACCGGTGGACTATACCAAGATGAGGCCTGGGAGTGTCTATGGCTACGATGAGGCCCCTCAAATTCCGCGCCTGGGACGGGAAACGGATGTGGATCGCCGATCCCCAGGACCCGCAGACGATGTGGGCGATGGACATCCACCGCGATGCTCTGATGCAGTTCACTGGGCTCACCGACAAGAATGGCGTCGAGATCTACGAAGACGATTTGATCCTGCTCGACGCGGAATTCGCCAAGAATATCGGGGCCGGCCGGACGCTTTGCAAAATCGGCTTTTACAACGGCGCGTTCATGTTTGGCCGAAGCGATATCGATCCGCACCACATGAACACCTATCTCTGGATTCCCTGCGAATTGAAAGCCCTCACCGTGGTCGGCAACATCCATCAGACGCCGGCCTGGGACGCGCCTCAGCAATCGGAGACTATCTCATGAGGCGCCGAAGCCGGCTGGAACGTATGGAGGTGCATATGGAGCTGCTCGAAAAACGCTGCGCTCAATGGAACGCAAAGCATCCCATCGGAACCGAGGTTGAATATCATCCGGTCATCGGAGCGCCCGCATTCCGCTTACGAAAGACTCGCACTCAGGCTCAAGTGCTCTCCGGCCACACCGCAGTAGTTTGGCTCGAAGGAGAGTCCGGCTGCGTGGCCCTGGAGGCCTGTGTGCCGGTGAACCGCAAATCATGAAGCAGTCCAAGCAATGCGATGAACTCATCGATTATTTGAACGTCTGTCTAAGGCGTTTTCGCGCAGGCCTCGCTGACGCCTGGTACGCGAAGGCTATCCCAGAGCGCGCACGAACGAAAGCCCAATCGTGCAAGCCTGCCAAGACAAGCGACAACGGCAAAGGCAAATCATGAGGCTCAAACTGCCCACTCCCAAGGTTCCCGAACGCCGCTGGACCATACGGAATTGGGACCCTCAACCGAAGCCTACTCTCACTCCTAGAGAGCAGCAGGTATTCGCTCTGGTCGGCAGGGCATTCTCCAATCTTCAGATCTCAGCCGCCTTGGGCATCTCGCCCGATACGGTGCACAATCACGTGTCGAGTATCTTCAAAAAGCTGGGTGTGCATGATCGGCTCAATTTGCTAATCTATGCGACGCGCGGGGTCCCTCGCGACACTTCAAATCTTGGGAAAGGTCAGTCATGTTAACGATCGTTTGTAGCCATTGCGGGCAGGTAGAGCAGTATGTCAAAGCTCTGCGCCCAGTCGTTTCCGAACCGGTTTCCGCCGTCGAGCCGGTTCCTCAGCCGGCATTCATTCCGTCCAATGCTGTACCGGCCTTCGAGCTCACGGAACGTGAAAAGGTAATAGCTCAGTGCGTGGCCACCGGATTCAAGAACAAAGAAATCGCCGACTCGCTCCACATCAGTGTCCAGACGGTCAAAAATCATCTGCATAAAATATTCACCAAGACGGGATGCAAAGACCGTTTGGAGGTCGCATTATGGATGATAGACAGAAACGGTTTGAAGTGATGCTTTTTCGTCGGCGCTTTTCTCGGGAAGTTCAGAGATGAAACTCCGGCTGGTGCAGGTTTTGTGCGGCGCTGCGCGTCACTCGATCCTGGCGCTGCCCTATATGCCCGGGCTGACGGCCGCGCAGTCCCACGTTGGAGCGGGCGATGATATCACGCTGGACGAGGGGAACGCGGCTGAATACGTTCGCGGCATGGTCGACGGATTGATCGAAATGAAGGGCATCAATCCCTGGTGCGAATTGTGCGGCAGCCGGCACGAACAATGGAAGTTCGAGGACGCGGCCACGAAGTTCGACAGTCTGGAAGAGGCGCTGCCGTTTTTGCGCCTGGAGGAAGCGAAACAGCTCGTCACGGCGAAAATGTTAAAAGAGGCCCAGCAAGCAGCGAGGAACTGAAGCATGAGCCACGATGACTTCTTTGAGCGGGCCGAGCGTGACATGTTTCCAAAAATGGAAGATTCGGCGATGAATATCTCAATCTGGTCGGGAAAGATCGACGCCAAGCTCGCCGTCGAAGTGGGCGCGGCCGTACTGTTCGACAAACCGATTGTGATCGCAGTTCTGCGCGGGGTGGCGGTGCCTGCGAACTTACGACGGGTCGCAAGTCGAATCGTTGAGGTCGACGAGATGGATGCGAAGGGAGTCGCGGCCCTGAGAACCGCCATCTCCGATGTATTGGAGAACGATGCTCGAGCGAAAAACAATCCGGAGCGCGAACGGCAGCAATCTCAACCTTCGTCGGATACCGGTAAGAGCGTGAGCAAAAAGGAGACAAACTAACATGCTCAAACTAGACATCGATGATCGCAGCTACATCCTGGAATTCCGCCACGTCACCAAGACCGGCAAGCGCGCCCAATTGCACCGTGGATCGGTGAAGGCCGTGACCACGTGCGTGATCGTCTGCTACGGCCATCTGCCGCACGACAATGTGCTCGGTCCGGAGATACAATTCATTGCCATCGACAACGCGCTGTGCTCCGATTCTGACAATTTCTGGCGCAGGGAAGGTCGCAAGCGGTCGCTCAGGAAATGCCTGCAGCACTGCGGAGCGCTCAAGAACGTGCGAGAGCAGCTGTGGGCTGCCTGGCTTGCGAAAGATCCGGCGCCGGACCGGATCTACAAGGCATCCGAGGAATTCGCCAAAATGCACGAGACACTCGGCCTCGATCCATTCACGCATTACGGGATCGTGGAGGATTGGATCAGCGACCTGGTGGTACCGGTCAACCCGCCGGTGAAATCGAAGCCCACGCCCGAACAGATCGCAGCCTTCAAAAATGCCGGCACCGAGACTCGCATCCAGCGCAACTTGGCGAGGGGAACGACGTAAATGCCTTTGGCCTGCAAATACTGCATCCTGACGCGCGGGCTCAAAGGATCGGAAATCCCAAACCTGCCCGAAACCGACGAGCAGTTGTACCAGCACATCGAAGCCGAGCATCATATCCCGGTGAGGCGCGAAAACGAAACGGAGCTGCAGTGCAAGGAACGTTTCTACCGCGATAATCCGCAGGCGCGCAATCCGGCGACCTGCAAATGCCCGGCGTGTCAGCAGGCGCGGGCCAAGGCGGGCACGTAAATAATGCCGCACATCCTCGTCAGCGGCATCGTTGCGGGGCGCGATAAGCGGCCCTACGTGCAAATGGACCTGGACGGGCGCATGGCCCAATTGTCGATCGCCCAAGCCCGTTCGGTCGCGTTGGATTTATTGCGCGCTGCCGGTTACGCCGAAGCCGATGCGATGATCTGGCGATTCTTCGACAAGAACAATTTCCCGCACGGCGCAGCTGGGGCGCTGATGCAGGAGTTTCGCGATTTCCGCTCAGAACTGGAAATGGAGAAGGTCGAGAAGCGAGATATCGATGCGGACACGGGAGAAGAGCGAGGCTAGGGAATGTTCGTCATACCGTTCCAAATCAACCAGCGCGAATATTCGATCTTCATCGCCCTGCAGCATGACAATCTGGAGCGAATAGCGGCCTACGACCCCGCGGAAGTTCAGATGGACAAGATTCCGCTCAAATTCGCCCGGCTGCGCTTGAAGGACATCCTGATCGGCTACTCGACCGAGGATGAACTGCGCCAGGTTCTCCAATTGCTCGAGGCGGGCCAATCGCGGGACGCCCTCAAACTGCTGGCGCGGGGCTTCGCGTTCAAACCGAATGCCGGCGATCATGACGGCCCTTATCTGAGTCTCAAAAAGCAGCCCGGAGAGACGAAGCAATGAGCCGCATCCCCAACATCTACCGCCCACCGCTGATGCTGCCGCTGTACTGGCGCGACGATATCACCGGAGAATTGCCGGCGGCCGTGCAAGCTTATTTGAATAATCGCATCGACGGTACGGAGATCTCCAACGCGCAAATAGTCTTGCTGGTCGATTGGCTCACCCATTTCATCCATGCGCCGTGCTGGGAAGGCGACGAGCAGCTCGCGCGTTTGCGCTCCAGTGTCACAAAACTTAAAACCCCCAACGATGTCGATCGCTGGCTCCGGCAAGCGTTGGAAATCGGGCTCGATCCACTATGAAAGTGCGTCTAGCAATCCGCGGCTTCGCCGATGGGAATCAGAAGTTCGAGGAGCGCGTGGACGTCGATTCCGAGCACCTGGATGAATTGCTGCCGGCGATCGCTACCAAACACGCCAAGGCGCTCGTCGAATTCAAACTGCACATGATCGAGATCGAATTCCTGGACGAGCCGGCCGAGAACGAGCGCTACTTTCGGATAGGGACCGATCCTTCTGCGATGGTGTTGCCGATCGGAGTCAAATTGAAATGAGCCGGCCATGGATTTACTGGACCAAGGGCATCGGCTACTCGCTGGCCGCGATCGGGCTTCTGATTCCTCCGCTCGCCTTTACGCATTCCCGTCTTTTGATCGCGTTCTTCGTCGTTGTCCATCTGGCGTTGCTCGCCTTGGGCATTCTGTATTTAGTGCGGGCGGCTCGAGGAACTTTCGGAGCGCGAACGGCCCAGTGGTTCAACCGGCGAGCCGGAATCAAGAAGAGCGTCGACATATAAATGACTCTCCTGGATCTCTGCGATTACATCATCCGCTACGCCTCCTCGATCCCGGTCCGCGTAATGATCAATGGACGGCCTGGCGATTATTTTCTCAGCGAGCTTCCGGCCGAGGAAGCGATCAAACAGGCTCTCACGTTCGTCAAAAATGGTGAGATCCCGCATCGCGTGCTGAAGTCCGGTGAATTCAACCAGGAAGAATTCGGGGATTTGTAGCCCGCGTTTTCCGTTTCGATTATAGTGGCAGGGATGAAAGCCGTCATCTACGCTCGCGTCTCGACCAAGAAGTTGAAGTGTGCCGCTTGCGGGAATCAGTGGGAACGTCAGATCGGTGAGAAAGATCTGAGCTGCCCCAAATGTAATTCGAAGGCGATCGAGCAAAGCCAGGATACCGATAACCAGGTCCACGAGCTCCGCGAGTACTGCGCTCGCCAGGGATGGATCATCACCAAAGAATACATTGATCACGAAACGGGAAAAACCAGCAAGCGCGAGGCCTTTCAGTTTCTGTTCGCGGATGCATCGAAGCGACTCTTCGACGTCGTGGTGGTGTGGGCGCTCGATCGCTTCACGCGCGAAGGCGTATTGGAGACATTCGAGCACGTGCGGCGGCTGACAAATTGTGGAGTGCAGTTTGAGTCCTACACCGAGCAGCACTTCCGAACTACCGGGCCGGCCGGCGAACTGATGCTGGCGATCGCGGCCTGGATCGCCAAACAGGAACGTCTGCGGATTTCCGAACGCACCAAGGCTGGGCTCGCTCGAGCCAAGCGCGATGGCAAGCACTGCGGGCGTCCACATCGGGTATTCATGCGCGATGAAGCCGCGCGGCTCTATGCATCGGGACTGAGCTTCCGGAAGATCGCCGAGCTGGTCAGCAAAGACCTCGATAAACCGGTGTCGTTCATGACCGTGAAAAGGGTCATTCTGGCTGTAACAAAACCGTCGAGGAAAAGCTAAGTGATTGATAGTGCAAACATTGACCTCAAATGCGCGGTTTCAGGCATTCACAACCGTTCCCTTTTGTTACAGCAAAACCGCTCTAACCCGGTGAAAACATTGAACTCATCTGGAGGCGTTGCCTTAAAAGTCAACCAAAAACCAGAATTTTTGGCCCCGATCGCGCGGCTCGCGGCGTCGCGGAAAGTTTTTTTCTTCGCGGCGATCGAGCGGTGTTTGAGCGGCGCTCCTCAAAGCGTGCAGCAATTACGCTGCTTGACACCTGTGCCCTGTAAAGCACAGGCGGCATCGAAGGCGGTATCGTCAAGCGACAAGCAACAGCCGTGGCCTGAATCTGATCCGCGGAGCTCGCGCTACGTGCCGCCGAGCGTCACGTCGGCGGTCGTCATGCCGGCTTGCTTCGATAATGGCCAACGCTGGCGTCCAGGGCCGCTCGAAGACGCGCCGATGCAATGCGCATACTGCCGGACCTGGAAGACTTCGGCGCGGTGTGATAGTTGTGGAGCGACGGAGAATCTATGAAGCCAGGCAGCCCGGAGTGGAAAAACCGAGTCAACGATCTGGCACGCGCCGAATTGAATCAGCCGCTGCGCCCGTACTACATGAGCTTCGCCGATGAAGAGGGATTCCGAGGCGCTGTAATCGTGGAGGCGCGCGGACCGGTGACCGCGTTGGCCATAGCGAATATCCTGGGGATCAATCCGGGCGGCCAGGTCGTCACGATCGAGATTCCGCCAGGCTCGCCTATGCTCTCAACACCGGAAGCGTGGAATCGATTGCTATCCCGCCAGGATGTCGAAAATTTCTGGGGTGGGGCCAAGAGACTGGGCGATCTGACAGAAAGCGAGGTTGATCAATTGTTCCATGACTCCCCAAATTGATCGCCGCTTGCCAGAACGTATAGTAATCGCCTGTCCGCGAGCACACTCCGATTATTCACCATGCTGCGCGCGTGACGGCGGATTGGCCATGGCCGATGACGGAAAATGCGTTGGGTGTGAGATGAACGTGGGCGATCTGTTTCGCAATCTGGTGGCGAAATACATCGAGCTGAAGGATGGAGCGAAACCCGAATGAACGAGGACGACGCCATTGTCAGCGAAGAGGCCGGCCGCCAGTTTTCCGAGCACTTGAACAAGGGCCGGAAGATCGTGGTGCAGGCGAATTGCGAAATGGCGCTGAACGAGCGAATGGACGGGATTTTTCTGCCCGACGAAATCGGCGAACAGCGGTTCTGGGCGCAGCCATTCAGCGTAGTTCGTGAAATCACGCGCGAAGAATACGAGGCCGAGCGGCTAAACGGAAGCAACATTTCCTCGGCTCCTCATTACCCTGGCGCTCGCTATTACGAGGTCATGGCCGATTGAAATGACCGAGCGTGTGAAAAACACAATTAGAAGCACGTTGTTCGCACTTCTTCTTGGCCTGTTAGCGTCCTGGCTCATCACGATATTCATTGACGGGCTGAGGTGCAAATGGATTCGATGACTCCCCGGGTCCGCATCTATCCGGTGGTCCTCTCGGGCGATCCCGTGCTCGAGCAGCCGGCCCAAACCGTCGGGGTCTTCAACACCGAAGAATTGCTCGACCTGCTGGGAGCCATGTTCGAGACCATGTACGCATCCAGGGGAATTGGCCTGGCGGCGCCGCAGATCGGAATTTCAAAACGGATTTGCGTCATCGATATCTCGGGCCAGATCGAGCCCACGCCCATGAACCAGCTGGTGCTGATCAATCCGGAAGTGATCTCGCAATCGGGCTGTCAAATCGATCCGGAGGGCTGCCTGTCATTGCCCGGATTCCGGTCCCCGGTTCGCCGTCCGATGAAAATAACGGTCCGTGCGCAGAACTTCCGCGGCGAGGCCTCCGAGCTTGAGGCCGAAGGATTGCTGGCCCGGTGCATGCTTCATGAAATCGACCACCTGGCGGGCAAACTGTTTATCAATCATCTGACGAATTTGAAACGCGAGTTGATCCATAACCGGATCCGCAAGCTGCGCCAGGCAGGTCTATGGACGGCATGACGTGGCTGCCGGCGGCCGGATTCGCGGCATTCGCGATCTATCTGCTGTGGGACCTGCTGCACAGTTTTCACCGCGAGCATTCCCCGCATGTCTGCGCCGGCTCGCTACATGCCCACGTGACCTTGCGGCGCGTCGACTATGGCGATCGCAACGTGTGGCAGCTCGATCTCGGACGCACGGCGCTCTTCGACATACGCCACTGCCCCTATTGCGGGGCCTCGCTGTGATTGCCTTGAGCCCGCGCATTCCTACCGCCATGACGCCCGCCGAAGCTCTGGCGTTGAGCGAGCTCGCCGCCGGCCGGACAGTGCTCGAAATCGGCAGTTTGCTCGGCTATTCGACCATTGTGATGGCGAACGTGGCAAAGAAGGTCTGGGCCATCGATCCGCATCGCGGCTATCCGGTGGCCGATCCCCAGCCGACCTTGAACGGCTTCCTGCAGAATCTTGCCGATTACCAGATGCTCGACAAAGTGATTCCAATCCTGGGCGATGCGCGCGAGGTCCTGCCGGCGCTGCGCGGCCATTTCGATCTGATTTTTATCGACATCACCAGGCACGCCGGGGAACTCATCTTCCTGGCCAACAATCTTGATCCGCGCTGGATCGCGCTGCACGACTACAACCATCCCACCTGGACCGGAGCGACCGAGGCCATCGACAGCTTCTTTCTGATGCGCTCCTATCCCATGCGGATCGTCGACCGGTTGGCCATTTTGGATATCGCTTCGGCGCGGGACGCATGGCACGAATGAATTATCCCAAGATCATCTTTCTCGACTTCGACGGCGTGCTGGTGAACCGGAAATCCTGGTATGTCAGAAGCGGATTGCAGGCCACGGCGGATCCCACCTGCGTCGTTGCATTGAACCGGATCATCCAGGCTACCGGCGCAGCGATCGTCGTATCGAGTAGCTGGCGGATCGGGACGACGGCAGCGGAAATCCGGCGTACGCTGCGGAGCTGGGGCGTGATCGGGCCTGTTCTCGGATGCACGCCGTCTGGATTGCGGATGCCGGATGGCCGACTCTATATTTCGAATCCGCGCGGCCTCGAGATCCAGAAATGGCTGGATGAGCATAGCGCCCGCTTTAACATCGATCGCGTTGTCATTCTGGACGATGAGAGCTGGGACTTTGGCAAACTCGCATCGCGGCTGGTGAAAAGCGAATTCGAAATCGGCTTAACAGAGGACCTGGCTGATCGCGCCATCGCGCTTCTCGAGGGCGTATAGTTGGATTGAAAGCCGTGTAAGTGACACTCGGGCGCGGCTGGGAACACCGTTTCGCACTTCTCGACGGGAACGCGCCCGGTTTTTTATCCGGGAGAACACAATGACCAGTTTGCAGCGCACTCCGATTCCGATTCCAGACCCCCTCGAATCTGAAATCACGATCGATCCAGTTCGTGAAGAATTGGCCGCCAGGGCCGCCGGTCTGTTGGGCTATGAACCATTGGCGAGGCATCTTCGCGATATTAGCGTTGGTGCCGTCGAGAAACGCTCCAGGCAGCGTTTGATCGCTCAATTATTTCAACAGATGGAGATCGTCCCCTTTGATGTCAATGCCGTAGCGGATTATAAACGTACGCAACAACGGGCTGTCGCCTGGCGAAGTTATTTGGCCCTGCCGGCCTGGGCCAAAATCTGGATGGCGACCGAATGGTTGTTTACGCCGTTTATCAAGCATGATGGGCTTGGAATTCCGTCGACCATCTTATGCGGCATCGGCGCGATTGCGTGCCTGATTTGCGCAGTGGTGGGATGTTTTCTGGATCCAGGCGAACGCGTGGCGCCGTGGCGGATCGCGAGGGATTTAGCAGTGTTCCCGTTAATTATTGTGACGATGATTTACAACGGCGCTCTTGACAAAACGGCGCGCGATCGAGGATTTTACAAAGTCTGGTCCTGGAAGCAGATCAGCATGCGGGATTATGCGCGGCTCGTCCAGGCCGGGGAAGCGGATCCCGTTCCAGATTTTGCGCTCCATACAGCGGTGCGGATCTCTGAAAAAATGCCGGGGGCCATGTTCTTTATCGATCAATTGACCGGAGACGTCCCGGAAAGAAGCTCGCGGTGGTATGACTCCGATCCGTTCCTGGTCTTGGAATACTATGGGCAGGATCATCATCTGGAAGCCTGGGACGAATCGGATTTCGAGCGAACGCTTTAAGAAGCGGGCGAGGATTGATTGTGCCAGGCGAGCCCGTGATCTTGGAGCTCTTCGGCGTCGACACCGCCCAAGAAAAAACGACGCTTGATTTCGCCGCCGAAAGTAGGAGAATCATTTCATGACTCAACTTGAAGCCCGCCCTTTTGATCAGGTTTGTCCCGCACGGCTTACGCCCGCGCTTCCCGCACTGACCACGTTGCAGCGCGCGCTACTTGAAACCGGGGTCAAGATCTACGACAGCGCGGAAGTCGACGAGTACAAAACTCAGACGCTGCGCCGGATGAAATGGCCGGTGATTCGGAGGGACGTCATTGAAGGCAGTGTGGTCACGGGCCTTGGTCTCGCGCTGGCTGTCCTGATGGGGTTTCATGTTGTGCGTGTACCTCAATTTCTGCGTGTACCTCAATTTCTGGCCGTCGTCTGCGGTCTGACGGCATTCGGTTGTGTGAGATTGGCGTTCGCGGCGCTGTATCGGGCGCGCCCGTGGCGCACGGTTAGCTATGCCGACTATCACGCATTGAGCTTCGGCGTTATTCCCTCACCAGTCATTTGCAATCTGATGCGCATTCAACGCAGCATGAACGTGTCGCGGGCTCAAATCGATTCGCTGATTGAAATCGACACCCTGGAGCGCGATCCGGTGCTGTGGATTCGGGATCCGGACCAATTGGATACTCGCTACTGCATTGCGATCTGGGATTGATCTGGTGCGTTATTAACGTGCCAAAGCAGCTTAATCCGCTCAGGGGCTTGTCTGTTCCCTCCGTCGACGAAATTGCCGATGCGATCCTGGAACGCTTCGAGCGACTCGGCATCGTAACCATCGATTTGCGACAGGCTTCCCAGCGCGATCAATTTCGGAAATATCTTCGCACCGCGCTCCGCACCAGTATTCAATTCAAGCTCGATCGCGTTCTGACCAGGGCGTGCGCGAAGGCCATCGAACATGTCATGCGCCTGATGGAGGATCCCGATTATCAGGAGCATCGCGCCAAGCGTCGCAAAGAAGCGCTCGCCGCGCGCAAGATCAGGAAAGCCGCTCGGCTGGCCGAACAGCAGATCGAAATCGAATCGCGCCGGCAGCAACGCCGTGGCGTGATCCAATGACCGGCTGAACCCGCCAGTGCCCGTGCTCACCGGCGGCCCTTCGCAGTGTTTTTCGGGGCTAGGACTGGACGCTAAAGCTGAGCATCCGGGTTCCTGGCACGGCAGGCATTCCCGAATTCTAGATCAGAAATCCCGCCCAGTGGATTCCCAACGCTTATCCGATCCCGTACTGCGCCCCTACTTTTAGTGGGTAGGTTTTACGCTCGCGCGGCCCGCGTCTTCACCGGCGTTTCGGTGGCCGTGGCCTTGTCGACGATCTGCTCGTAGGTCCCCGGGTTGAGCCGCGCCCATTCCGCGATTTTTTCCAGTCCCTTTACCGCATTGGTGAATTGCTTCACCATTCTCGGGGCCAGGTCGTTGCGGCCATGCGTGCGGATGGTCGTCAGGATGGCCGCTATGTCGTTGCACTGCTCGCTGAAAATAGCCCGTTTCGGAGGCGCCTGCGTTTTTTGTGGCACTAGAAATTCTCCCTCGTTAAACGATAGTACAGAGTGTGGCGATTTTGCAACAGTTTGGGTGTTTGCGAGATTTCATTATCCTGGGGCTTTTTAAAGCTTTGCCCAAGGAGTCCCTCAGACAAATTGTCACATCCCTGAAGCTGGCTCAGAGCTATTCGACGGGTGGACTGCTTTACCGGGTTTTCGGCGGAAGCGCGCTTTCTTTCTCTGCCTGACGTAGCGCTGCATACCACACACTTTCCGGGAGCAGAGCAGTGTGATAGACATCCCGCGCGCCGGGACTTGTTCTGGCCGTGCGTTTGTTCCCGCCAAGAGCCAAATACCCGGACTGATTTAGCAATTCGACGAATCGTTCCAGCGAACCAGCGAAATCGTCGGGCAGCATCCCGCGATCTATTTCCTGCCCGACAAGAAAAGCGTTGACTGTGCCGCGTAGTTCGTTCATGCTTTGATGTCTACGCCCTTCCTGCTTTTGCGCGGAGCCTTCACGGTCTTGCGTTTCTTTAGTTTCCCCCAGCGTGCCAGCGCGGCCTTCCTGGCGCTCTCCGAGCGTTCGCGCTGTGTGAGTTTCCGGGCCCGAGCCGCGCCCCCCGAGCGCGCGAATTCCGAGCGTTCCTCGGGCGTCCGCCGCTGCATGCTGAGAATGCCAGACAGCGGGCGGATGCGCTCCAATTGTTCTTTCTGCCGAGGACTGCGCATACAAACTTCCCCGTCCTGATGCCGAAAACCGTTTCTTGGTTGGAAAAAGTTTAGCACGAACATAGGCCGGAAGTAGTATCTTTTTGGATAGACCGGCCTATCCAATCAGATAGACTACCGGGACTTGCAGGCCAGAAAAAATGCGATAAAAATACCCGGAATTTCTCTTTAGTATTTCCTTCTGCCAGCACGCATGCTATTCTGGAATCTGCCGAAAGAAGTGGAGTCGTTGTGGTACAGGTTCCCCCGACTGTTGCCACCATTCGTGTACCCCGCAGTTCGGCCAGACGCGAACAATGTTTCGCCAAGCTGCTCCGCTATGTCGATCCCCGGGCCGAATGCGGATTCGGATTCGAGGGCAAGATCCTGCGGCCCGGCCAGCTGGTCTCTGAAGAGGAGCTGTACGAGCCGGGCTATCCCCCGGTCCCCATCCTGCTCGAGTACTCCCAGGGCGACGTCTCCGGCGTCCGAGGCGCCAGGCGCCGGGAACCACTCTACGTGCTGTGGCGCTACGACCGCGTTCCAGGGGAGTGGCAGGAGATCGCGCGGGCGGCATCGGTCTCCTGGGAATGGGCCGCCGATCTGCGGCCGATCGCGATCCGGGCGCTGCGCGAAGCCCGCGGATCGGTCGAGGTGCTGCCCAGCCTGCCGCTCATTGCGCGGCGGATTTCGATGTTTCTGGAAACCGAGCTGACCACGCTCGAGGATTCCGACCGGTTGAAAATCCTGGCGGTGCTGCACGATCAGTTCGCCTGCCGGATCGCCGCGATTCTTTAGTGCTCAGGTGTTTTCCGTCCGCGCCAATCTGTAATATGGCGCGAGAAAGGCCCGCGCGTTTAACCGGGCGATCCGTTTACTTGCACCGATCGGTTTTTTTGTCGTAAGGCCGGTGCATTGCCGCGCACCAATACGCCACGGACCATTGCGAGCCGCCGGTCGGGTCGACGTATTTCCCCGTGCCTTTGTAGGGACGCCAGAATAAGCAGTCGTCCTCTGTGACGCTGTGGCCTATTCGCTCCACGCTGATCCAAGAAGGGGTTTCGCTGTGGAAGGTCTCTGTAGTTACCTTTCCCTTCTCGTCCTGATGCTGTAACTGTTGGTCCTTCGTCCATTTGAAAAGGCCGAACCAGGGAGCGACTCCATAGGTTTCCAGCATTTCAACGGTCGTACCGTCATGCGGGGCGGTTCGGACAGGCTTCCAGCCGCCAGAGAAAGAAGCAGTGATGCTGTCGCATCGCTGCGCAGTCCCACCCGACGCAACAAATAACAGCACCAGCAGAAGTCTGATCACAAACCGATTATCTTACCGATTATCTTACATCGCTTTCAGAGCGCGTACGGACAGACTAGCTACCTGCGCGCCGGCGCCAAGAAAGCGTCGACATAGCATCTTCGCGAAGTGATGTAGGTCCCAGAGGCCTTCGAGGCGAGCAAGATTTTTAGGCCGTCCAAGGTCGAAACCAAAGCCCGTCTGAAAGCCCCGGAACCAAAGGCCGAGTGATGGCCCGTCTAACGAAACCAGTATACATGCGGGACGCAATGTTTTCCACAGCCCCGACAACAAGCATCCCAGAATGGCCGACGTTCTCCGGCGATAAGTCCGCCCATGGAAGCATCCACTGGGGAAAGCCCTGGGAAATTCCCTTGCCGCCATCCTACGGTTGGTGTATCCTCGAAAATGTTTCCAACGTCCGAGGCCGTCCACCGACCCCCCGGAGAAAAGAGGTTTCTTTCGTCGATGGCCGAAATTCATCGACGCTCGACTGGAAGCGTCATCCCGCAGCGTTTTTCAACCCTTTTTTTTCAGCGTATTTTTTCTATTGCTTTTCGTCGCAACCAGGCCCATACTTCTCGGGAAGAGTTTGCGCGCGGGCGGCGGTCCCGGGACCACCTCGGAATTTCACCCATCGCCCGCCGCGCTCTTAGTCTCCAAGTGAAATTGGAGGGAAGGTGGATGGCCGAAACATCACGCTTTTTCCCCGAATCCTGGCGCTTTCATCCTCAGCGCGATTTCTCACACTTCTTGTTGCGCACCTGTCGCCAGGTGCTCACTGACCTGGCATTTTTACTGGGTTTTTCGGCGTGCCGATCGCATCTCCGGGCAGGGTTCCACTTTATGTGTTATCGGAAGTTCATCCCGAGAACACATATTATGCAAACTAGTTATCTTGTTGATTTATTAAGAGGGCCTCCGCATCCCGGACCAGCCGAAGACGGTGTGCCGAAATCACCCCACCCCGGCCATACGGCGCAGGACACGGACGGACAACTTGAGGTTGGAAACTCATTGGGTCGTCGTGTTTATTGTGGCAGATTTTTTAAAGAAATCAAGCCCCAAACTGCAGCGCCGGATTGCCTTGAATTTTCAATCCAAAAATGGAGCTGCTGCCTATGAGCGCTGCCGCACTGGCCATTCCCGAACTTCCCGATCCCTCGCCTCGTAAACCGTGGGCTCCCTCACATCGATCCGTAGCCCGCCACATGGCCCGCCGGGCCTCGCCATGCCAACAAAGAGTTTATGAGCTGGTTAACGATGTGTGCAGCGCCGCCCCGGACGACGAGATTTTACGGTTACGCGGGATCAAGCGCGCCGGCGATCCGCCCGACAAGCTCGGCTCGTTAAGTGGCCAGGATTACTATTATTCCAGGGCTCGTATCCCGATCGATGTGTTCATCGAAGGCGGTTGCGGCGAGCGGCGATCGATTGAATCCAGCCTGAAGAAAGACGTTCAGCTGGGGTTTCTGGGTTGTGAACCTGGACTGAATGTACCCGCGCCTGGGGGGAGGTACTATTGGCCGATCCCAGAGAACATCCGTAAGGCACCTCTCAAAGCTCAGCGTACGAAATCCCAACGCGAGGCCTCGATCCTTCATGCCGACCGGCGCGCGGCCTACACCCATGAGCCAGGGCAATTAACTGCGGTGACTCACCGCGATTCAGAAGGAGCGCAATTTTCTGCGCTCGACCAAGACCCAACGGATCAACAACTTTCGGGCGGAGTTCGAAACTCATCAGCCAACGATGCGCAATCCACTGCCAGGTCAGATGCGCAATTAAATGCCATGTTCGATCGCGGCATAACCGGAATAAAAGGCGAAGAAGTTGGCAACCAATTGCCATCCGCAACTACTTGCGATCCTAACAGTGGCAGTTCCCTGCCTGAAAACGCGCAGCTAAATGACCGGATCCGCGCAGCCCAGTGTACAGGTTCGCCCGCCTGTCCTTTTCTTATAAAGAGTAGAGAATCTAGAAGAGAAGAGCTAGCTAGCAGCGCGCAAAAAACTGCGGAGGCGGAAGCGCAAAAGACTGCGGAAGCCGAGGCGCAAAATATTGCGCAGGCCCTGCCGGAATTCAGTGCGCTGGGAGTCCTCACGCCGGCCACGGTCGAACGAATGATCCTCGCCTCCCGGGCGGCCATCCTCTTATTGCTCGTCGCGTTTTTGCGTAAGCGTGCCCGGCAGCGCCCGGCCTGGCGCAGCTGGGGCGCGGCCGTCATCGCAGTGCAGCAGGACCTAGTGCATGAAGTCAGCGCCGTCATCGGCTTGTCGCCGCCGAGCGAACCTCAGCCGCTGCCGGTCGAAGAACAGGTCTACAGCAATCTCGGTTTTCTGACAGAGTTTCCGGCCGAAGGCGCGACTGAGATTACGCTTCACAACCGTAAGGGCGCAGTCGAAGCGCTGGTGGAACTGGAAAGGGAAAATCCCGGGATTGTCCGGCGGGTGGCAGCCGCCCACCCCGAATTTGAAAAGCTCTCGGAGCTGATCGATCGTTTGACGCGAGTGAACTGAATTTTATGGAAAGGGCCGTTCGTCTATGTCCGAACTCGTCCCCGATGCTCTTGATCGCTGGTATGTAAAAGCCGAAGTAGCCCGCTTGCTGCGCTGCTCAGACCGGTCGATTGACCGCAAGGTCGGCCAGGGGCTGATCGAGAAGCGCGAACGCTTCAAATCCGGGCGCCGCCCCGAGCCCGTTTACAATCCCTCGGACGTCGACAGCCTGGCCGCCCTGAAGCCAGTGGTTATGCCCGGCGATTCCCTTCTGAACGGAAATGGACACCGCGAGCGTGATCGTGAGATCGCCTTTCCTCCGTCGATCTCACAGGCGGCCGCCCTGCTCAAGCAACTTCTCGAGCCGGCGGCCGCCCGGATCCTCGAAGCCTTGTCGACGCGACAAATAGCCGCTCCGGCCGATAACGCGCCCCCTGCGGCGCTGCCGCTGTGGCTCGCGATCAACGAGGCCAGCGTCTACTCCGGACTCTCCCAGGGCCGCTTAAAGCGCTTCGTGCGCCAAGGCCAGCTCGCCGCGGTGCGCCAGAAAGGCGGAATGAAAATCCGCCGCGCGGATCTCGACCAGCTCGCCGCCAACGATTTTTATCACGCCGGACCATCGCAAATTCAAAACACGACGATGGGAAAGGAGATTCTCCCCAGAGAAACTAGCGAACCCAAACAGCGTGCTGCGATGGTCCGGCTCCAGTCTAAAGGAGCCAATTAAAAGTATGCCGTATACGCATTCAGAAGCCGAGATGAAACGCATCTTAGGCGAAATCGAGGACTCACGAGCCAACGGCCGCTCTCTGGCAGCGGCCTGCAAGAAGGCCGGGCTCCCCAGCCCCAACAACTACTACCGCTGGAAAGAAAAACTGGCCAAGGGCGAGAAAAAGGGCCGAGCGAAACAGCCGGTCCGTCCGCTGCCTGGCGGCCTATCCGAAACGACCAGCGGAGTCGGCCGAGACGATTTGCTCCAGGATCAGATCCTCGACAATGATGTCGTGTGCGGCGCGCTGCTCGAGCGGATCGAGGCCAGAGTGCATCGGCTGCGGGAGGAAATCGACGCGCGATCCCGTGCGATAGACCGGCTGGAGGATTTTCGAAGAGTTCTCTCCGGTGAGCGGAGCCAGGGAGCATCGAAATGAGCGCACCAGCCAAAGCGCGCGTAAAATTGCCCCGCAATCGGGGACATATCCATCTGCCCAGCGTCCACGTGCGTGGCCTGAACGGTCGCGAGGACACAGGTTTTGACTACGAGGAGGATCTCCACATCTTCGAACGGGCCGGGCACCGCTCTGTGGAGCGCGTCGTCACGCTGGTGGCGGTGATCGATGATCAGGAACGGCTGATCCGCGAAACAAACGACCTGCTCTGCCCCGAAGAGATGGCTGAACTAGAAAGCGGCCGATACCTGGCGGTGGAACTCGACATCCTGCTCGACCGCGGAAATCCGGCGGGCTCAGCTGTCATGGAACAGCGCGGGCGGGAAGAATTTGCGCGGCAGCTTCGGATTTCCAAAGGCGAGGAGCACGCCTGCGCTTCGTGTGGCTGCAGCGAAACGCGCTGCTGCAGCGGCGGGTGCTGCTGGGCTACGGAGACGCTGTGTTCGAGGTGCATATGAATAATCCACGATTCGATGCCTGCGCCGATCTGATACTGAGCACTTTAGAAGAAGCCTTCAGCATCGTCTGCGTTGGCGATCGCGACCACGTCAAGCGAACCATCGTCAATCTCCTCGGTTACTACTGCGTTCCACGCAGCGGCGATTTGACGGTTGATGAACTGACGGAACAACTCAGGGTAAGAGGGTTCTCGGTCGAGCCAATGCTGAACGCGCCCGTGCTCCAGGAGGGCGCGGGGCGAAACGAAGCCGTGAAGAAATGTAGAAAGGCCGTAAAGATATGACCCGCGCGGCCGCCGTCGACGTCCTGCGCTCGGACCGCTGCAATTGCGGCCAGCCCAAAGAAATCAACCACGCGCTCTGCCCGGTCTGCTGGTGGAGAATTCCGGCCGGATTGCGGCCGGGTTTATACCTCGAGATCGGCAAGGGCTTCGAGGATTTCTATCAGATGGCCATGGATCATCTACGCATGAAAGCGAGGATTGCAACGGCATGAAACTTCCATTTCTAGATCGTGTTATGGCGCTTTTCTCCAGGCTGCGTAAAACTCCTCCGTGCGCGCAAACGAACAATCCGGTTGTCAGCGAGATAGACATCGACATCTCGGAAGAAATGCTGCTGGAAATGCTCTACCAGGCACATCTAGGCCACAGTTCGGGCGTAACCGTCAAATATCGCGACCCCGCCGGCCAGGAACACCAGAAGGATATTCCGATCACCGAGGAAATGATCACCCGCGGGTTGGATGAAATCGGCAAGGCGAAAGCCGCTCACCCGAATGCGTTCGAGACTCGCGCGAGATTCACTGGCGCAAAACCGCGCGAGATTCACTGGCGCAACGAAGGAAGGAAAAAATGAACACGCGCAGCGTACACTTTCCCGAGCGCGCCGAAGCGCGCGTCAACGGCCCCATTACTGAAAACACACCGGCGGTCCAAAAGGCGGTTGCCCGCCGGCAGATCTTCAACAAGCCGATCGCGTCCGGACAGCCCAACGTCATCACGGCGCTGGGAACCACGACGCGGGAAGCCGCGCTGATCGTCGAGAAGCTCAAGCCGATCGTGCATTCCGAAAGCCGGCACGGCGATCTTCTCGTGGCGCGCGGCGCGGCGCAACGGTTGATCCAGGCGCTGGACGTTTTGATCGCGCACGAAGAACACGCCGGGGAGGCCGATATAACCAAATGAATCCGGAAGCACCCCTTCACACCTGTCACGCAACCGGCTGCGCTGTACCGGTAGAACCGAAATTTCTGATGTGTCCCCGGCACTGGAAGATGGTCCCGCGCGCCATCCAACAGGAGGTCTGGCGGCGTTATCGTGTCGGCCAGGAGATCGACAAACAGCCCTCCCCGGAATATCTGGCGGTCATGAAACAGGCCATCGACATCGTGGCCAAAAAAGAAGCTACGCCCAAGGCCAAGGCAGCCGAGCGGACCTACGATTTCGACTACCCGGATTGATTAAGTTGTATGGAATTGAAATGCCCCCAATGCGTGAGCGAAGGCCGCAAGAGCACGCTCGAAATCAACCGGGTTGGAGTCTCGTATCTGCAAACCATCCGGGATTTTATCGATGAAGACGGGCGCTGGCACATGCACGACGAAAAAGGCAAGACCAACAGCTTTCAATGTTCGAACGGCCACCAGGGAACCATCACGCGTTACCTGGTCTGCCTGAATCCCGACTGCCAGTACAGTCGAGACCGGGACACCATTCAATTTCAGAACGCCAATGGCCCGGAACGGGATTGATGGATTCACAAAGGAGGAAATTGATGTTAATCGATTCAGGAGAAAAGACCGGGCGCATGCATCACCCGCCTTCCACTCACGCCGACTTGACGCGGCATCCCCTTGATTTCCCCTACAGCTGTGGATTCGATCCTCTCGGGAAAACATTGACCGCTTGCGTGCGTCATTGGCAGACCTGTTCGACGATGGGGTGTCAGGCCAAGAGCATTCGATGGCAGAAACTACGCCGGGATCTGCTGGCGGATTTGAAATGCTATCCCGACAATCTCATTCCAATGCCGCCGGACAAAAGATCTAGTGCGCCTTTGCTGCCCCCAAAGATCGCAGCCATTCTCGAAGCCGCTGCTAAGGGGCACGGAATCTCCGTCGATTGCCTGCGATACAACGCCGGGCACGGGCGGCCCATCATCGCTGCCAAACGTGAGGCCGCCGTCCAACTACGCCAGCTCGAGTTATCGCTGCATCAAATTGGCTGGTATCTGGGCGGGATGCATCACGCATCCGTGCATTATTTGTTGAGAGGAAGACGGAAGCCCGTGATCGCGGCTGCGTTCGGAGCCAGAGCATGACGCGCGCGGACGAGAAACGGCTGCAACTTATGCGCTTCGAGCGCTGGCTGGCCAAACGGCACGGCTTCCGGATGTGGGCCGAAGATTTAGCGGCCGCGACCGCGCTGGCGCTGCTGGCCGTATTGCTGGCCAGGTTGTTGGGATGATATGCCGATTCGTCCCGAGCTCCGGCACTTGTATCGATGCGAGGCATGGCAGGAGGCCCGCCGGCAGGTCTTTGAACGCGCCCAGGGCAAGTGTGAGCGTTGCGGACGCAAGGCCGGCAGTTCCTACTTCAACCGCAAGACCAGGCGGCTAGTGAAAGTGCAACTGGGAGCTGCGCATCGCGATCACTGCCGGGATTTGAGCCGTTTTTTCGATTTGGATAATCTATGGGCGCTGGACCGAGCCTGTCACTTGGAATACGATCAGGGCCAACATCGAGAAACACGGCAGACTAAAAAAGACCGCTCGCGACCGCTGCTCGGCCCCGAATTTCCGCCCGAGGCTTATCTATGATCCGGCAGGCACAACTAGGGGAGATCCGCACGCTGTTGCGCTTCGCCAGCGGCCCTCTGACCGACAACGAACGCGCGGCTCTATCGGACTGGCTCGCCGGAATCAGTCTGATTGAAACGGCCCGTGAACTCCATATCACGCGAGGCGGCGTCTGGATGATTCAACGCAGCGCGATGCGGAAAATGCGCGTGCGTCTCGAATCCCTGGGCGTGCGATCCGTCCAACAAGTGCTCGATCAGGAGGCTTAACGAATGACGCCCTCACCCAGCAGGTCCCGCGTATTAGCGGCGCTGTCGACCGATTGGCTGAGCGTGGCCGAAATCGCCGAACGTTCGGGTCTGGCCCCTGGAACGGTGAGCAGGACGCTCGCGCGATTCGGATCGGCCGGCCCGGTGGAACGAAAATATGTCGAATCGGGCAAGCCCAATTATTCGTGCTTGCGCACGCTGCGCACGATGTATCGGCTACGAAAGGACTACGAAAGGAGGCCTGAGCATGGCGGATCGAATCTATTTCCTGGTGGGCGCCGATAGCCCGGTGCTTGAGGTGATCGACGCCGCGCTCGCGCTGGATCGTGTCTATCAGAAGGCCGTTTGGGCCTTTGCCCGGGAATTCGGCTGCGAGAAGATTTATGTCACCCAGCAGTGGCAGGTTCGTCTTCTTGGCCTCGCCTTCGAGGGCGACATCCCGCCAGGCTGGAGATTGAACGCCAGAAAAGGCTATTCCACGCCGGATTCACGCACCAAGGAAGGGAAAGAGATTGGCGTTCGAATGAAGGCGCTTCCTCACGGCGTTTCGGCGCAAAGATTCAGCAGCATGCTCGATGAAAAAATCGGACAGCCGAAAAAGAGCTATACGCATTGGGAGGATGGCGTCTCCTGGACCGTGTTCGAGAAGCATGGCAGCCAATACGTGCTTAGCGTCCCGGCCGCTTCGAAGGTTTCCCCGCCCGGATGCCGGGAACTCAAAATGTCGGAGTATTGGAAGATTCGGGAGGCGGCGGAGGGCAAAATCCCAACGCGCGGCGACTCCAGGGCCGCGCGAGGCGAACGAAAGGCCTGAAATGACGCTTGCAAACATATTGTGGATCGCGTTCGTGGCCGTGCTGGTCATAGCCATCGGAAAATTCTTCGATCATCTGCGCCGTAAAATGGATGCCAACGATCGCGAACGGCGGGAGATGCGGCGCGCAGCGGAAAGAAACTCATGAGCGTTCAAACAGCCGCAACTAAGATTCGTTGCGTGAAGATTCGCAGGCCCGACAGCCATGGGCAGATGTGGTGTTGTGTGCGCCTGGAACACAGCCTAGCCGATGAGTTCGACGGAGCGGAGCCGGGTGAACGCATCGAGGTTGAGTATTGCGAGCTGACGCAGGAAGAGTTCGACGCACTGCCGGAATTCAACGGATGGTAGCGGTATCGAGTCCAGGGAGGGAAGCGTGAATAACATAAAAGATCGTCATCTCGTAGCTGAGGCGTTGGCCGAGGCCGTTAGGAGATCGGTGAGTGCTGAGCAGATGATCACCGAGTTGCGCGCCGCTGGTTGGCGGCCCATGACCCGAACGATTTGGAAATCGCCAAGTGGCCGGTTAAGAGAGGAGGCGAGGGCGTGAAAAGAGACGCGACGAGCGGGCGCACTGAATTCGACATGCACGGTGCAACTGATCACAACGAGTGTCCTGATAGATATGGGCGCGGCGGATTAAGGTGTAAGTGTGGAAAATGTGCCCGTTGTGGATGGCCCAAACACACCGCGATACACGGAGGAGTAATCGGAGGAGGCGACCGCCCGTATGGGCACCGGTTCTCGGAGATCTGGCCACCACGCGAATCCGATATCTTCGAAGCGACCGAAGATGTAGCACGGCACGGAGGTAGCGAGTGAGAAAGCTCAGGTGGCGAGACAGCGATAACGGTGATCCACATTTGCTGATCATCAAGTGCGTGAACGGACGGTTGGGGCCTGAAATTCTACTACGCGACAGTTTCGACCACAACGATTGGAGCGCAACCCATGATATTGAGATTCCAATCGCGGTCGCCAAAGAATTAGTGCGGCGTTTATCGGTACTGCTGAAGCGACACGGAGGTAGCGAGAAATGAGCCACGAAGATCCGAGATACCTGAGTCCTGAGCATCGGCAACTCCTACATACAGGTGCTCCCCTTCCGCTGACACTCACATTGCTGGACCACGCGGACTACATGGAAGAGCGCGCCGAGAAAGCCGAGGCGCTGGTGAAGGAGTGGGAAAGTGCATTCACCGGCTTGATAGGAGAACCGCCAGTCACAATAACGCTGACCCCCGGCCTGGTGTGGAATGCAATAAACGCCCAAAACAAACTGGTGAAGGAACTCGTGGAGGCGCTGCAAAAGATGGTGAGCGTTTTCTCCGGGGATGTAAATTGTGCTGCTCATTGTAGTGCGATTGAAAAGGCTGAAGCCGCCCTCGCCCGCGCCACTGGCACAAAAGGCGACAGCAAACACCAATTTGAGGGGTCTGGCGTTGCTCCTGCTGCGGAGAGATGAAAGGCGCTAGCCCAACTTGGCGGTGGAATGGAGAGATTTGGGAACACAAATGCGCTGGTAACGATCCACAGCACGGCCACGAACCAGCGCGCTACTTCGGCACAGCGGAGACGAAAGCATGACCGTCGCTGTCAAAATTACCGAGGCCCGCTAGCGCATCGGCCGCGTCTCATCGCGCGCCGGGTCATCCCTTCCATGCACCGGACGCGTTTCCTCGCGATTGTCATCGTCGGGCCGGAGATCCGGAATCATTCCTTTGACCGTGGCCAGCGCTTCGTCGAAGTCCATACCGGGCGGAACGCGAAACGTGATGGTGCCGGCCAGGCCATGCAGCGTTGCGAAAACCGGCGACACGCGATGCTCCGCGGTTTCGGCCGCGACCGGTTCGGGAGGCTGCAGCACGGCCATCAATTGCATCCTTCGCTTTTCGCCGTTGCCCATTACGCCGCCGCCTTCATCTTGAGCTTCAGCGATTCGACCGCGCGCCGCTCGAGGTAACTGACGGCCTGCTGGCTCAGGCGCATCCGGCGGGCGGTCTCGCCCTGACTGCGGCCCTGGTAGCGCAATTCGAGGATCTTTTGCTGGCGCCGGGAAAGCGGATGATTCTCGGGATCGGGATCCCGGACGGCCTGGCGCAGCTGGAGGACTTTGGCGCGGCGCCGGGCGAGCTCGGCGCGCTCGGCATCCTGGGCGACCATCTGGGCTTCGGCGTTGGGGCGCGGATCAGGGGCGCCGTCGCCGGCAAAACAAACATCGCCGTGATAAACGTGTTCCTTGCCCCGCTTGGTCCGATCGCTAGTGTGGTCGTTGTACACCAGGTGCGGCAGCGTGGCTTCCCGGTATTCCCGGCCCTTGACGGAATCGAGAATCGCCCAGGCGATGCGCTGGCGCATGTGCCGGGCGTTGAAATTCGGGGGAGCGGTCCAGACGGCTATCCTGCCGGCCTGGATCAGATCGTCCAATTCGATCGAG
>Ga0207700_10000194_pt1 | contig 36368 bp, 32 predicted proteins | sample LARL82metaG_FD_184348 | JGI IMG/M metagenome (GOLD analysis project Ga0207700, IMG submission 184348) | Corn, switchgrass and miscanthus rhizosphere microbial communities from Kellogg Biological Station, Michigan, USA - LAR L8-2 metaG... | ecosystem: Host-associated > Plants > Roots >...
AGGTCAGCCGGCGGGGCCGCTGGCCGTGCCGGATCCACATCCAGGCCACCACGAGGACGATGCCCAGGTACTCGAGCATGAGCGCCACGCCGACCGGCAGGGTCCGGATGGCGTTGAAGTAGAACAGCTGGGCGCCGGCCACGGCGATGACGCCGTAGGCGGCGACCATGGCGCCCTCCCGGCGCAGGATGTGCCACCGCCCGCGGATGGACATCAAGCCCGGTACGGCCAGCACCAGGGCGGCGATGCTGATCCGCGCGGTCACGGCGGCCGCCGGGGACCAGCCCGCGTCGATCAGCGACTTGGCCAGCGCGCCGGACGTGCTGAAGGCGAGGGCCGAGAAAAGCGCCAGCCCCAGGCCGGCCCGGGAGCCTTGCAGGTGACGCATCGATCCCTCCGTCCGTCAGTTGTCATCAGCAAAACTCGGCTATGCTAATGACACTAAAGGTTCCGTCCGTTAGGAGTCAAATGCTTTTCAGCCATGACACAGAGGTGGCCCTGCAGGCGGCCGCGGCGCTGGTCAACACGGCTGACGGACAGACCGAGCAGCTGCCCGACATGTCGGCGCTCGACGAGTTCGTCCGTACCTGGCGCTGGACCGGAAAGCGCTGGCGTACCGCGGCCGAGCTGCGCGAGGTGCACGAGCTGCGGGGCTGGCTGCGTCAGTTCTGGCTGACCGACCGGGACCAGGCCGTCGCCCTGGTCAACCAGCGGTTGCGAGAGGCGAACGCGGTGCCCCAGCTGATGCGGCACGACGAGTGGGACTACCACGTACATGCCACGCCGCCCGACGCGCCGCTGGCCACGCGCATGGCGGTCGAGGCCGCGATGGCGTTCACCGACGTCATCCGGGCCGACGAGCTTGGCCGGCTGCGCATCTGTGACTACCCGGGCTGCGGCAACGTGGTCGTCGACCTGTCGAAGAACAGATCCAGGCGATACTGCGACCAGGGCTGTGGCAACCGGGCCGCGGTGGCCGCCTACCGGGCCCGCAAGATCGGAACCGCCGTCGGCAACCGGGCTCAGGCCAGCTAGAGCCCGGCCGCCGAGGGGCACGGCCAGCCGAGCGGACGGGCCGGTTAGAGTACGGCCCAGCTGGGAGGGCACGGCCCACCCGGGAGAGCAGGGGAACACCAGGCCGCCGAGAGGAGCGCACGAACCATCATGGAGCGTTGTTCGAAACCGATACGCGGGTGCGGCCTCAAGGGTCTGTGCGAGCGATCGGGCTGGGCCAGGACCACGGATGTCGAGGCAGATGATCTTCGATGAGTTCGAATGACGCGACTTCGATGACCAACGCGGTTACCGCGAGCGACGTACCGAGGGTCGGCGTGGTGTTTCGCCCGCAGCTGCCGCCGGAGCGGCTGCAGGAGTTCATCGCGTCAGCGGAGGCAGGCGGCCTCGACGACGTATGGCTGTGGGAGGACTGTTACCTGGAAGGCGGCGTGGCCAGCGCGGCGACCGCGCTCGCCTGGAGCAGTTCGCTGCGGATCGGCCTGGGCCTGATGCCGGTGCCGTTCCGTAACCCCGCACTGGCGGCCATGGAGATCGCGACGCTGGCCCGGCTGTTTCCCGGCCGGTTCGTCCCGGCCGCGGGGCACGGCGTCCTGTCCTGGATGGACCAGGTGGGCGCGCGCGTCTCCTCGCCGATGACGCTGCTGGGCGAGTGGGTGGCGGCGGTCCGCTCGCTGCTGCACGGTCAGACCGTCACCGTCGGCGGGCAGTACGTGCGGCTGAACGGTGTGGCGCTGGACTGGCCGCCGGCCGCCGTGCCGCCGCTGCTGGTCGGCGCCCGCGGGCCGAAGACACTGGCCCTGGCGGGCGAGATCGCCGACGGCCTGGTCCTCGACGCCGACATCTCGCCCGACGGCGTCCGCAAGGCCGTCGCGACCGCGGCGGCGGTCCGTCCGCATGACGTGGTGGTGTACCTGCCATCCGCGGCGGGCCCGGGCGCCCGGGAGCGGATCGACGCCGAGCTGGCCCAGGCGACGCGGACCTCCGAGCACTGGTCCGCCGTCGGCTCGCCCGAGGACGTGGCCGACGCCATCCGCACGTTCGCCGCCGCGGGCGCGACTACGGTCATCCTGCAGCCCACCGGGGACGATCCGGACGTGGCCGCCACCGTCAGGCTGGCCGCCGACGCGAGAGCCGCGCTCCGCTCCGGCTTCGGGGCCGGCTAAGACCAGTGTCCGCCCGCCGGGGTGAGGTGGCGGCGGTTGCCAGGCCTTCGCGCGGGCCGGGCCGTCGGTCAGAGGGTGCGAAGTCCGTCCAGCACCTCGTTGAGGAGCCTGGGGGCGGCCTGCTCGTCGGCGGACGGCTGCGAGCGGAGGGTGACCAGGCCGCGCCGGATGAGATCGGCCAGCCGGACCCGGACGACGCTGACCGGCAGGGCCGTGGCCACGGCCACCTCCGCCACGGTGACCGGCCCGCGGCACGAACCGAGAATCCCGCGATCCTCGGGACTGAGGGGCGCAGGGTCACCGACGTGTGCCGTGGGCTCGACGGCGGCGACCAGGGCGACCAGATCCAGCACTTCCCGGCGGGCCGGCTCCGCCTGGCGGCCGCCCAGCCGGGTCGGGTTGCGGACCGGGTGCGGTGGCTGGCGGGCTGGCGAGCTGGCTACACCCATCGGGTCACTCCTGCATCGTCGGTAGGTGGAGTCCCGCCACTCCCGGCGAACCGCTGATCGCCATGCCTATTTTGGAGCATTTGAGCCTCGGTTGTCTCGCGGTCTAATCCGCTAGCCGGTCGAGAGCCTGCTGCGCCCGGCGCCTCGTGGCTTCGGCCCGGCGGGCCTGGGCGCTGGCCTCGCGCAGCAGGCGGCGGGCCTCGGTGAGCTGCTGCTCCAGCCGCTGGAAGGCGTCCTGTTGCCGCTGCTCGGCCTGACGGGCGGTTTGGGCACTCCGGTCGGCATCGGCCAGGGCGCGTTCGGCCTCGGTCCTGGCCCTTCGGCGCTCCCGCTGGGCTTCTGCTTCGGCCCGGCGGCGTTCCCGCTCCGCTTCTGCTTCGGCCCGGCGGCGCTCCCGTTCGGCCTCGGCCTGCGCCCGGCGGCGGTCCGGATCGGCCTCGGCTTGCGCCCGGCGGCGCTCCGGATCGGCCCCGGCCCGCCGACGGCCCCGCCCGGGGGCGGCCGCCCGCGTTTTCCTGGCCGGGCGCGCGGCCGGGCGGGCCGCTGAGGGCGGCGGGACGAGAGCCAGCTCCGGCGGCTGCACCGTCCCGAAGCCCACCCGGCGTGCCGGGCGCAGAAGCGTCGCATGCTGTATCTGCTCGGCGACCTCGGGGTCGGCCAGCGCCGCGCTGAAGGTAGCGGTGATTTCCTCGCGCAGGGCCGCGGGCGGGTTGTGCTCGCCCGACGCGGCCAGCGCGCGCGGCACCAGGGTCGCGATCAGTTCCCGGCGGGCCTGCGATGACTCCCGCATCCTGGCGCCGTCTCCGGACTGCTCGGCCGCGCGCAGCTCCTCGCCCAGCGTCGCCAGGCCGGCGGCGGCATCGGGATCCGAGCGCACCAGCTGGTTGATCATCCAGGCTGACCGCGTGGGCTTGCGCAGCCCGGCGATCTGCCTGGCCACCGCGGCCTCCCCGGCCGAGCGCGCCGTCGCGGCCAGCTCCCCGCGGCGCCGGGTGAATTCCTCCGGGTCAGCTCCGTACAGCTCGCTGACCGCCGCACCCAGCAAGTCATCACTGGTCACCCGGCCATCCTGCCGCAGATCCCCGCCGCGTCCACCGGGGCGCTCCGGCGCGACCACCAGCTACCCCGCCGCGGTCGGCCGGTCTAGGCCGCCGCGGACCCGCACCGCCGGCCGCCGATACGGCTGCCGCCGGCGCACGGAGTTCGGGCCCGACCCGGCCGTTGCGGCCGCGGTCGTCGTCACCGGCTCCCTGGCCAGCCGGAAGCCTACGATCCGCCAACGTGCTAGTCGGCACGCCACAGCACGAGCGGCTCGTCTCCCTCGGCGCGCGGCGCGCCGGACAGGCGGGCGGCCTTGAACCCGGTGAGACCCGCGTCTTCTCCGTGGGGCTGGCCGGCACCGAAGGCTTCCTGCTCGACCGGCTGGCCACGTCGCTCAGCGGGTAGCTGCGGGCTGTGGGTACGGGGGTCCTGCGGGCCGGCGAGATCGGCGTCCGGGCCGCACCACCACTCCCGGAATGCCATCGCGAGCAGGCTGGGTACCAAGTCGGTGGACCGCCGCAGTACCCAGGCCGTGCCCTTGGTGGCGAGCCAGGCCAGTTCGTCCCGCCGGGACGGCGGCGGGTTGCTCGGCTCGGCATCCGGCGGCGCCCCGACCTGGTGGCCCGCCGCGGCCAGCAGGGCGTGGAACCGTCGGGCGATGAGCCGGTGCCCGCGCTCGCTCGGGTGCAGCCGGTCGGCCGCCCACATGCTAGGGCTGTACGCCTCGGGGTCACCGGCGGCGTCGAAGTGCAGCGTCCCGAAGCGCTCAGCCACGGCGTCCATCACCAGGTTGATCTCGTGCGCCCGCCGGGCCAGCGGCCTGGCCAGCACGCCGGCTACGCCGAGCATCCGCCCCGGGTCGGGCAGCCGCATCGTGAGCACGGCGACGTCGGCCGCGCGCAGCGCGCCGACGGTATGCGCGGCCGCGGCCGCGATCTGGACGGGATCGAAGTTCGGCCGGAGCGTGTCGTTGACCCCGGCTACCACACTGGCGACGTCTGGCCGCAGCCGGGCCCGTGTGGTAGAGGCGAGCGTAGGCGGGCATGTCCGTCGCGTATACCGCGACGGCCGGCAGCTTCAGCCGCCGCGCGACCGCGCAACCGCCGGCGCCCAGGACGAACGGGCCGGCCAGGTGGATCAGCTCGGCGCCGTGCGCGGCCACCGCCACCCGGACCCGCGGCCCGGGCACGCCGACCCGGAAGCCGGGGTAGCCGGGCACAGCCAGCGACGGAACCCGTATCACCGGGTAGTCGAGCGCGGCATCGGGATGCGGGCGCCCGCTGGCCGGCTCGGGCGCAATGATCAGGGGCTGGTGACCGCGGTTGACCAGGTGCTCTGCGACGCGGACCGCGGTGTGCGCGACGCCATTGACATCGGGGGGGAAGGACTCGGTGACATATGCGATTCGCACGATTACTACGGTTAGTGATACACCCTCCTGGAAATGACGCTACGCCGTTAAGGCCTGACGAACTGTAGATGACGTTTCCGGGCGTCCGACCCCGGCCCGGGCGGCGTACGCTGGAAGACCGGGGTCATATGTGTGGTCCAGCCCCGGTTCGCCGCGGAGGTTTCGATGGTCCTGACGGCACCGAGCAGGTCGGTGCTGCGCAGGTCCGTGCTGGGCAGGCCCAAGCTGAGCAGGCCCGTGCTGAGCAGGCCCGGGCCGGCCAGGACTGCACCGGGCGGGACCGCACCGGCTGAGACAGCGCCGGGCGTCACCGGGCTCGGCTGGGTGCTTGCCGTGCTGTGCGCGCTTTCCTGGGCGACGCTCGTTCCCTCCGGGCCGCCGGCTCTGGCCGTGACGGTGCTGGCCGGAGCGGTGCTGGCCGGCGTGCTCGCGGCATGCCTGGCTGGCGGGGCCGGGCTGGCCCGCCTGGCCGCGGCAGTTCCGTTGGTCAGCCGGGCCGCCGCGCTGCGGGAGAAGTCCTGGCGAGCGGCATTCACCCGGCAGCGCGATCCCGACGCGGCGGGACGCCCCCGCCCCCGAGCACCCTCGGCGGCCCCGGCGGCCGCCTAGTTCTCCAGAATCTGAGCTCTCAGCCCCCCTGGCCGGCGGGACCTCGGCTGATGCCGGATCCCTCCCAGGGCTGAACGCGGCCGTCCCCAGCCGTTCGTTCACTCCTGACCCGCTGGAGGTTAGTCCGTCATGTCCGCTTTCCTCGGCGTCCCCGTGGACGCCGCCTATCACGTCGTATCGGCATTCGCCAGCATTCTCACGCCACTACTGGGCGGCCTGGCCGCCGCGGCCGCGATCGTGCTGTTCACCATGGCCATCCGGCTGCTCATCCTGCCGCTGAGCTACCGGGCCATGCGCGGGCTGGCCGCGCAGGCCCGGATCGCGCCCCGGGTGCAGGCGCTGCGCCGCCAGCACGCCGGCCAGCCGGACCGGCTGCAGCGCGAGCTGACCCGTCTGTACAAGTCCGAAGGCACCAGCATGTTCGCCGGGTGCCTGCCGCTGCTGCTGCAGTGGCCGTTCCTCAGCGTCATGTACTTGCTGTTCCGCTCGGCGAAGGTCGGCGGGGTTCGGAACGCGTTGCTGGGCCATGACCTGTTCAGCGCGCCGCTCGGCAGTCACTGGCTCGGCGGCGCCGGGCCGCTGAGCACGCAGGGTGCGGTGTTCGCGGGGCTGTTCCTGCTGCTGGCCGGCATCGGCTGGCTGTCAGCCCGGGTGGCGCGCCGCCTCGCCCCGGCCGAGGGCAGCCCGGCCAGCGACAGGAACAGCCCCGCTAAGGGCAGCTCGGCCAAGGGCAGCCCGGCCAACGGCAGCCTACGCGCGCGTTCGCCCGAGTCCGTTCGGTCCACTCATCAGTCCGGGTCGCGGGCGTCCGGCCGGCCCGACGGATCGCCCCCCGGCCGGGCCGCGGGGGCGGCGGATGCTGCGGCCCGGCTGGCACCCTTCATCACCGTGGTCGTGGCGGCGTTCGTGCCGCTGGCCGCGGGCCTGTACCTGGTCACGTCCGCCGCGTGGACCCTGGCCGAGAGGACGCTGCTGCCCCGGGCCGGTCACCATCCGTAGATGCGCACCGGGAGTTCGTGCAGGGGCGTCTGATCCGGGCCGGGGTAAACGATCAGAACCGGGAGGTCGTCGGGGTCGCGCCCCTCGACCACCGTGACCCCGGCGCTGCTGCGGGTCTGCTGGTGGGCGGAGCGGTTCTTGAGCGCGCGTTCGGACCGGTCGAGGTCTGCCGGGCCGGCCGCGGTCCAGACGACGTACTGGACCCCCACGCCACCCAGCGGGTGAGCGGCGCCGGGACCCATGGCCCGCAAGATCAGCTGGGTCCCGTCCGCGCTCCGCAGCAGGGCCGCGGTCGCGCTGTGGTCGGCCTCCTCGAGCGCGAGAACTTCGGCGTAGAAGCTCACCGACCTGTCCAGGTCCTGTACGAACATGACCGCAGAGCCGAGCCGGACCCCGTCTGCCATCTGCTGGCCCTCCCATTCCCCGCCGCGGAGCGGACCGCTCTTAGTCTCGCTTAGTCTTGAGCCCCGTCAGGTGCGAAGGGCGTGTTCGTGTCCAGGCCGGTCAGCAGGTTCTTGTGCCAGGTCAGCACGATGGACCCGGCCACGCGGTAGACGCGCGCCGGGCGCCCGAAGGCCTCGGTCAGCCAGACCGGATTCAGGTCGCCCTTGCCCGGGCTCTCGACCACGAAATCGGCGTGGTGCAGCCGCGGGTTGTACCAGGATTCCTGCGTTTCCCATCCGCCGACCGAAGCGTCGCCGTTGCGTAGGTAGATGGTCCTGACCGCAACACGGCCCATGGTCTGCAGCGTGATGCTGTTGGCCTGCCAGTAGCCGCCGAGCCCGTAATCCAGGTGATGCGCGGCGAGCCAGCTGGCTACCGGGTGGTACTGGGCCGGGACGGATCGCCGGGTGGCGTTGTACGTCAGGTTCGCCGCGTAGCCGGCCCCGGCCGCCAGCAACACCGACACGGTCGCGACGACGGCCAGCCGCCGGACGGGCCGCCGCGGGCGGTCCGGCTGGTCGCCTCGTGCCCTGGCGGCGGTCGCCCCGGTCCGCATCCACGCCGCCAGCCGGTCCGGCAGCAGCCGCCCGGCCAGCACCGCCGTCATAGGCAGCACGCCCACGATTTCCCGCACCGAAATCAAGGCGCCGCTGAGCCTGCTGAACAGGTACGCCGTGATGATCAGGAGCACCGCCACGGCCAGGCCCGCCACGACGAACTCGGTCGTGCGGTAGCAGTGGCGCACCGCGATGCACAGGGCCCAGGCCGCGAGGGCCAGTCCGACCAGGTGCAGCGCGCCCACGGCCGGGTTCGGCACCGCGAAGTCGCCGAAGAAACCCGGGGTTGGCTGCGAGTGCCCGCCAAAGAAGCTGCCGCCGAACAGAATCACGATTCCTTCGGCCGTGTCCTGGAGGTGGCGCTCCAGCGCTCCGGGCTTGGTGAAGCCGATGGCGAGCGGGACCGGATGGATGACGAACCCGCCGATGGCGCGGATGAGCCTGATCGCCAGCCAGGCGGTCACGGCCGATGCCGCCGCCGCCCCGGCCATCGCGAGCTCGAACCGCCGCGGCGTCCCCGGGCGCCGATCCTGCAGCAGCCGCAGCAGGCAGACGATGATCACCGGCACCGTGCCTTCGAGCAAAGTGGCCGTATCAGCGACGGTGGCGAGCGCTAGGATGATCCCGACCGCGGCGGGCACGTACCAGCGGCAGCCGACCCGGTCCACGATCAGCCACATGACGAGCAGCGGGACCATGGTGCCGGTGTGATCGGGTGACGACAGCAGCGTGCTGGCGTCCAGCCCCAGCGCGGGCGCCAGCAGGATCCCGCCCGCGAGCAGCATCCTGGCCGCCGCCGCCGGGCCGGACGCCCGGCCCTTGGCCAGCAGCGCCACGAGGAGCACCAGGAGCGTGTACGTCATGGCCGCGGCCACGTGGATCACGTCAGGTCCCAGGCCGCGGACCAGTTCCACGAGCATGTACTGCGGCAGTTCCGTGGTGTAGAACGACACGTCGGTGAGGATCCAGCCGTGCAGCAGCAGGTTGGAGTGGAGCATGGCCCATGCCTGCAGCGCATTCCCCGCCCCGTCCGAGTTCACCGGCAGCGTCCACGACTCGGCGAGATAGGCCAGGAACAGCAGCGCGCCGAGCCCGGCGAACCCAGCCGCGGCCAGCACCGGGCGCAGCCAGCGCCGGGCGGGGCGTACGGTGCCGGAGGGCCGGGAAGCTCCGCCGCCGGGAGCGGCGCGATCCAGGACCGAGCGAAGCCTGGTCCTGGCGCCCGCGCCGACGCCCCGCGCGGCTGAGTCGCCTGCCATCGGCCTTCGCCTTCACCTCTCGTCAATGGCCCGCGAGTCGTCTTCGGTCGATGCTCGCGAGCCGGCCCGCCCGGGACGCGAGCATGGCCACCACCGGTGCCGGGTCGGTGCCGGCCGACACCGCCGTTGGCCGGTGAGCGCTTACTGCGGGCGGCGGCCTGGGGACGCGGCCCGCAGGCCTGATATCCCGCGGCCAGCATAGTGGCCAGAGTTCCGGGTGGCCGGCAACAGGGCAGCGGCGGCGGCCAGGTCGCTGGACAACGCGGCCCCTGGCTGCCACGCCCGATAATCGAACACCCAGACGGTAACGGAGAAGTATCCTGTAAGTCCGTTCGTACCAGGACTAGCTGCTTCGTGGCTGCGACAGAGAATGATGTCCGATGGTCTCGTTAATCCGCACCGAGGACGTGCCGCCTGATCAGCGGCACGAGACCTGGCGCCGGACGGTATGCGACACGCTCGGCCCTCTCGACATGCGGATCGACCCGGATGCGCCGCTGACCGGGGAGATCGAGGCGGGCCAGCTCGGCGCCGTGCGGATCGGGAAGGTCCGCACCGAGACCCCGCACAGCGTGCACCGCACGCCCGGGCTGATCCGCCGCGACAGCCCGGAGAACTACCGGGTGGTGCTGGCCATGGCGGGAACCCACCGGCTCGCCCAGGACGGCCGGGTCGCCTTGGTGCACACCGGCGAGCTCGCCATCTACGACTTCTGTCGGCCGTATGACCTGGACTACCGGTCGGCCGTGCAGCTTGCCGTCTTCACCTTCCCGCGGGCACTGCTGCCCTTTCCCGTCGAAGGGGTCGCGGCGCTCACTGCGGTGCCGATGGCCGCCGACCATGGGACCGGCGCAATCCTGCCGTCCTTGCTTCGCCGGGTGGCCCTGGATCTCGACACCTTCCCTCCGGCCAGTGCGGCCCGGCTGTCGACCGTGCTGCTCGACGTGATCACCACGACGATCGCCGAACGGACCGGCCAGCACGCCGCGCAAGCGCCGGAGTCGCAGCGGCGGACCCTGCTGCTGCGAATCCACGCGTTCATCGAGCAGCACCTGGCCGACCCGGACCTGTCGCCGCCGGAGATCGCCGCTGCACACCACATCTCCTGCCGCTACCTACACCGGCTGTTCGCACTGGACAACACGACGGTGGCCGGCTGGGTCCGGCAGCGCAGGCTCGAGCGCTGCCGCACGGATCTGACGGACCCGCTGCTGCGCGCACTGCCGGTCAGCGCGATTGCGGCGCGGCGGGGGCTACCCGATCCGGCTCACTTCAGCCGGCTGTTCCGCGGTGCCTACGGCCTGCCCCCCGCGGACTACCGGCGCAGCCTGGCGACCGAGTCCAGATAGCGTGCGCCCACCGTCAACGGGCTGGCGTGCATCGACAAGACTCGCCCGGCCTCGTTGCGTCAGCCTGGTGGTCGTCAGCGTTCCACCGCAGCCACTAGTAAGGGGAGCTTCCATGGCTATGAAGATGTTCGTGAACCTGCCGGTCAAGGACCTGGAACGCTCGAAAGCCTTCTTCGAGGGCCTCGGCTTCGGGTTCTACGGGATGACCCAGGACATGGCGTCGGTCATCATCAACGACGACACCCAGGTCATGCTCTTGACCGAGCCGGCCTTCGACTCCTTCGCCAGCAAGCAGGTCGCCGACCCCGGCCAGAGCACGCAGGTGATCCTGGCCCTCGGCGTCGAGAACCGCGCCCAGGTCGACGCGCTGGCGGACAAAGCGCTCGCCGCCGGCGCCACCGCCGCCGGCCCGGCTAGGGACTCGGGCGGCCGGTACCAGCGTGGCTTCTTCGATCTCGACGGTCATCACTGGGAGCCACTGTGCCTGGCCTAGCCAGCCGTCCTTCGCGGCGCACGGCCGGCCGGCGCCCGCATCCGGCCCGGCGAGCAGAACGAGCACCATCATGGCGAAGATCACCACGGGCACGGTGAGGTCGGCCGACGGGACGACCATCGCCTTCGATCGCAGCGGCACCGGGCCGGGCGTCATCTTCGTGCATGGAGCGCTCACCGACCGGACCTTCCCGGTGCTGGCCGGGCTGGCCGCGGCCCTGGCCCCCAGGTTCACCGTGTTCAACTACGACCGCAGGGGCCGGGGCGGCAGCGGCGACACGATGCCATACGCCGTCGAGCGCGAGATCGAGGACATCGAGGCGCTGATCCGGGAGGCCGGCAGCCCGGCCATGCTGTTCGGCGGCTCCTCCGGCGCGGCCCTGGCGCTGGAGGCCGCAGCGGGTGGGCTGCCCGTCTCGAAGCTGGCTGCATGGGAGCCGCCGTACCACGTGGATTCCACCGCTCCGCAGCTGCCCGAGGATTTCTGCGGCCAACTGGGGGAGCTGGTCAGTGCCGGTTGCGTCGGCGATGCCGTCGCGCTGTTCATGACCAGGGCGGCTGACATCCCGGCCGACCAGGTCAGCTGGATGCGCGCCCAGCCGTTCTGGCCGCAGACGGAGGCGCTCGGGCACACCGTCGTCTATGACGCCGCGGTCCTGGGACCCGGCAACGCCCTGCCGTCCGGACGGCTCGCCTCGATCACGGTTCCTGCGCTCGTACTCAGCGGGGCGAACAGCCCGGCCTGGATGGCCAGCGCGGCCCGGGCGGTGGCCGGCGTGGTGCCTGGCGCGATCCACCGGATACTCGACGGCCAGTCACACAGCCCGGCACCCGAGTCCCTGGCCCCGGAGCTGGCGGACTTCTTCCTGGCCGGGTGACCTCGTTTTCGCCGGTGCTCAGCCGAAGGTGAAGTCGTAGGCCTGGATTCCGGGGGAGGCCTGCAGCCGGAGCCTTCCGGTCGTGGCCGCGCGGGACCGGAACAGGGTGTAAAGCCTGGGTACCCCGCGGACGTCGATGGTCTGCGTGTGCCGGCCGTCGATGAAGACGTCGAGGGTTCCGGTGCCGCCCAGCACGAGGTACACGTCGTGGGCCAGGAAGCCGAGCTCCAGCCCGGCCCGGTGGCCGGCGGTCGCTTCCTGCGCGCGGTCGGTCCAGGTCCCCGACAGGGCCAGTCCGCCCAGCGGAAGCGAGCGGGGGAAGTGGTAGACGGCCGGCCTGTTGCGGACCACGTGGCCGGGGACGAGGTACTGGAGCCGGTCGTACCCGATATAGGTCTCGGGGCTCATCTGCCCGCCGGGCGTCTTGTCCGGGATCCCCGCGGGCGCCGGGAGCGTGCGGCCCGGATGGGCGGCGCGGAGCAACTGGCTGATCAGGTGCCCGGTGGTGGCGTAGTCCCCCTCGCCGAAGTGAACGTGCCGGACGTAGCCGCGCGCATCAATCAGGTAGTCCGCGGGCCAGTACTGGTTGGCGTAGGCGTTCCAGGTGGCGTAGTTGTCATCGATCGCGACCGGGTAGCGCACGCCGAGCGCCGCGGCCTGCGCCCGCACGTTCGATACGACGTGCTCGAAGGCGAACTCCGGCGTGTGCACGCCCACCACCACGAAGCCGTCCTTGGCGTACTCGCGGTACCAGGCCTCGATGTGCGGCAGCGTCCGCTGGCAGTTGATGCACGAGTAGGTCCAGAAGTCGACCAGGACCACCTTGCCGCGCAGCGCGCTGAGCGCCAGCGGCTTGCCGCCCGGGGTGTTCAGCCAGGCGGTGATCCCGGTGAAGTTCGGAGCGGGGCCGCAGTCCACCAGCGCGGTCGCGTTGGGATCGCACTTGGCCAGCGTGGTGTGCGGCTCCCCGGTGAGCGCGTTGAGCTGCTTGCGGACCGCGGCCGAGCCCTGCAGCGCGGTGGAGTACCCGGGGATGTCGCGCTGCAGCCCGCCGAGCACGTTGAACGAGATCAGCACGGCCACGGCGATGAGCACCACCCCGCCGGCCTGGCGGACCTGCGCCGCGTGCCGGCGGAGGGCGCCGATCCGCCCGGTGAACTGCCCGCCCGCGATCGCGATGGCCAGCAGTGGCACCGCGGTTCCGACGGCGAACGCGGCGGTGAGGACGACCGCCGTCAGCCCGACCCGGTGCGTGGCCCCGACCACGGTGATGGCCGCCAGCACCGGCCCGGCGCACGGCACGTACACCAGGCCCAGGGCCAGGCCGAGCGCGAAACCGCCCGGGGTGCCGCCCGGCCGGCGGGTGCCGAGGCGCGCGAACGGCCGCTCGATCAGCGCGCCCAGCGGCGGTATCAGGTAGCCCAGCCCGACGACGACCAGCAGCGCAATGCCCGCATTGCGCAACGAGTCCTGTGGCAGGTGGAACAGCGAGAGGAGCTCCGACCCGGCCAGGATGAGCAGGCTGAAGCTCAGCACCAGCCCGGCGATCACCGCCACCGGCTGCGCCAGCCCGACGCGCGCCCGTGCCGTCGCCGCCGCCCCCGTGCGCTCTGCCGGCCCGGCGCCCGCCGCCGGGGGTTCGGGGTTCAGCGGCGGCGCGGCCCCCGCCACCAGCACCACCGGCAGGACCGGCAGGATGCAGGGCGAAATGCCCGCCAGGAAGCCGGCCACGATGCCGACCAGTACGAGGTCAACCACGCCGTCGCCCTTTCACCCTCGCCCAGTACCGTGCCCGGCTCCCCCCATCCCCCGCACTCCCTATTCGTCGCCGACCCGCCCTCGTCTTGGTCAGCGGCCAGAGTTTTTCATGATCGTCCTGCAGCCGGCTGCGGGCTGGACGACCCGATCAAGGCCGGGGCGCCGGTTCGAGGCCGGCGCGGGCCCGAACCGGGCGGCGGCCTGCCGCGCGGTCGCTCATGCCGGGTCCCGCCGGGCCAGGGCCCGCTGCCGGGCGATCTCGTACAGGACGGCGGTGGCGGCGTTCGCCGCGTTTAGCGAGCTCGCCGCTCCGGCCATGGGGATGGCGACGGTCAGGTCGCACAAGTCCCGCCACGCGCCGCTCAGGCCGACCGTCTCGTTGCCCACCAGCAGCAGCGTGGGCCCGGTGAAATCGACGTCGAACACCGGCTGGTCACCATGCTCGTCCGCGCCAGCCAGGACCATCGGACGGCCCTGCGCGCGCTGCTCCGTCACCCACGCGGCCACCTCGCGGGCCCCGGGACGGCGGACCACGGGCACCGCGAACAGCGAGCCGGTGCTGGCCCGCACGGACCTGGGATCGTAGGCATCGGCCGCGTGGCCGGTGACGATGACCCCGTCCGCGCCGAAGGCGTCCGCTGACCTGATGATGCTCCCGAGATTGCCCGGGCTGGCCGGGCGGTCCAGCACGACGCCGAGGAAGCCGGGGCCGGGCTTGATCCGGTCGAGGTCGTCGGGCGGCATCTCGGCCACCGCGACCAGCTCCGGGCTCCCTCCGGCCTTCTCGCCCAGCTCGGCCAGCAGGTCGGGGTGCATCGCCACCTGGAGCGTGTCCACCGTGTGCAGCAGGTTCTCCGCCCAGCGCGACAGCGGTCGCCCGGCGTCGTAGATCAGGGCGTGGAATCGCCAACCGCACTCCGCGGCCACCGAAATCGGCCGCACCCCCTGGACCAGGAACTCGCCGGCCCGCTGCCGTTTGCCGCGGTTGCCGAGCAGCGACTGCCAGCGCTGGAAGCGAGCATCGCGGGACGAGACCCGCAGCACGTTCGCCACCTGCCTCCAGCTTTCGACGTCAGCACCGGTTCCGTCGCCATTATGCAGCCGCGGGGTCAGCCATGGGCGGCACGGTGCCGCCTCAGGGTGAGCTCACGTCAGCTCGCGCAGGTACTGCGGCAGCATCTGGCGCCAGGTGTGCCAGTCGTGCGACCACTGCGGGCCCCAGTTGTCCACCCGGTTGGGGATCCCCCTGGCCCCCAGGGCCTCCGCCATCTGCCACGACTCGCCGACGTTCTCCCAGGCACCCTCGCCGGCCGCGAGCACGACCTGGCGCTGGCGGAGCCGGTCGAGCTGCGGGCCCTCCAGGCCGGGCAGGAACTGCAGCGGCGCGGCGAAGAACAGGTCCTGGCTCCAGGCTTCGTCGTAGAAGCGCTCGATCCGGTAGCTGCCGCTCATGCCGATGGCCGCGGCGAATACGTCCGGGTACCGGCAGAGCACGGCCACCGCGTTGAACGCGCCGATCGAGGCACCGCCGGCGATCACGTCCATGGCCCGGCCGCCGAGATCGGCGTGGATCGCGGGCACGACTTCCCACCGGACGCACTCCTGGAACTGGTTGAGCAGCCACATCCGGTGCTGCACCGAGCCCGTCTTCCTGATCATCGCCTGGCCGGCGACGCTGTCCACCGAGTACAGCTTGACCCGGCCCTCGGCCAGCAGCGGGGCGCACGCCTCGACCAGGCCGTGCCGCTCGACCTCCTCGGCGTCGCCGCCTGCCGACGGCAGGACGAGCACGGGCGCGCCGAACGCGCCCCACCGCACGAGGGTGATCTCGCTCTGGACGCGGTCGGAGAACCACCGTTCGGCGACCTTCACGTCCTCACTCATAGAAGAACTTCTGGGGACCAGGAAAAATCCATGACAGCCCTTCCCTGAGCCGGTCGCGCCAATTCTCCCAGCTATGCCCGTCGCGTGCCTCGACGTAGCGGACGGTCATCCCGGCGGCCTCGAACGTCGGGACCATGGACCGGTTCGGGATGATCAGCGGCTCGTAGATGCCACAGCTGACGAATACTTTGTCGGCGACCCGGCGCGGGGCCGCGCGATACCGGTTGACGAACCGCACCACCGGATTGAACGGCGGTCCGCCGCCGTGGTCGCTGCCGATGTCGGTGAAGACGAACGAACCGGACTGCAGCAGCAGCGACCCGTACACGTCCGGGTAGCGGTAGCCGGTGGCGAGCGAGGCCACGGCGCCGAAGCTCGCGCCCATCAGGCACCGCCCGGACGGCCTGCCGGCCAGCGGGAACTCCGCCTCCAGCCGGGGCAGCAGCTCGGCGGTCAGGTACCGGGCGTGCGCCGCCGAGTTGGCGTACTCGGCCAGCCGGTCGCCGGGGTAGGTGAACGCCACCACGGTCTCGGCCACGTCGAGCCGGTGGATGAGGTTGTCGAGCACCGTCCGGGCGGCGGCGTACCGCAGGTAATCGCCACCGTCGTGCACGATCAGCAGCGGGTAGCGGGCGGTGCGGCGGAACCGGGCCGGCAGGTAGAGCGTCACCTGGCAGTCACGGCGCAGCGCGCGGCTCGGCACCACCAGGTCCAGCAGCGATCCGGCCCGCGCTTCCGGATCCGGTTGGGTCCAGTCCGGTATCACGTGCCCGTACGCGTAGCAGACCGACGAACTGCCCACCGGGCTGTGCGCGAGGCGCGGGTTCAGCGGGTCGTTGATCCGCTCGCGCTTCTCGCCGCGCACCACTTCCAGCTGGTATTCGATCCTGGACCCCTCGGGCAGCTCCAGCACGGCGTACCACAGGTCGGTGCCGTACAGCCGCCGCAGCGGCAGGTGATCTGGCAGGCCGAAGGTCCGGTGGATGAGGAAGACCTCGTCGGCCTCCCCCCGGAACAGGAACGTGCAGCGGGGGCCTTCAATGATCGGCACCTCGTGCCGGGCCAGGAACCGGTCCACCACGGCCGCGTCGAGCGGCCTGCGCTCACGGAGCCGGTTGATCGCGAGCTTGCGGCGGGCGGGCGGCCCGCTGGGCCCGGTCACGCCGCCTCCAGGGCGGTCACCCGGCCGTCTTCGGCCAGCACCCGGGTGCCTGGCGGGCAGCAGCCGGCGTCGTCAGTGTCGATCCGGGTCCCGTTGTCCAGCAGGACGCAGCGGGCCGGATCGAACCGGCGCGCGAACACGGCCATCCGCGGCGCGTTGTCCAGCAGCAGCCGGGTCCGGGCGTGCGGCAGCAGCACAACGTCGCGGAGCACGCTCAGACCGGTGCCGTACACCTCGGGGTGCCCGGGGCCCTGCGGGGCGCGGTCGTGGAAGAGCACGATCCGGTCGGTGAGCGCCATCGCTCCCGCGGACCACGCGATCACCGGGCGTCCCGCCGCTGGGCTCGCGGCCGGGCCCGCGGGCGGCTCCCGGGCCGCCGCGTTCAGCGCCGCCGCGACGTTGAACAGGTGCAGCACGTCGGCCAGCACGTTCACGTGCCCGCCGGCCACGACCACCGCGGCGGACTCACTGATCAACCGCGCCACCGCCGCGCGGTGCTCGGCGATGATCGGCCGGTCGTGCGGCGGCAGCCGCTCGAAGAACTCGCCGCGCACGCCGTCGACCTGCCGCAGGTGGGTCCGGTCCAGCTCGCGGACCGCGGCTACGGCCGCGGCCAGGGCCTGCGCGGCCGGCCGGGTGTCAGCGCGGCGCGCCAGGGCGTAAACCGCTTGCAGCGCGTAGTCCAGCCGCAGCAGGTAGGTGTCCTGCAGCTCGGCGAGCACCCCCTGCAGCGCGCGCTCGCCGGCCGCGTACACCGGGTCCCGGTCCTGCACGTCGAGCCAGCGCCGGTACAGCCCAAGGGCGGTGTCGCGGCCGTCCAGTCGCCGGCTCAGCTCGCCGTCGTCGGCCTCGCGCTCCTGCCAGCCGGCGGTGATCGTGGCGACCGGCCCGTCCAGGCCCAGCGACCGGACCACCGCGTCCACCGTGGGCCTGCGCTGCGGCCCCAGCAGGATGACTCTCACGAGGCGTAGACGCGCAGCGTGCGGCCGACCTCGTCGAGCATGCCGCGCAGCGCGTCGTAGTCGGGATGACGCATCCGCACGTACGCGTTGGCCATGTACCCGGCTTCGACGCCCTGGGTCGCGGTGCCCGGCGGCGGCAGGTGAGCGTCGATGACCCACTCGCCGTACCGCTGGTTCAGCTCCTCCGCTCCGCTGTAGCCGCTGATATGGCCGTCCTGGTCGGGGCGCAGCGCCACGATCCCGCTGGCATACTGCCGAGACGGCGCCGAGGCGGTGCCGCCGTGCACGATCGCATTCGCCCACTCCCGGTACACGTCCATGTCGTTGCCGGCCGAGTACAGATCCCAGGCCCCGACGCCCGGCGGACGGCAGCCGATCTCGGAGAACTTCAGCCCCTTGGGCCCGAAGAACCACTCCATGTGCGTCGCCGACGTACCGATCCCGAGCGCGGCGATGACGCGCCGGCCCATCTCCCGCAGCTCCCCGTACTCCGGCGCGGTGTCGATCCGGTTGGTGGACACGAACTGCGGCGAGATCCATCGGGTCCGCATCGCCTCGAGCACGTTCGGGTAGTAATGCGAGGCGAAGTCCACGGCCACCTGCCCGCCGGCCGTGATCGTGTCGTAGAAGCCCTCGTGGCCCTCGATAAACTCCTCCACGGCGATCGAATCGACGCCCTGGCCGCCGAAGACCCCCAGGGCGTGGTCGAGCTCACCCGGATCGTCCACCCGCGCTGTGCCGGCCGCCCCGGCCCCGCTGCGCGGCTTGAGTATCAGCGGGAAGCCGGCCTGCTCGGCGAACTCGCGCGCCTCGGCTGCGCTGCTGACCGCGGCCGACGCGGCGGTCGGCACCCCCACCTCGCGCAGTGCCTGCTTCATCGACGGCTTGTCCCGGCAGAGCCAGGCCGTCCGGACCGAGGTACCCGGGATCGTGCACGCCTCGCGGACCTGAGCCGCGGCCATGGTGTGCGCCTCGACCGTCGCCTCCAGCCGGTCCACCCACACCTTGTCCTGCGTCCACCGGACCGTTCGCGTCATCGCCTCGACATCGGTGACCGACGGCACCTGCTCGTAGTGGTACAGCCAGCCCTTCAGCTGATCGTCCAGCGCTTCGACCGGGGACTCGCCGAGGCCGATCACCGTCGCGCCGGCCTCGGCCAGCGCGCGGGCGAACTCGCGCTGGTTGCGGGGAAAGAACGGCTCGACGAAGACCACGTTCATGCCTGGCATGGTAGCCGCAGGTGATCGGTTACGTTCGGCGGCGGCGACCAGAGACGATGCGGCCCCGGGAGGGTACGTTCTGTGCATGACGGTCGCCGGGTTCGTCGCGCCCTACCTGCTCGACACGACGACGCGGTTCGTGGACGCGGCGGCGGGCCTGCCGGAAGTGCAACTGGCCCTGATCACCTGCGAGCCGGCCGACCGCCTGCCGCCCGAGTTGCGGCGCAGCCTGGCCGCGCACTGGCGGATCGACGACCCGCTCGATCCCAGGCAGATCGCCGGCGCCGTAGCAGGGCTCGGCCAGCAGTTCGGCCATCCGCTGCAACGGCTGCTGGCCGTGCTGGAACAGCTGCAGGTGCCGCTGGGCCAGGTCCGCGAGCACGCGGGCATCGCCGGGATGGACGCGGCTACCGCCCGCAACTTCCGCGACAAGGCGCAGATGAAGACGGTGCTGCGCGCCGCAGGCGTGCCGTGCGCCCGGCACCGGCTGGCCGACTCGGCGTCGGCCGCGGTCGGCTTCGCGGCCGAGGTCGGCTTCCCCCTGGTGGTCAAGCCGCCCGCGGGGGCGGGGGCCAAAAGCACGTTCCGCCTCAACGACCCGGACGACCTGAAGGCCTGGCTGGACATGGCCCCGCCGACCCCGGACCGGCCAGCGCTGATCGAGGAGTTCCTCACCGGCGAGGAGGGCTCCTACGACAGCGTGATGGTGGACGGGCAGGTGGTCTGGGACTCGGTCTCGAACTACCTGCCGACGCCGCTCGAGGTGCTCCGCAACCCGTGGATGCAGTGGATGGTGCTGCTGCCCCGCAGCATCGGGCCCGAGTATGACGGGATCCGAACGGCCGCGCCGCTGGCCCTGCGCGCTCTCGGACTCAAGTCCGGGCTGACCCATATGGAGTGGTTCCGGCGGCCAGACGGTTCGGTCGCGGTCTCCGAGGTCGGCGCGCGTCCACCGGGCGCTCAGATCACCTCGATGCTGTGCTACGCGCACGACTTCGACCTCTACCGCGCGTGGGCGCAGCTGATGATCGACGACAGCTTCCAGCCGCCGGAACGCCGCTGGGCCGCCGGCACGGCCTACCTGCGCGGCCAGGGCGCGGGCACGGTCCGGGCGGTACACGGCCTGGACGCGCTGTCGCCCGAGGTGCGCTCGCTCGTCATCGAGTCGCGGCTGCCGCGGCCGGGCCAGCCGTCCTCGGGCAGCTACGAGGGCGACGGCTACGCGATCGTGCGGCACCCGGAAACCGCCGTGGTCGCCGACGCGCTGCGGCAGCTGGTTACCACGGTGCGCGTCGAGCTTGGCTAGGCGGCCGATGAACGTGCTGATGATCTCGCCGGGGTACCCGGCGGAGATGGCGTTCTTCACCCGAGGGCTCGCCCGCGCGGGGGTGTCGGTCATCGGGCTCGGCGACCAGTCGCCGCAGGCGCTGCCCGAGCCCGCGCGGGGCGCGCTGGCGCACTACATCCAGGCCGGCTCGCTGGCGGCCGAGGACGCGGTGGCCGCGACCGTGCGTGAGCTGGCCCGGCAGGTGCGGATCGACCGGGTGGAGTGCCTCTGGGAGCCCTACATGATCCTCGCCGCGCGGCTGCGGGAGGAACTCGGGCTGCCGGGGCTGACCGTGGCGCAGACCGTGCCGTTCCGCGACAAGGAGCGGATGAAGCAGCTGCTCGACGCGGCGGGCCTGCGCACGCCACGGCACGTCGCGGCGCAGACCGTGGCCGGCGTGTGGGCCGCAGCGGATCATCTCGGCTTCCCGCTCATCGTCAAGCCGGTAGACGGGGCCGGATCGGCCGACACCTACCGGGCCGACACGCCCGCCGACCTCGACGCCATCCTGCCCATGGTGCGGCACGTGCCGCAGGTCAGCGTGGAGGAGTTCATCGACGGCGAGGAATTCACCTACGACACGATCTGCGCCGGCGGGCAGGTGCTGTTCGAGAACATCTGCCAGTACGACCCCCGTCCGCTGGTCACCAAGATGCACGAGTGGGTCAGCCCGACGACGATGGCGCTGCGGGACCTGAACGCGCCCGGGCTGCAGGGCGGCCGCGAGCTCGGCGCCGCCGTGCTGCAGGTGCTCGGGTTCCGCGACGGGTTCACCCACATGGAGTGGTACCGCAAGGCCGACGGCGACGTGGTGTTCGGCGAGATCGGCGCCCGGCCGCCGGGCGCACGCACGGTCGACGTGATGAACTACGCGACCGACGCCGACCTGTTCGCGGGCTGGGCCGAAGCCGTCACGCACGGGCGGATTTCGCAGCCGGTGCACAAGCGTTACAACGCCGCGAGCATCTTCAAGCGGGCCAGCGGGTCCGGCCGGATCACGCACTACGAAGGCCTGGACCGGCTGCTGGCCGAGTACGGGGAGCACGTGGCCGCGCTGGAGCTGCTCCCGGTGGGGGCGCCGCGGCGGGACTGGCGGGCCACGCTCATCGCCGACGGCATGGTGATCATCCGCCACCCGGAGCTGCCGCAGGCCACGCAGATCGCGCGGCGCTTCGCCGCCGAGCTCCAGTTGTACGCCGGCTGAGGCCGCCGTGCCGCTGCCCGCCGGGGCGCGCGGGTTTCCCGAGCGTGGTCGATGTGCCATTGCCTCCCCTGGAGTGTCGGCGATGTGCCATCGACCACCTTGGCGGCCGTGGCGCGCGGGTTTCCCGAGCGTGGTCGATGTGCCATCGACCACCTTGGCGGCCGGGGGAGCGGCTAGCGTCATGGGGTGGGCGTGGGCCAGCGCGACAGCGGGGAGCTCGCCGCGGCGGTACGGCGGGCGCTGCCGTCGGTGCGGGCCGACCTCGAGCGGCTGGTGCGGATCGGCTCGGTGTCGGCAGATCCGGCCGCCGCGCCGCGGCTGCGGGCCAGCGCCGCCGAGGTCGCCGCCATGCTGCGGGCGGCCGGACTGCCCGAGGTCGACGTGCTCGGCGTCGAGGGCGGCCAGCCGGCCGTGCTGGGACGCCGGCCCGGCCCCCCCGGCGCCCCCACGGTCCTGCTGTACGCGCACCACGACGTGCAGCCGCCCGGCGACCCCGCGGGCTGGGACAGCGACCCGTTCGAGCCGGCGGTACGGGACGGGCGGCTCTACGGCCGCGGCGCCGCCGACGACAAGGCCGGCATCGCGGTGCACCTGGCGGCGCTGCGCGCGCACGGTAGCGCCCTCCCGGTCGGGGTGAGCGTGCTCGTCGAGGGCGAGGAGGAGATCGGCTCGCCGTCGCTGCCCCGCTTCCTGGCCGAGTACTCGGGGCGGATCCCCGCCGATGTCGTGGTGCTCGCCGACTCGGCCAACTGGGCCGCAAACGTGCCGGCCCTGACCACGTCGCTGCGCGGCGGGGCCAACGTCACCGTGGAGGTGCGGGCGCTCTGCCATGGCGTGCACAGCGGGCTGTACGGCGGCGCCGTTCCCGACGCGCTGACCGCTTTGTGCCGACTGCTGGCCACCTTGCACGACGAGCGCGGCGACGTGGCCGTGACGGGCCTCATGCGGGGCACGGCCGAGCCGCTCGGCCTGACCGAGGAACGGCTGCGGGCCGACGCCGGGCTGCTGGACGGGGTGGCGCTCATCGGCTCCGGCGACCTTACCGAACGGCTCTGGGCGCACCCGGCCATCGCCGTCATCGGCATCGACGCCCCGCCGGTCGACGGCGCGGCCAACACGCTCGTCCCGGCCACGCGGGCGAAGGTGAGCCTGCGGGTGGCTCCGGGCGACGACGCCGTGCGCGCGCGGGCTGCGCTGGCCTCACACCTGCGGGCGCACGCGCCGTGGGGCGTGCAGGTGACGGTGCAGCCCGGCGCGACCGTCGCCCCGTACGCCGCGCGCGCTGCGGGCCGTGCCTACCGGGCCGCGCACGCCGCGCTGGCCGAAGCCTGGGGCGTGCCCGCCGTCGACATCGGCGTCGGCGGGTCCCTCCAGTTCGTCACGGCCTTCGCCGAGCGCTATCCGGACGCCGAGATTCTGATCACCGGAGTGGAGGACCCGGACACCCGCGCGCACGGCCCGAATGAGAGCCTGCACCTGGCGGTGTTCGAGCGGGCGTGCCTGGCCGAGACGCTGCTGCTCCGCAACCTCGCCGCTGCCAGCTGAGGAACCTGCGGCCGAACCCGCGCCGGTCCCGGCTTTTGCGGGCGGCGATGAATTTTCCCGCGCGGACAAGTCTCTGTTCTTAGTGAGTGCCTCAGCCCGGGGCGGCCAGGACCAGCGCGCCGCCTCGGTCGCAGTGAACCCGAAGGACAGCCAGCCATGCCAAGCATCCTCGCTCCCGGCTCCCAGCCGGCCGGCCCGCCGGCCGCCACCTCCGTGGCGGCGTTGGCCCGGGCGGCCGAGGCCCTGGATGCCCCGCCGCCATGCCGGGCCGGTCATCCGCAGCTCTGGTTCTCCGAGCGCCCAGCCGAACTGGAGTTGGCCAAGGCACGCTGCCGCCCCTGCCCGCTGCGCGAGGCCTGCCTGTCCGGCGCGGTCCAGCGCTCCGAACCCTGCGGCGTCTGGGGCGGCGAGATCTTCGACCACGGCCGGATCATCGGGCGGAAGAGGCCGCGCGGCCGTCCGCCCAAGCGCCCCGATGCAGGCATGGTTCGTCCCGCAGCCTGAGACGCGCTTCGTATCCGGGGCGAGGGCCTTACCGGCGTGAGGCGGTCCCGGCGGGGATCTTGACCGGACCGGCGGGCGCCGGGTCCGCATCGTCTCCAGCCCCGGGAAGCCCGGGTACGGTGGGCAGGTCGACCAGGTAGCCGCCGTCCAGGAACGCGGGCGGCGGGCGCTCCTCGTGGCGGCGCCGGCCGCCGCCAGGGGGCGTGGGCGGTGGTGTCGGCGGCCCGTGACCGCCCCCGCCGCCGCCTTCGTCGGGCAGCTGACCCGGACGGCCTGCCGCGCAGAGCCCGCCCCAGGCGCCGAGCCCGGCGCCGAACACCGGGAAGACGACAAGCACGAGAAGATGCCCGGCCGCGGTGTCGGTGAGGCTGATCTCGAACCCGTACAGGCCGGCCGGGGCGAGATGGGGGCCGGACAGGGCCCACCGCAGGCGGTCCAGCGCATGCGGCACGAACGCGGCCGTGCCGATGCCCAGCACGCAGACCACCAGCGCGGCCGTGGCGCCTGCGCACAGCCCGGTCGCGACTGTCTGTCGGGCGCGGGGCGAGCCGGTGCGGTGGCGGAAGCGGCCTCGCATAGCCTGGAAAGTCCCGCCGCCAAGCCTCCCGTAACGAAAGAAAGGGAAATACGTGGTTGTCCTGCTCATTGCCGGTTTTGCTGGTGCGGTCGTCGCGGGATGGGCCGTGGATCTGGTGCTGCGGGCGCGGGCGCGGGGTCGCCGGCTGCGCGTGATGAGTGAACGGCTCGCTGCGGCCACCGCGAGAGCCGAGGAGCAACACCAGCGACGCCAGGCGACGGCGCACGCCAGCAGGGAGCTGACCTCCGTGATCCCGGCGATCAAGCGGCCGCCGCTGAGTGTGCCCGGTGTGCCGCCGCGCGGCGCCGGGTTGCCGGCTGATCCGCCGCCGGATGGTGTCCATCGCGGCGTTCCCGGTTCGTCGTGATGGAAAGCGGCCGCCACGGCCGCCACCACGAGGCCGTTACGGCTGCGACCCGGGAGGAAGCCGTGCACCCACTGATCATCCAGGCCATATCCACCGACCAGGTCCGGGCCATGCACGAGCACGCGGCCGCGCGGCAGCGGGCGGCCGAGAGCCGCCGCACGGGAGCCTGGCGGCCGCGCCGGTGGCTGCGCTGGCCTGGTCCGGGCCGCAGCCCAGCGCCCGGCCCCGCGCATCGGCCGCGACGCGATCCGCGCGCCGCCTGAGACCTCAGACCGCTGGGACGAGGCGATCGAGGTCGCGTCCAGGCACCCGACCGCCAAGATCGGCACATGAGAGCTGCGGCCGTTCTGGGAGCTCTGACCGGCAGCAGGCCGGCCCGAGCCTGGCAGGTTCGTCAACCCGAGGGTTGATACCGGGTCCGGCCGCCGTCCACCCGTGCGCCGATGACCGCGGACGCCAGTACGCCTAGCGTCCTGGCTACGCGTCCGGCGGAGGAGGTGACGGTCCATGGGCTGGATCCTTGGTTCGAGCCTCAGATTCGGGCGGCTGGTCATAGCGCTCGCCATCGGGCTGATGGTCATCGGGGTCGCCCAGCTGCGATCTGCCCCGGTCGACGTGTACCCGGAGTTCAAGCCGCCGTCGGTGGAGATTCAGACGGAGGCGCTGGGCCTGTCGGCCGCTGAGGTGGAGCAGCTCATAACCGTGCCGCTGGAGCAGGATCTGCTCAACGGCGTTCCCTGGCTCGACCGCATTCATTCGTCCTCGATGCCTGGACTGTCCGCGATCGACCTGACCTTCCAGCCAGGTACGAACCTGTATGCCGCGCGGCAGATGGTGCAGGAGCGGATGACCCAGGCGCATGCCCTGCCCAATGTGGGAAGCCCACCGCTCATGATCCAGCCGACGGCCTCGGCGAACCGGATCGCCATGATCAGGTTGTCGTCCCGGCAGGTATCACTGATGGACATGTCCGTGCTGGCACGGTGGAAAATCCGGCCCCGCCTGATGGGCGTGCACGGCGTCGCCAACGTGTCCACTTACGGCCAGCGGGACCGGCAACTCCAGGTGCGGGTCGACCCGAAGCGGTTGCGAGCCGAGCACGTGTCGCTCACGCAGGTGATCCAGACCGCGGGTAACGCGCTGTGGGTGTCACCGCTGACGTTCGTGGAGGCCTCGACGCCCGGCACTGGAGGCTTCTTCGAGTCCGCCAACCAGCGCCTGGCCGTCCAGCACATCTCGCCGATAGCGACACCCCGGGAGCTTTCCGCCGTTCCCGTCGAGGACGCGAAGGCCGGCCGGCTCCGGCTCGGCGACGTCGCGGACGTGATCGAGGACCATCAGCCGCTGATCGGTGACGCGGTCGCGAGCGGCACCCCCAGCCTGTTCCTCGTGATCGAGAAATTCCCCGGCACCGACACGCTCCAGGTCACCAGGGACATCGAGCACGCGATGGCGGACATGGCGCCGGGCCTGCGGGGCATCACGATCGACACCAGCGAGTACCGCCCGGCCACCTTTGTCGAGAGCGCGCTGAGGAATGTCGGCTGGGTCGCGCTGATCGGCCTGGCGTTGCTGCTGGTCGTGATGCTCGCCGTCTTCGGCACTTGGCGTGCGGCGCTGATCGGCGTCATCGTGGTGCCGGTGTCGCTCACGCTGGCGGCGTATGTCCTGTACCTGCTGGGTACCGTGTTCACGACCATCACGCTGCTCGGGCTGGCTGCGGCCGTGTGCCTGGTGATCGATGACCTCATCACCGGCATCGACGCGGTGCGTCGCCGGACGGCTGAACGCGACGCGGCCGGCGCCGGGGGGCCAGCCGACGCCACGGGCCCGGCCGGCGCCGACGTGCAGGCGGCCTTCGCCGCCATTGGCAGGCCCCTGGTGTTCGCCACCTTGGCCATCGCGCTGGCCACACTGCCGTTCCTCTTCCTGGGCACGGTGGTCACCGCTTTCAGCCGCCCGCTCGTGCTCGCCTACTCGCTCGCCATGCTCTCGTCGTTGCTGGTGACGGTGACGCTCACGCCCGTCCTGACCACGCTGCTGCTGCGCGGCGGCGCGGGCAGGCACGGTCCCTTCGCCGGCCGGGTGCAGGGGCTGTTCGACCGCGGGCTCGCCGTCATCGCACGGCCGCGCCGCGCGTGGGCGCTGGCGGGCGTGCTCGCGGTGGCGGCCCTCGCGGTCGTCCCGCAGCTGGAGCGGGGGTCGATCCTGCCGTCCATGCAGGACCGGAGCCTGTTGCTCCGCGTGGAGGCAGCACCGGGCACATCCCTGCCGGAGATGGACCGCATCACCGCCGCCGCGGAGAATGAGTTGCGCGCGCTGCCCGGCGTGCAGAGCGTCGGATCGCATGTCGGGCGGGCCGTCGGTTCCGATCAGCTGGTGAATGTCAACTCTGCCGAGGTATGGATCACGCTGACCGGCGGGGCCGACTACGGCCGGAGCCAGGCCGCGATCAAGGCGCTGATGAGGGGTTATCCGGGCCTGCGCACCGACCTGCTCACGTACTCGGGCGACCGCGTCGCCCGGGTTATGGGAGGCCAGAAAGACGATCTCGTCGTTCGCGTCTACGGCGCCGACCTCAGCGTGCTCCACGACGAAGCCCGCCAGATGCAGGCCATGATGGCCCGGGTGCCCGGGGTGGCCAGGCCCGTTGTGCGCCCGATACCGGAGCAGCCAACTGTGCACGTTAAGGTCAACCTCCAGGCCGCGCAGCGGTACGGGCTGAAGCCCGGCGACATCCGGCGCGACGCGACCACGCTGACCTCGGGCCTTGTCGTCGGGAACCTCTACGAGCAGTCGAAGATCTTCGATGTGGTCGTCTGGGGTGCGCCCCAGGTGCGCAGCGACCTCACCCAGCTCGGGAACATCCTGATCGACACGCCGTCCGGCGGGCATGTGGCCCTCAAGGACGTCGCCAGCCTGACCGTCCACGCCGAGCCGGCCGCCATCACCCACGACGACGTGCTGCGCAGCGCGGAAGTGACCGCCCGGGTCACCGGCGACCCGTCCGCCGTGGCCTCGGACGTGCGTTCCCGGGTGGCGCGGATGCCGATGCCCTACGAGTACCACGCGGAGGTCTTCGGGAACGCGACCACCGCGCACGCCGATATCGTCCGGGCGCTGGCCTACGGCGCGGTGGCGCTGGCCGGCGTGTTCCTGCTGCTGCAGGCGGCGGTGGGTAGCTGGCGGCGGGCCGGGTTGATGCTGGTGTCGGCGCCGCTGTCGGCCGTGGGGGGAGTGCTGGCCGCGCCGCTGGCCGGCGGGGCGTGGCAAGCCGCCTCGCTAGCGGGATTGTTCACCGTCGTGGCGCTGGCCATCCGCGCCAGCGTCCTGCTCGGCCGCCGCATCCAGGCCGCGGAGGAGTCAGGCCCCGCTGCGGCGCCGGGCACGGCTCGCGACGATGAGCAGCAGGTGATCAATGCGGCCGCGCGCGAGCGTGCCGTGCCGGTCGCCGCATCCGTGCTCGCCACGGCCGCGATCATGCTGCCGGCCGCTGTCATGAGCACCCGCGCCGGGCTGGAATTCCTGCACCCGCTGGCGGTGACGATGCTCGGCGGGCTGGTCAGCCTGCTCCTGGTGCAGGTGCTCGTGCTGCCCGCGCTGCTGCTGGCCACCGCGCGCCGCGCGGCCGAACCGATGCCGCAGGCGCCCGATGCCGGGCATGAGGCCACCGCACCCGGCTGACCATCCCGGTCGCCGTACGGAAGGAAGTCCTCCCATGTCGATGCAGCACTCAGCGCGGGTCGGCCTGCTGGCCGCCGTCGCCGCGGTCCTGGCCAGCTGCGGCACCGCCGCCACGGCGGAGGTACCCCCGGCAACGGTCACGCACATCGCCGGATCGCAGGTCTCCCGGCTCCAGCTCACCGACCAGGCCATCCACAGGCTGGGCATCACCACCCAGCCGGTGCGCGAGGTACCCGCGGCGGCGGGCAAGTCCTCGGCCCGCGCAGGCACGCGCACGGTCATCCCGTACTCGGCGGTGGTGTATGACACCGACGGCTCGACGTGGACGTACGTGAACACCGCGGCCAGGACCTACGTGCGCCAGCCCATTAAGATCACGGCGATCCGGGGGCACACCGCGGTCCTGTCCGGCGGCCCGGCGGCCGGCGCGGCGGTGGTGACGGCGGGCGCGCCGGAACTGCTGGGCACCGAGTTCGACATCAGCGGCGAAGAATGAGCACACCCGGTCCGCCGAGGACCCTCATGCGCTCGATCGTCAGCTCGAGCCTGAGGTTCCGCCACCTTGTCGTCGCCGCCGCGATCGGCATCATGATCCTCGGCATCACCTCCCTCCCGAAGATGCACGTCGACGTGTTCCCCGAGTTCGCGCCGCCCCGGGTGCTCATCCAGACCGCCTGCGTGGGCCTGTCCACCTCCGACGTCGAGCAGCTCGTCACCGTGCCGCTCGAGGCCGCGATGAACGGCATCCAGGGACTGGACGACATGCGGTCCAAGTCGGTGCCGCAGCTGTCGTCGATCGAACTGCTCTTCAAGCCGGGTACCGATTTGCTGCGGGCTCGCCAGCTCGTCCAGGAACGCGTGGCGATCGTGTCGCCCAGCCTGCCGACCTGGGCGGCGCCGCCGGTCATGCTGGCGCCGGTATCCGCGACCGGGCGTGCCATGCAGATCGGCATGATCTCGAAGAACCATTCGCTCATCGAGATGTCGATGACCGCGTACTGGACGATCCGCGCCCGGCTGCTGCAGGTGCCCGGTGTGGCCAACGTCGCCATCTGGAACGAGCGGCTCAAGCTCATGACGGTGCAGGCGCAGCCGTCGAAGATGCAGGCCCGGGGGGTCTCGCTGGGCCAGGTGATGCAGACCACCGCCGACGCGGTGGACTCGGGGCTGCTGAAGTTCTCCACCGGGTCCGTGATCGGCACCGGAGGCACGATAGAAACCCCGAACCAGCGGATCGGGATACGCAACGTGCTGCCGATCGTGACCCCGGCCGACCTGGCCAAGGTGCCGATCACCAGGGGCGCGTCCGGTCCGGTGCGGCTCGGTGACGTCGCCGTGGTGGAACACGCTCACCAGCCGCTGATCGGTGATGCGGTTATCGACGGCCAGCCGGGGCTGCTGCTGGTGGTGGAAAAGCTCCCCTGGGCGAACAGCCTGCAGATGACGGCGGGAGTCGAACAGGCAATCAGGGAGCTTCAGCCTGGGCTGCCCGGGATCAGGTTCGACACCAAGGTGTTCCAGCAGGCCGACTTCGTCAAGCTGGCCATCGCCAACCTCACCCAGGCCCTCGTGCTCGGGTTCATCCTCGTCGTGGTCATCCTCGCCCTGTTCCTCTTCGAGTGGCGGGTGGCCCTGATCAGCCTGCTGACCATCCCGCTGTCGCTCATGGCCACGCTGCTGGTGCTCTACTGGCGCGGCGCCACCATCAACACGATGACGCTGGCCGGCCTGGTGATCGCGCTGGGCGCGGTGGTGGACGACGCGATCATCGACGTGGAGAACATCACCCGGCGGCTGCGCGAGGAGCGCCTTCGCGGCGGCAGCCGGTCCACCTCGGCCGTGATCCTCAGCGCCTGCCTCGAGGTGCGCAGCCCGATCGTCTACGCCACGCTGATCATCATCGCGGCCGCGATTCCGGTCTTCCTGCTCGTGGGTCTCACCGGGGCCTTCTTCCGGCCGCTGGCGCTGTCCTACACGCTGGCCATCGCCGCCTCGATGCTGGTCGCGCTGACCGTGACCCCGGCGCTGGCCCTACTGCTGCTGCGCCGCGCGCGGATCGAGCGCCGCAAGTCCCCGCTCGTGGGCTGGCTGCAGACGGCCTACACCAAGGGGCTGTCGCGGATCATCGTCCGCCCGGTCGCGGCGTATGCGACGTTCGCCGCGGTCACGGTGCTCGGCATCGGCGTGTACCCCCAGCTCGGCCAGTCGCTGTTCCCCGCCTTCCACGAACGGGACTTCCTCATCCACTGGGTATCACCGCCCGGCACGTCCAGTGCGGAGATGGAACGCTCCACGGCCAGGGTCAGCCGTGAGCTGCTGGCCATCCCCGGCGTACAGAGCGTTGGCGCCCACATCGGTCAAGCGCTGCTCGGCGAGGAAGTGGCCGGCGTCAACCTGGGGGAGATCTGGGTCAGCCTCGCGCCCAGGGCGGACTACCAGGCCTCCCTCGACCGCATCCACACGGTCACGAACGGATACCCGGGCTTGTTCCGCGAGGTGCAGACGTACCTGGACGAGCGGATCTCCGAGGTGCTCACCGGCGGGAAGGAACCCATCGTCGTGCGCACCTACGGCGAAGACCTGAGGACCCTGCGCGCTAAATCCGACCAGATCCTTCGCGTGGTGAGTTCCGTCCCCGGGGTGGTCGACGCGCACCGGGACATCTCTTCAGACGTCCCGCAGGCCGACGTGACCGTCAACATCGCGAAGGCCGAGAAGTATGGTCTCAAGCCCGGCGACGTCCGCCGGGATGCGGCCACACTCGTGGCCGGCGAGGAGGTCGGTGACATCTTCCGGGCCGGGAAGGCCTACGACGTCGTGGTCTGGAGTCCGGAACGGACCAGGCACAGCTTCACCGATATCGAGAACCTGCCGATCGACCTGGCCTCGGGCGGGCGGATCCGGCTCGGTCAGGTCGCCACCGTCGCGCTGCGGCCGAACCCCAACGCCATCGACAGGCAGGGTGACTCCCGCTACCTCGACGTGGGGGCTAACGTGGCGGGCCGCGACCTCGGCTCGGTCGTCAGCGACATCAGGCACAGGCTGGCCTCGGTGCAACTGGACCGCGGCTACCACGTCGAACTCCTGGGCGAGTACGCCGAGCGGCAGACGGCACAGAGCCGCCTGCTCGAGTCGGCGATCATCGCGGGCGTGCTGATCCTGCTCCTGCTGCAGGCATCGTTCCGCAGGTGGCGGCTGGCTGTGCTCACGTTCCTCACCCTGCCGATGGCGCTCGTCGGCGGCGTGCTGGCCGTCTGGATCGGCGGCGGGATCATCTCCCTCGGTTCGCTGGTCGGGTTCTTCACCGTGTTCGGGATCGCGGCCAGGAACGGGATCCTGCTGATCAATCACTACCAGCACCTCGAAGAGCACGAGGGCATGAAATTCGGTCCTCAGCTTGTGCTGCGCGGGGCACGCGAGCGGCTGTCCCCGATCCTGATGACCTCGCTGGCCACCGGGCTGGCCCTGGTTCCGCTGGTCGTGCTGGGCTCACGCCCGGGACACGAGATCGAGCACCCGCTCGCGGTCGTGATCCTCGGCGGGCTGGTCACCTCCACGCTGCTCAATCTGTTCATCGTCCCGTCGCTGTACCTGCGCTTCGGGCACGGCAAGCGCGACGCGGCGGCCCCGGTCCGGGGCGGTCATGAAGCCGAAGGAGGCACGTGATGCTCTGTCCACCACGCCGCAGGCCGCTGGCGGCGGCCGGCGCCCTCAGCGTCGTACCGCTGCTCGCGTTCGGGCTATCGGATACGGGTGCCTTGCGGCACGCCCAGCCCGGCGGGCACGCCTCGCACGGGTACGGCCGGTTCTCCGAGCCGCTGGACGTCGACAACCGGATGTTCCCGCTCGCGGTCGGCACCGAGTTCGTCTATCGAGGGAAGATCACCGAGGACGGGGTGTCGAAGCCGCACCGCGTCGTGTTCACCGTCACCGACCTGTCGAAGAAGGCAGACCACGTGCGCACGGTCGTGGCGTGGGACCGGGACTTCCTCGAAGGAAAGCTGCAGGAGCAGGAACTCGCCTTCTTCGCCCAGGACGATAAGGGCAACGTGTGGAACTTCGGCGAGTATCCCGAGGAGTACGAGAACGGGAGGTTCGCCGGGGCGCCGAGCACCTGGATCAGGGGGACCGCGGGCGCCTATGGCGGCATCCACATGCTGGCACGGCCGAAGGAGGGCGCGCGGTACCGGGAGGGGCTGGTTCGGGCGATCGGGTTCGACGACGTCTCCCGGGTCGCCCGCACCGGCGCCATGACCTGCACGCGGACCGCCTGCTACCGCCACGTCCTGGTGATCGACGAGACGAGCCCCAACGACCCGGGCAGCGGCCACCAGATCAAGTACTACGCGCCGCGCACCGGTCTGGTACGGGTGGGCGCCAGGGGCGGAGATTCGCGAGAGTTCCTCACGCTGACCGCGATCCGCCACCTCGACCGGTGTGCGACGGCGAGGGTACGGGCCGCTGTGCTAGCGATGGACCGGCGCGCGTACCGGATCAGCAAGGTGTACCGGACGACCGGGCCCGCCGTGGTACGCCGCCGCTGACCGCGGCCGCGTTCAGGCCGCGAGCCCGCGCCGGAACGCGTAGCCGACGAGCTGGGCCCGGTCGCGCGTGTCCGTCTTGGCCAGCAGGTGATTGATGTGGGTCTTCACGGTCGCGCCGGAGATCCGGAACTTGGCCGCGATCTCGGCGTTGGACAGGCCCGCGGCGATCTCGGTGAGTATCTCGACCTCCCGGGCAGTCAGCCCGTCCGAAGCCGGGTCCGTCCCGCCGTCGACACCATCAGCGCCGGGCAGCCCGACGCGCGCCCCCTGGGCGAAGGACTCGACCAGCCTGCGCTGCACTGAAGGATCCAGCTGGGCGTCCCCCGCGTTGACTACCGACACAGCCTGGAGAATCTCCGCCGCCCCGGCGTCCTTGGTGAGGAAGCCGCGCGCGCCCGCGCGCAGCGCGGAGAAGACCGAGTCGTCGTCGCAGTACGCGGTGAGCACGACGATCCGTACCCGTGGCTGCTCGCGCACGATCTGGCGGGTTGCCTCGACTCCATCGCAATTCGGCATGTGCAGGTCCATGAGCACGATGTCCGGCACGGCGGTCCTGGCCTGGCGCACCGCGTCGGCTCCGTCGATCGCGGCGCCGATCACTTCGATCCCGGGCAGCATGCCGAGCAGCGCGCTCAGCCCGTCGCGCACCAGCTTCTGGTCGTCTGCCACCAGCACGCGGACGGCCGTGGCCTGTCCGGAGCCGCCACCGGATTCCCGCTCCGCCCCGGCACGGCCGGGGTCTGCCGAGTGGCCGTCGCCAGCGGGCGTCATGACGGCCCCTCCGGGCCGGGCGGGCCTACCGGCAGCCGCAGCCGGACCGCGAACCCGCCGCCCGACCGGCCTGCGTCCAGCCGTCCGCCGTTCAGCGCGGCTCGCTCGGCCATGCTGGTCAGGCCGAAGCCGCTCGACGGCAGGCCAGCCTCGACGCCGTCGCCGCCGTGGTCGGTGATCGATACCTCGACATCGTCGGATGCCCAGACCAGCCGTACCGTCACCCGGGCTCCCTGCCCCGCGTGCTTGGCCACGTTCGTCAGGGCCTCCTGCACCACGCGGTACACCGTCAGTCCCGCGTCGCCGCGCAGCGTCCGCGGGGCGCCGTCGACCTCGAGCACGATGGGGATACCCAGCGTGGCGGCGGTCTGCCTGATCAGGTCCGGCAGGTCGGCTGGGCCGGGTGCCTGCTGTCCGTGCAGCATCTGCAGGGCGCGCCGGGCGTTGAGCATGCCGATACGGGTGAGGTTGTGCGCGGACGTGATCTCATGCACGAGCCGCGAACCCGAGCCGGTAGTGATGGCGGTCAGCCGAGCCGCCTCCAGCTGCACGGCCAGGGCAGCGAGGCTGTGGGCCAGCACGTCGTGCAGGTCGCGGGCCAGCCGGGACCGCTCGGCCAGCGCCGCTGCTCGCGCCCTGGCCTGGCCCGCGGCGGCCTCCTGCGCGAGCAGCGCCTCGGCCCGGCGGCGCGCTTCCAGGCTGACAGCGGCGAAGGCCGAGGTGACGAAGAGCAGGCCGAACGCCAGCAAGATGGTCAGGCTGGCGGTCGCCGGGCTATCGGATTCGTATGCTTCCTCGGCGGCGATAGCGGCCACCACCGGAGCGCTGGCGAGCAGCGCAATCCGCCGCGGCGTGCGCACGGCCAGCGCGACTAGGGACACGTAGCCGGCCATGAATCCCGGGCCCTCGGCCTGCCAGTCAAGCGCCGCGCCGCACAGTCCCACGCCGACCGAGGCGCAGACCACCACCCGCAGATCGCGGATCCGCTCGGACAGCGCCAGCACCGACAGCGCGCCCGCGACCACCAGAAGCACCACGGTGCTGGCTCCGGCGGCCCCGCCGGGCAGGCCCGCGACGAGGATTCCCGCCCCGACGCCGGTCATCGTGATCATGGCCACGGGGAACAGCCAGGCCCGCATATCGCGGCCCGCGGCCCGGGCCGGCGGCGGGCGAGCCGATGCTGCGGCCCGGCCGTCGGCCGAGCCGTCAAGCTGTGCCCCTGCGGTCTCCGCAACCCTCGGGGCCGAGCGGCACGGCGGCGCCACCGCGGTCAGGTCTCCTGCGCGGTGAAGATCAGGCGTGGGCCGCACTACGATCCCCCGGCAGCACAGCAGTCATCACCAACGCTCGGGTAAACACGATCTCAATTCCCCGTACGGCATTTCGCACAGCGGCCCCCGTTGCCGCATATGTCGATTCGACCCGCGGTCAACTGCTGCGTCAAGTCACAGAACAGGTATTTCTTGGTCACCCCGCCCGGTCCGGCGGTCCGCCGACCCGCTGTCTGCCGCCATGAGCGTTTGGCATCCAGGTAGCCGGCCAGCATGACTGCCGCGACCTGGCCGACAGGGCCGTCGTCCGGCAGGAACCGGGGACGGTGCAGGCTGACCGGGCCTCCGGTCCCGACGAAGACCATCAGCGCCGGCGCGCTGCGGGCGCAGTAGGCGAGGTCGTCGGCCCCGCGGGAGCGGAACGACGTGTCCACGGCGAAGCCCGCCTCGCTCAGCCGCGGCCGGGCTGGCGTCGCTCACGGCGGGGCCAGCCGGTACACCCGGCGGGCGTTCGCCGCCCCGACCAGGTCGGCGACCCGCTCCGCGTCCGCTGTCGACCAGGCGCCGTCGGCCACGAAAGCCCCGGTCACCCGGGCCAGATCCCGGCGGAACCCGGCCGCGCCCAGGTAGTGCAGCTCGGACAGCCCGAAGGCGTCGGAGGAGTACAGCATCTTGTGGAACGGCGTGAGCTCCATCGCCTCGGCCAGCACGGCGGCGGACCGCGCGCCGACGTGATTGAGTGCCTCGCCGACGTCCATGTACACGTGCGGGAACACGTTGGCCAGGCAGCCCGCCTGCCGGTGGTAGGGATAGCAGTGCAGCAGCATGATCGGCGTGCCGGATGGCTGGGTGGCGAGCAGGAAGTCGTGCAGCAGCGACGGGTCGGCCCGGTGCAGCCGCGCGTCCGGGTCGCCGAAGCCGACGTGGAACTGCAGGGGCAGCCCGGTATCGACCCCGGTCCAGATCAGGTACCGGAGCAGGACCGGGTCGGTGACCCGCGGGGAAGCGCCGTCGTCGATGGCGCTCAGCCAGCGCCCGGCCGCTTTCGTGACCTCGTCCGCGCCCGGCCGGTCCGGGTCGAAGCCCAGGCCGTAGCGGTACGCAGCGATGGACTTCAGGCCGACCGCATCCTTGATCGCCGCCGTGAGCGCCTCGGCGAACCGCGGCGCGAAGTCCCCGGCACCGGTTCCCTCGCCGGCCACCCGATCGGCGACCGCCTCGAGCCGGACTACCTCGTGCGCCGGCGTCCCGCTGGCCTGGGCCATCTGATCCGGGGTCAGCACCTGGCTGGTCTGGTAGCCGGTATCGAGCAGCCACGCGTCCACGCCCGCGGCCCGCAGCAGCCGCCGGTTGACCTCATCCGGGCCGAGTTCGGCGCGGCGTTGTACGTACCTGTCGGCGGGCACGGACGGTTTCAGGTCGAGCAGCGGCGCGCACCAGCGCCGGACCGCGAATCCCAGCGGGCTGTCGAACGTCGACGTGCCCGGCGGTGGCGGGCCCGGTGCCTCGGTGAGCAGGGCCTCGACCCCGGGCCGGTCGAGCGCGGCGGTGACCACTCCATGGCAGTGGTGATCGATGAGTGCCAGCCGGTCTGCCGTCATCGCGGGCCTCCGTCTCGTCGCCCGGCCGGTCCCCGGTGCCGTCCACCGTGCCGCCGGATCACGGTGGGCGGGCTGACCCCGGCGGCCGCCGCGAGCTTGGCCACCGGCTCCGGCCCGCCGACGGGGTAGTCCGCCATCAGGGGCCGGGCCACCTTGCGCCCGGCGTTGGTGAGTTCGCACAGCCGCAGGCGCTCGGCCACCATCACGTCTTCCTCCACCGGCGCTCACCACCGCCAGCGGGTTTGCGCGGCGACGTCATCCGGGCTGACGCCGGCGAACAGCTCACTCTCGGCCCGGCGGACCGCGACGAACGCCGCGA